>ENA-UOTZ01001173-UOTZ01001173.1-compost-metagenome-genome-assembly--contig:-NODE-1173-length-19105-cov-11.430471_pt1 | contig 19105 bp, 19 predicted proteins | sample MGYA00238144_ERZ746983 | MGnify/ENA primary metagenome ERZ746983 (study PRJEB28759, sample SAMN06268863) | compost metagenome | isolation source: single cell | place: USA: California, Emeryville, Joint...
CACTTTTTTTTGTATATTCCATGTATAAAGGACAAGAAAACTCTACTACGTCTTTATTGAGAAATGAATTCCACATGCAAAAAATTTTGGACACAGGTAATAAGACCTTTTACAAGGAATGAATTTATCTCTTAATTTGATGAAATTCCAATATGATTATTCCCTCCACTTCAGAAATGAATTATGTAAATGCCTTGGTGACTGTCCGATTTTTTGAATTATTAGAGAGAAATAACTGGAAGTAGTGAGCAAGGGATAAAATATATTGCACCAAAGGAATTAGTATGTACTGTTAGCAGCCTTTAAAAACAACATGTTGTAGTCTCAATTTCCTAATCTTTTATCAGGAGGCTACCTTAGCATTAAGAGGCAGAAATTAGACAGCTGGTTATATTTAAAATATTTGCTCAAGATTCCAATTTGCGCGATTTTTTAGATTTCCTTATGTAGAATTAACCCAATATTAGTCAGTCAATACTCGAAAAATTCGTTTTTAACTGAGTTGTTGAAATAATTGAAAAACATATCCGGCGCAAATATGGAACTCAAAATCAACAAAACTTTCAAACTCACCAGGAAGCTTGGCAGCGGAGCATTTGGGGAGATATTCCATGGCATCAATCTCAAAACCAACGAAGAAGTCGCAATAAAACTTGAAAATAGCAACACCAAACATCCTCAACTCTTTTACGAGGCTAAGCTCTACCAGTACCTCCTCAATGATACTTCAGTCATTGACAAAGGGATCCCACACGTATACTATTGTGCCAACGAGGGCGACTACAACGTTTTGGTTATGGACTTACTCGGGCCATCTCTGGAGGATTTATTCAACATTTGTAATCGGAAGTTTAGCCTCAAGACAACCTTGATGATCGCTGATCAAATGCTCACAAGGGTTGAATTCGTGCATTCACGTCATTTCCTCCATCGCGACATCAAGCCTGATAATTTTCTCATTGGCACTGGAAAGAGGCAGCATAAGGTCTACATGATTGATTTTGGACTGGCAAAGCGGTATATCGGTCGGGACGGCAAGCACATACCGTACAGAGAAAACAAGAATCTGACAGGGACAGCGAGATACGCATCGATCAATACTCATCTCGGGATTGAGCAAGGAAGGCGTGATGATTTAGAGTCTCTGTGCTATGTGCTCATTTATTTTCTGAAAGGCATTCTGCCTTGGCAGAACATGAGAGCGAATAATAAGAAGGACAAGTACGAGAGGATAATGGAGAAAAAACTGAGTACTCCTATTGATTTCTTATGTAAAGGACTGGCGAGTGAGTTTGTGACGTTCCTGACCTACGCCAGGAATTTGAGATTTGAAGATAAACCTGATTACGCTTATGTGAAGACGCTGTTTAAGGATCTCTTCGTTAAGTCAGGATTTGAGCTCGATTGGCAGTATGACTGGAATATCATCGCTCAAGAGAAAAAAAAGAACGAAGAAGCCAAGGCGGGCGTCCTTTCGACTCAGAAAGCTGGTGAGAAGAAAGAAGAAGAGCAGAAAATGGACATCGAAAAAGATGCGTCAAAAAATTCGAATCCGAATCGCGTAGGAGAAAAATTGGTGGCCGATGCCGGTGATAAAAAGAATTACTAAAGGAGAAGCTTCAACGGAAGAAGGTGAGAATGTGAGTTAATGAAGGTAATATCCAGTGAAATTCTTGTGAATAGCTTAAAATTGGATGCTCGAAGAGGGTGGCGGTATGAGTTTATTGAGAAACTTAAGGATTTAGTTTTATCATTTCTATGAGGTTGTGTGGGTCTGTATCTAATGCATTGATTTCAGTTTAAAGATATGGTGTGAATAATTTCTGTATATTGAAAGTGGAAAAATCCTTTTTTTTTAAAAAAAAAATCGCTTCCAAGCAAAATTGGTTGAGTATATGATGAAAGCAAGGTTTGTCTCTTTTTTTTCCCCCTCATAAAAAACGGGGCATTTTCTGTTACCAATGCAACTCGTATCTGGAACAATGTTATTTCATGATGATCGCTTTTCAATTAATCTAAAAAGCATTGTGAAATTTCAAGTGAGCTCAATACAGATAATTGAGACATTTTTGCACTTACAAAGGGGTGGGTTTTTACCTCTGCAAGCATCCCTGCCCTAATAGCTTCTCTTTCTAAGCTAATTCTATTTATTTTCGAAAATGGACCCCAAATTCGTTCTTGAATAGCGTTATTGAGTCATTGTGAGTCTACTCTGAAGTTGTAATATGAATGGATGGATAAACTTCGACTGTGTCATCTACAATAAGCAGTTAATTTTCACAAGATCAAAGCTCGTTTGAAAGAGCTCTCCTTCTACCAATCTCCAAAATCAGGAAGTAAAAATTTATTTTAGATTCTTGCTTCCTAAGTTTATTTCCAATTGGGTTTATAAATACCCTCTTGTTAGTTGCACTTATAAATAGTTTCATCATAAATATGATGAGTTTTTAAAGTCTGATTTCAGCATTTGAATGGAACCAGACCCTTACAAAGATGGGATGGCCAATCCCAATATGCAGGAGATTGGCCCCCAATTCCATCTGCAAAATGGAAATCCAGGAAACAACGGATATAATCTGATACAAAATAACCCGATCCCTGACCCCTATGCTGCTCCGTATTATAACTCCGCTGAGATGGATGACATTCAAAAAGCCCAATATCAAGACATGATGAAAAATCACGACGCCGTGATCCACATAAATGATAACTACGCTGTCAATGAGCCACTACTTGGCCACCCGCAGGAGCCAGAAAGACCTCAAGAAGGATTTTTCAAACAATCTGACACTTGTCTCATCATATTTTGCAAAATTCTATTTGCGATTATTTGCTGTCCTTGCGGGGCGGTATACTTTTCCTGCGATTATCTGTGCAACAACTGTTCGAAAATTTTTGATGGCATCGGAAGCTGCTTCTTATCTTGCTGCGATTCAATCGGGAAATGTTGTTCAAAATGCTGTGGTTGCTTTAATACCTGCTGCGAAAAGGCTGAAGATTCTATAAATGGTTGCTGTGCGAGTTTTGCTTCCTGTTGCTCTTCAATAGGAAAAGGTATCAGCTGGGTATGTTCGAAAATTTGGGCTTGCATCGAAGCGATTTTCACGGCTATTGGCAAATGTCTTATGTGGATTTGGTTGGCAATAATTGTTAATTTTTTCAAAGGGATTTACAATTACATTCTTTGGCCCATCGGGGTCGCGATCAAGTGGATCTTTACTACTATCTGGAAAGGCATTACATTGTTTTACACTCATGTCATTCTCAATATCTTCAAAGGTATTAGCTGGGTGTTCAAGATGATATACACTCACATCATCCTAAACATTTATTATGCGATAGCTTGGACGTTCCGCATGATCGGCAAAGGCATAAAATTGTTCTATACTCACATTCTTCTCAATATCTTCAACGGATTAGCATGGACGTTTAATAAGATCATAGAAGGAATCATGTGGACGTTCAGAATGATAGGCAAAGGAATCAAGTTGTTTTACATCCATGTTATCCTCAATATCTTCAAAGGTATAAGTTGGATTTTCAGGATGATATATACTCATATTATCCTGAATATCTACTACGCAATAGCTTGGACTTTCAGAATGATCGGAAAAGGCATCCAACTATTTTATACCCACGTTATCCTCAATATCTTCAGAGGTATCGGCTGGGTATTTAGAATGATTGGAAAAGGAATCCAGCTGTTTTACACTCATGTCATTCTCAATATCTTCAAAGGTATTAGCTGGGTGTTCAAGATGATATACACTCATATCATCCTCAATATCTATTATGCGGTTGCATGGGTTTTCCGAATGATCGGCAAAGGCTTCCAGTTGCTTTACATCCATGTTATCCTTAATTTTTACCATGCGATCGCTTGGACTTTCAGACAGATCGGAAGAGGTCTCAAATGGATCTATAATGCCATTATCCTGAATATCTTTAAGGGAATAAGTTGGGTGCTCAAGACGGTCTACAATGGCATCGCATCGGTGTTCAAGGCCATCGGAAGCGCCATCAAATGGGTATTTACAACTATCGGTAAAAGCCTTAAATGGATCTTTAATGAAGTGGTTAAGCCCATCTTCCGTGCCGTTGGAGCTGTTTTCAAATGGGTAGGTGGATTGATCAAGTTTGTGTTCAGAGCGATAGGAAGCGTTTTTAGAGCAATAGGAAATGCATTCAAGGAACTCTGGAACAGCTTCAAAAGTTGTTTTGCTTAAAAGAATATTATCAAAGATATAAAGCTCTCTATCTTAAGTCCTTTCCTTTAAGTTTTTAAACTCTTTATAGACAGTCTGTTAGCTTTACCAAGGAATTCAAGTCGAAATGAATTCCAAATTTCTATCCCTACATATTCATCTACAAGAATCTACGTTGTTGCTCAATTAGAGCAGCAACCGTCTCTGCTAATTTTTACTTACCCAAACAATTTCATCAGAGTTTTCTAATTATTGCGGTTCAAAAAAGTCAAAGCGATTATTATTCTATTTTCATTTTGACGTTTTCACAATCGAAAAATTTGAAAGATTTTATTTAAAATCATTAATCCAGTGATGTCTCATCCACTTCTCTCTGAAATATCAGGCTTGATTAAGCTATGCCAAGACGATCCTAATGATCAGGAGGAGCTAGCCTGCCTCGAAGCAACACTATTACGGCTGGAAATCCTTCTAACTGCCTTAGGAACTCGTAGGTTTAATTCATATTCGTCAAATTTTCTCGAATAATCTCTGTTAGCACTAGTCAAGACCTCTCAGACCGAATTTTTGCGACGATCGGTGATATCAAGATCCATTTAAAAAATCTCCTCACATCGAAGAATTGGTATCTTATCAGTTACTTTTTTCTAATGTTTATGTTCAAAGGTGGAGGAATATTTTAAATTTTCTGCCAACATCTTCGCTTTCGAAGCTGGAGGATGCGCAAGAGAAACTCATCAAACAAATCGAAGAGCTCGATAAAGAAATCAAGAGCTTACCACCTATTCATCAGCCAGTTAAACTTCATAAGACAATGAGTTCAGAAACTAATATAAGTCAGTCCACTATCCGTTTAAGCTCACTCAAAAGGAAATCTTCTCTGTTAAAAGAAGAGAGCAAAACACCCGACAATAAGTATTCAATGAAGTTGAGTTTGGAAAAAACGTTGAGTGCGGGCTCAAAAAGAGCAGAGATCATCGCAGCTCATTCGCATGACCAAGGAGGCGCTTATTTATGTAAAACTTGCTCAGCGGAAGCGAACGAAGCTATCGATGTGGGAGACGATGAATGCATTTTGAAATTTTTATATGAACAAGAAGTTTACGCTGAACTGAAGAAAACAGCGGTTGATTATCTGAAATATCATAAATTGAGCTTGAAGGAAGGCACACCGGCAACGTACACCATTCAGAGAGCGAATTTCAATTTTTTACCGATTTCATTGGCTGTGCGTCTGTCTGGGGAGCACGCTAAAGTAGTGTTTGAGAGGGATGAGAAAGGGCAAAAGAAAATAGAATTCCGTGACTCAAGTAAGAATGGAAGTTATGTTTGGGTTTCGCCTCCGAGTAATCTGAAATGTAAACAAGGCGCACTTGAGCTTAGTTCGCCAGAATTCGTTGAAGTGAAGACTCGATCGGTTGAACTGCAGGACGGGAGTATTGTCGGGTGAGTAATGAAAAAGACGAGATCAGATTATCTGCTATTTGGGTTTCAAGTTATGTTGTCAAGGAAGAATAGCTGATGGTTTTAATTTCTTAATAAAATCTTTTTGTTTTTAATGTTATTGGAACTCCATGTGCAAATTATATGTTACTGGCTACCTTTTTGAAGGAGATATCTGATGAAAACATGTATTATTAGCTCTGAATAATATAATTTGTGTCTCATAAGTCTAAAAAATGCAAGAAACACATGATTTAATGACTTCGTATGAACTAAATAATTTTCGAATCTTCCTCTGTTTCTACCTTTGAAGTTTTTAAAAGAGAAATTCCTGCCAGAGCTGGGTGTTCGATCAGCTCTTTCCAACTTATCCTTGCCGTTTCGTCAACCTTCAGCATCTTCTCTAAGAGGTCAATCGTACTTTCCTTCAACTCCGGTGAAAATTTAAGCTTTTTCTCCTCGATTTGTTTGAAAGTCACATACTCTGTTTGACCGGTATAAGGAACTTCTCCATGTAGCATCTGATAAAGTACAACACCCATCGACCACACATCACATTTTGGTCCATAGAGCCCATCGGCTTTAAGTACTTGAGGTGACTTGTAATACTGACTCCCAACAAGTTTCGTATTCGGTGCGTTCGTTATTTCTGAAACAAACTTCGAAAGGCCAAAGTCAGCTAAACACACCCTTGAATTTTTGAAGAGAATATTCGCTGGCTTAATATCTCGATGCATCAGAACCAACTTCTCTCCGCTGTCTTTCTTCGTCAGTTGCAATTTATCCACTTCAATGAACGCTTCAGCCACCTGACGCAAAATAAACAGAGCTTCTGTCTCAGGTAGCTTCTTGTCTGTTTCGAGTTTCTTTTTAAGATCTCCATCCTCACAGAGTTCAGTAACAATGTACGCGTGATCTTCTGTTTCAACTTCATCGATGAACTTCAAGATGTACTCGCCCCTGATTTTTTTCAAAATGTCTATTTCTTGCTGTAGCATGTAGTCCCTTCCATCTAGCATGGCCTTGCTTATCACTTTTATTGCATAATACTCTCTCTTTTTATCAACAATCTTAAACCCTTTGTACACTTCACCAAAGCTTCCCCATCCCAGAGGAGCTGCGTCGATAGAGTAGTAATAGTCTTTAATCTTTTTAAAGCGCTCTTTTGGTTTGGTTGTTGGTTCTACCATAGCTAGAGATTTTTATTTATATCTTTTAGTTTTTTTTTGCTGATTTGCAAGATTTACTAGAAGTTGAAAGTCTGAATAATTACAACGGTTTGCCTTGGCTACGACCACTTCAAATATACTCTCTTGATTTCTTGCTCAGCAGCTCAATTGTAAACCAATAGAATGCTCTTCAAGTTGAAAAGATTTACTACAAATTTAAACTCTATTATACAAAACAAATACTCATTATCTTAGAATCAATTTTCTTATAAACACTCCTTCTCATATTCCAGAATTTCTGAAACAGTCCTCATAAGTTCTTTTGTTCTGCTCACTGCATCTGAACGATTTTTCTTCCTTCTATAATTCCGGAGATTTGCTTCTTGGTTTCCCATCCACGGCCTCCTTTCCTCTACTTTTTGTCATCTGCCTCAGATGACTTAATTTTAACGTTTTCTCTTTTTTTTGGTCTCTGAGAGCTTTCAAGGTAGATTCTAGTCGCTGAATTTTCTCATATGTAGCGTGGGACTCTTGCTGTTGGATTGACACAAGTGCCTCGTTAACTTCAAGCTCTTCTCTTAAAGCAGCAGCTTGGCTTTTGAGTTTACTGATTTCCATGTCGTTAACCTCCTGCAATTTAAGCAGTTCCGCAAATGAGAGGTTATTTTGCAATTCATTGCGAGATTTTCCCTTTTTCAGGCGCTTTAGATTCGACACCTCAGTTTCACCAGTCGCGTTATAAACAAGAGAGACAAGAGAACTTGCTGTGAGGCTTTTTCGGCAAAGTGGACAACCCATATTTTTTTCAACGACGCCTGTGATGCATTTAGTGTGATATACATGTCCACAAGGTGTAACCGATAGCGCTACTGTTAGAGGTTCGCAGCAGATTGAGCAGTCTGGAAATATCATTCGAGGAAAGAACGAATTGATGTATCTAAAATTTTGCCGACGATTTTATAATTTACTGTTGGTAGCAATCAAAAGGACTTATTGTAACTAAATTCAAAATCAAATTATCGATTATTGACGACTTTGCTGAAATACATGAAAAAACTAACATGAGTTATTGGGCAGGAAATAAAACGGTTACATGGAGTCTGTGCCAACTAAGTAAAAGGCTTTTGGGTTTATGATGAGAATTGCTTCTTGAGATGAGAGGCGATATTCATCATAAAAAGCCAAATACCATTAGAAAATGAGTTTAATATGACAACAAAAGCGGCTATATATTACTACTAACTAAATTCATTCCAGGTCTTCTTGATATAGGAAAATATCCTTCGCTTTCTCATATGCATAGAAACCTACAGCATTCGCAAAAACTGCTCGAGTACCGCAAACGCTGAACCCACGCCAAAACCCCAAAAGGCCGTCTTTTTTGTAAATTTCTCTTGCACATTCAAAAAATCCTCCGTCCTTTAGAACAGGATCAGGTCGATATCTTCTTTGATCTCCAATCCCGAAATCGCATTGGATTCTAGTTTTTATTAAATCTTGAGGGTAACTAGCAAGCCAGCATCCCAACCCCGCCACTGCGCCTAAAGGTTTTTAAGAAATAATAGTTAGAATGTTGCTATCACAATGACAAGGTACCGCTGATTAAATTTTGTACAGCTTCAAAATTGTTGTCCCAGGTCCTAGCAAATTGATTCTTGCACACCTCATACGTGGCAAATTGAACTAAAAACTCACGCATTAGCTCAAAGGTATTATAGATAAGGCGCTACATGCATATGCAGGAACTTCGCGGTATATTGTGGCTGACATACCTCGAAACAATCCCTTTGTAAAAGAGTGAGTGAGACACATGTAATTTCAATGCTTGTTACACGAAATCCTTCAGTTCTTTTAATGGTTTTAATACAATCCAATGGTCCTTTATAAAGTTTATCGCCAGTGCGACTTTCGTCCATCTATGCAATAATTCCTGTTAATCCGCGTTTGAAAAAGGCAAGAATTTCTACTTGAAGTCTGCATTTGACTAACTCCACAGGAGACAGCGCAAAACTATTTACTAATCCAGCAAAAGATCCAGCGATTAGGCCTTTAAATTTGTTGTAATGAGAGAATATAGGAATTGCTGTAAGTCACCTTGCCAGAAGGAGAACTCGTCATCGGGAGAACTGAGCATCTCAGCTCTACAGAAACCATATGCACCAAAAATAATCGAGTTTATGAGCGGGACAGTGTACAAAGGGCTCTCAACACCTTTCCAGAATGAAACAATCTATTGAATGGGCTTGAGTGGACGAGGAAACCCTTGAATATTTACTCCTTCCTTTTTGATCATGGATCTGATGCAATCTAATAGCTTGATGTCTTTTAACTGCAACCTTGTTTTCAGGGTACTATATCAAAACTGATTGCTGGGTGCTAAGAAAGAAAGAAGTACTCGAAGGGATGGCCTGATATAACGATAGCGTATCCTGCCAATGTTCCAGCGGCCAAATCTTTTATGATATGATCGATTGGAGAGATTTGCTCCCCTGAGTCATCTGTATCTGTATTTAAAATAATTGTGCCTTCCTTTAGTTCCATGTGCTCGCTGAACGAGAAATTGCTCCAGCCTATTTTTGTTTTTGTTTGCGCTGATTTTCTCAGGCTCTTGCCTAAATTTATTGCTATTTAATCCCAATTTATGACGCATTGTATCAAAAAAATAACTTTCATGGCGCTCACCCTAAGTATGGTTAATAATATGAATCAGCAAGAGATCAAGAGTCCGGTAACCAAAGAGTTGGAACCAGATTTTTTTGTGTTGAAAGATGTATTTCTTACAACCATAGATTGATATATAAGGTTTCTTATTTGGTTTTTGCTGGAAGCTGTCGAAAGGGCTTTCTGGAAAGTTGTTGCAACTGCTATTTGCTCGAAATTTGGCTTTATACACAAAAAAAATCCAAAGAAACGAATGAACAACCAGCAGGCAGCGAATTTAGTAAAAACAGTTGGTCATGTCTCGATTAATTTACTCAATCTAATTTCTAACTATTATTCGGAATACGCATGGGAGTGAACCGAATGTATACACATTAATTCATTATATGCTTTCACAAAAGAGGCGACAGTTCATTTGAGAACCTCTTTAGTGGGTTGAAGATAAGTATTCCTCTCAAATCACTCAACTGTATGTATGGTCTTTGCTGCCTCGCTTATCTTCTCATCATTTTACTGTAAAGCTTTTTATTAATGTACTCATTGTAATCCTCTCAGAAGAAAAAAACTTGGATTTCATTTCCTTTCAATCTTTTTAATTTAGGCAAGCTCTCTGTTAGATCTAGGGGTTATAACACCTCATTTCAAGGTTCCCGTAATCGATACAGGTAGTATCTCATTTATCTTAGGAGATCGGAACGGATTCTGAATATTTGATTCTTCCTTTCCTTTGATTTGTAACTTATTCCAATTGGATCAAATCTTCATAAGCAACTTCTGTTATAATAATTTGAATATTTTGAGCAAGACACTTACTTTATCTCTTAAATTAATTTCCAATGGCAGCTGCTAAGGGCAAGAAAGAAGTACACGTTTATGTCAAAGATGAGGAGCACTGGTTGAGTTTTATCAATGAGAATAATACCAAACTTACAGGTAATCTACCCTCATTTCGACGGTTTATCTGATAATTCTGTTCTCCGAAAAGTCGTTGATGTTTATCTCGGTTGGGCAGGCCCTTGCGAGATGATGTTCCCAACTTATAAGACATTGGCCAACACTACCGATGAGTTCGAATCCCGCCTCGAATTCCTTCTTGTAAGCTCATGATCTTATTACGATTTCTATAACCGTATTTTCCAGTTGGACTATGAAAGACTCCCACTCAAGATCCCAGGAAAGCATCGTAAATAACATCTCTCTTCCCAAATTCTCATTCACTTTTCTTTGAAAACAGACTTTGCAGCAAGTCCAAAGCCTAGATTCCTGTTCTACATTGTAAAACTTCTGATCTCAATGCAAGTTAATCTTACCATTATTATTTATCCGCTTTTAGGAAGGACAGCTTAAAGACGAGGTTCATGGTGCTGATATGCCTCAAATCATGGATAAGATCGCCAAGCATCTTCCTGGATTGTAAATCATTGAGGATAATTTTTGGTCTGCATGGAATACCCGATCATTTCCGAATTTCATATATAGTTTTTTAATCATTACCTCTCCTTTTTTTTATTAGTTGTAAGAGCTTAACGTATTATCTTTTTCTCTCTCCATAAGAGACACATAGTAAATAATGTTCCATGCATATGGATCTCTCTCTCTAAATCAACAGATTTTAAAGCTTATCTGTTCGTTAAGGAATTTAAAGAGCCGTGCCTTTACCGAAAACTACAAATGTATTTGAGGTAAGCCTCAATTCTAACTACCAAAGGGGGCTAAGAATTCAAAATTTGCTTAGTGGTTGTAGATTCTATTATTATAGTTTGAGGATACAAAAAATAAAGCAGATGATGAATATATAGATGCCGTTTTACCCAAATAGATGAAATTCTTATGAAAGAAATTCATTTCCTATTTGAAAAGGAAGCAATAATTAAAATATTAGTATATGTTTTTTTGATAACGGCTTTAGTTTTATGCTAAAGTATCCGTTGACTTGAGTGCCTCTGCGAGACCTAAGAGTTCGCTCTTGTTGCTGTGCCGCTTTTTCCTTTCAAATAGTGAATTTCCCAAAGGAGATGAAACGTCATCTTGTTCTGGAGGCTCGAAGGACTTTTTCACTATTTCAATGCCGAGTTTCTTCTCTTTCGGTCTAACGAGTTCGATCATGCACGCTTTCAACAATTTCTCGTCAACTTTCACTTCTTGTCCCTCCAATAGCTTGAAAAGCGCTGTTTCTTCATTAATAATCATTTCTTTGAGAGTCGATTTCTCGGAGTCGGTGATTTCTTCCTTCTTCCACATCTCGGCTACTAAAAAGAGCAGTTTTTCAGTAGGAAGCTGAAGGTTTTCCATAATTGAGTCGCTTATCTATAAATTACTTCTTAATTTATTTTTTTTTTTGCGATTATTCTGTTTTCCAAACCTGAATGAGTTGAATAGAAAGAGCTCAAATTAATTGAGCAGCGAGTGGTTTTTTCTTTTAATTTTTTTTAAGGAAACAGAATAGAATGTCTGACAAGAATTTTGGTCTATGAGGAGACCTCTCATAAAGCATGTAAGAAATCAACCAAATAAGATCCTTAGTTCTATTTTGGCCTTTCAAAGTTAGACGGAATCAATAATGAATGCATTGGTTTTTGCCGTTAAATTTACAAAACGTCCAAAAATTTCTTTTACAATTACTTTATGCTAGAGATTTGGATTTACTGATTCCTTACATGGAGCTTGCGCAAATATTGTATATTTTCTGAATTCCTATCATGAGAAGAAATAAAGTGTATTTCATATTTCACAGGATATTATTTTCTCATACCACTCTTAAGTCCTCTATAAAAAATTTCGCCTTCTGTCTATTATAAAATCACTTGAATTTCAATTTTTCATTAAATTTCTTCATACATGCATTGAAGTAAACTCCTATCTCAGTCGCCTAGTAATTTTAAACATCCTTCAAACTCTCTAATAGATTAATCATACCTTATTTCTAAAGCATCCAAATGAAATTTTTGAGCTTTTTGAACGCATTTTTCATATATGCATTATCAAATAATTAGAAAGATAGTTAATTAATAATTCTCTTTATCATGAACACTAAGCTTCGTGGAAGTATTGCAAAATTGGTAATTGCCCCTCATCCTGATTTTCCTCCTCTAATTTCCATCATGCTGGCCGCGCACTACTAGGCAAGTAAGCCAGGACCTATCCACCAAGTGGTAGTCCGTGAATTCTCTCAGAAGAAAGAAGAGCCTCCAAGACCACGTCTTAGAATTAATGAAAATGGCTCACGACAGTCTATCTCAGGAATTAGAGCAACCATTTTCGGTGCCACTGGCTTCATGGGTCCTTACGTTGGCGCTACCCTTGGATACATTTCCTCAGATGTTATCTTCCCTCACAATCATAAATATTTCTTCGATGATGAGGTCAAAGAATTGAAGCTCTGCGCCTCAACAGGTTACTCCTACATCGTGAGAAACATGAACTTCGATGATACCAAAATGATCGACAGAGTCATCGCCAACTCCAACGTTGTCATCAACTTAATCGGCGCCCGAAGAAACATCAAATTAAGAGAGGATTATGAACGTGCAAATATCACTCTCGCCAAGAGAATTGCCCAGGCTTGCAGAAAGAACCCAGGAGTTCTCAGATTGATCCATTTCTCTGCGGCTGGAGCGAGCAAAGACTCTCCAAGCTTGGATCTCCAGACCAAATTCTACGGAGAGGAGGCCGTTCTTTCAGAATTCCCTAATGCGACTATCTTCAGACCAACAACTATCTTCGGAATGAATGACTACTTCGTGCAAAGAATCATGACTGAGAGAAATTTCTTGTACCATTACAATCTCTGCACAACAGATTTGACAGCAAAGAGACAACCTATTTTTTGCCATGATGTCGCAATGGCAGTTCTGAACGCTTTGAAGCTCGATGAGTCTGCTGGACAGATTTACGAACTGGGTAAAATTGCCTTTTTCTTGCTTATAGAGTTAATACTGCTAATTTAGGCGGCCCTAACGTTTACACATTAAAAGAAGTCTATGAGGTCATCTACAATATTCTTGGAAGAGAACCAAAATTAGTCCATGTGAACCCTGAATTCGCAAAGAAGTTTGCTCAATGGTTCTTCAAGAATTGGGAATTCTTGAATTTGGATTACATGATTAAAGAAGGACTCGATATTGTTGTCTCTAAGAACGCCAAAACTATCCAAGACCTCTATGTTCAGCCAACTTCTTTCCCACAAGCAGTTGAACCACAACTCAACGATCTCAAGGCCAGACACGGACACTTCAAGGACGAATTCGAACGTTAAAAACATATTCGATGCATGTGCACTGAGAAGATTGATTTATCGTTTAAAAGTCCAATTCCTATCGCTTAGTTCATTTTCAGTGCCTGGTACAAATTAAAACTACGCATTGATGTAGAAGAATGATTTAGGTCTTTCTCATTCATCTCGATTGACGAACTGAATCGAAAAATATGTTTTTAGATTGCTGTAGATAAGAGATAAAAAAGATACAAAATCCAAAATAAAAATTCATGGGTTCTATGTTCTTGCTCCGAGGTAATGAAAGAAACCCGCAATTGTCTGGAGATTACTCAAATTTAGATGAATGGATTATCATCAACAGATGATTCATAAGTCTAAACTTGCATTATCCGAACCTAGTTCAAAGTTTCATGAGGAGATTTGCTGTTATGTAGATATATTCTACCATTTATTTGTCTTAAATTGGATAAAAATGTTGTGTTGAACGCTGCGATATTGCCAATGATGTACCTTATAGCATCATGCAGTGAATCTACAAAAAATTTGATTTTTTAGTTCATCGTACCATTTAGTATTGAAAAAACTCAATTTATGCTTAACAATACTATTCCTAACTAAATTACATCTTATCTGAATAGTAAATATCACCATCATCATGTTTTTTAGAAAATATTAGTATTCCACTAATTGTTTCGTGAAAATATCAAGCTTGCTTTTATTGGATCTTTAGCTTTGTATGTCCAAGTTCGTTAAGTCATTTGTTAATGTTTTGTTAAATGTTTTTATCAAGTTAAAGTTATCTTTTCATAATTTCTAAAATCTGAAATTACTTTCTGAATTGACAATCTGCTGATTACTCATTTGAAATTCTCAGTCAGCATAATGCCATAAGTCTCTCTTTGCAAAAACTACCTTTCATTCTGTTATTACCAATATTCCTGTTCACATTTCAAATTCAATTATAACTCTACTCCATACTCCATTCAATACCTTTTTATTACTCTGAATAATAAAACAATTCAGAAACTACTAATTTTGATTCAAAACCTCATTATGGAAGCTATTCCAAATATACCGCTACAAAATGCTCTCTCACTTTCTCACCCTTTACCCAAATTATTTTTTAAAAAAAGAAATTATAAATTAACAATCTGATGTGAATTTTAATTGCAATTCCAATTTTTCAAATTTATTTCCTTAAACAATGATTACAAATCAAAGCAAGGCTCAGATATTTGAACTGATGTACTCTACTCACCACAACACAACGAAAGATAGGAAAATATTGGGCATTATAAATGGAACTGGACATAGATATAGTTTTCGTGCATTCAAGAAATTTTTTAACCTCTGAATCATAACCAAATTCTCGATATTCTCTGATTTAATTCTTCTTACTCATTATTGAAGCTCTTTATGTCCTCTAATGCAGAAACAACGAATAAATTTAAACATTTTAAAAAGATTGTAGAGCATCTTTATCTTTTTCAAAATTGAGAAACCCTTGCATTATTCTAATCAAATCAGCTGGCTTCTGCTCGATAATATTATGCGGACCCTCATAAAACACAGTTTTTCTCAAATAATTGTTTCCCGTCAACGGAGTTATTAATATTTTATTCTTCATTAGCGTTGAGAGTTTCTCCTCATAAATAAACTCAAGCTCACGAGAAATCTTCATCATCAAATCCATATGCTCCAGCGGCACCATGCAGTTCTTCGATGACCTTACAATAAAGATCGGTGTCTTTATCGCTTGGAATTGCCGCGTGATGTCGATACAATTTTGCACACCCCGAATCATCGATAGCCTTCCCGCAACGCTGATAGGATTCGATCTCACCTTTGCGTCAAGCTCTTTTTGACTCAGCTTTCCTCCTCCATAAAGAATCGAGCTATAGTTATAAGGAAGGTCAGGCATATCTCGCGGACACTCAGAGAGCACTCCATACAACTGGTCAAGCAGCTCAGTCATCTTGGGCTCAACGCGAGTAAAACTATTGATCACCAGCACTCCTTTGATGTTCTGGATGATGTCTTGAGTGTTATGCATGATATTCGCAATGATATTACCACCAAAACCAAAGCCAGCGAAATAGAAGTTGTCTTCTTTAAAGCTGATTATTCCCGTCTCATCCAGGTGGAATAGGAACGTATCGACGATATCTGAGCACATTTCGTTGTTATAAGAGCTTTGAGGGTCAAATGAAGTAAAGGCCTGGCCTGGAAGGTTGAACAGGATTATTCTGACGTGATCGATTTCGTCGACAAGGTCCTGGTAATGCTGGATATAATCAATGAAATTATCGAAAAGATCATTGTAGACCACTAAATTCTTTATTTTCTGTCCCTCCTCCATTATGTTGCTCTCAAGAATGGTATAGGCAAACCCGACATTCGTGCTGTAAATGAAGAATCTCAGCGAAACGCCCTTGATCGTTGGTGCGGATATATTCATTTTCTCGCAGTACTTGGATAAAGCGACCGTCTTAATATCCTCAAACATTTTCGCTCCGATTAAATCGTATGGAATCTTCGATGTTGTTATTTTATTCGGTTGGATATGCCGCACAAACCGAAAGCCACCTGAGTAAAGCGCATCCACTCGGAGGACTTTTTTCTGGAAACGACTCTGCTGGTTCTGTAGTTTTTCCACTAATTCCTGAGATTTCTGCCTCATTAGCGACAGCCTTTCCCTCGTTCCAGACTCTATATGGATAGTCTTTATCAACCCTTCAAAACTTGTCGGTCTCTTGAAATCAATTACTGGTGTACTTGCGACTGGCTGGCTCGTTAACCCAGTATATTTCTTTATCTTCATACTTTGGTAATCTCTGGGATTATCCGATAACGTGTCGTATAAATTCACTTTTTTCGAATACCAAGCGCTACCTATTGATCTCGATCGAGGTGAGCCCAACTCTTTCGGAGAATAAACCTTCGAAGCGACTCCGAGCTTCAAGCAGCTACTTGATATCGCCTGAATAGTTTTTGGAGCTAGGAGCTTTAGCTTCGAATCAAATTTCTCTCCAAAGCTTGATGATGGCCTATGATGAGGTCTTGCGCTTGCTATGCTCCTGACTGAAGATTTTTTCTTCCCAGGGCGTCCCTCTGCCTCGGTGAGGTTGATAAACACTTCGTTATCTGGTTTTTCTCTGTGCTGTTTATGAGAGCTGTCCTTATCAGACCCCTCTGTTTGAGTTCTCAGCCCTTTGGAGAGGTTCAGTTTCAAATCCGGAATGCTGAATTTCCGCTGTGAATATGACCCTCGATTCGACGACTGCATACTTGTAGGCGAAATCTTCGCTTTGATAGCCTCCTCACCGAGATTCGGAACCGTTTCGAGTCTAAGATCCTTGTGGATAGTATCACTGAGGACGATTTGGTGGCTACTTTGGGATTTGTGTGTCTTGCGGAAGCTGCCAGGAAGGCCAATTTTAGAATACTTTTGCTGGAATTGAAAGTAAGAGTCATCTGCGATGTCATGCTTATCGAAATGCTTCTTCATCAGCACATAGACTGTGTAGCAGATTTTGCAGACTTTCACCGTCCTGTACAGGTTCATGATATTTTCTACCTCTTTCCCTTGAGAAAACGCCTTGGTTAGATGCTGATAAAACACGTCATCATATCCAGCGTAATTGTATCCATAGTTGTGCTGCTTGAGCTCTTGAGGGAGGATATTATTGTTTTTAAGGATACTTACGACATCTTGCGTGCGCTCTCTACATTTCATTTTCAGAAGGTTGCTAATTTCAAATGGTTTATGCACGATTTCATGCGCTTCGTTTTTCATGTATATCATGTTGTTATCAGACAGATCCGATTTCTTGCTTTCCGCTCCAGTGACTATTTTCTCAGGGCTATTTATAAAAAATCCACAGAAATCTCCTCCACATTCTTTTATTCGAAGCTTTTGGTAAAGAGCCGACGACGTGGGTCTCTCTCGAGGCGAAGTGACAGAATATTTCTTCAAATACTCATACATAACCGCGCTTGGATCAGTCAGGATGACCCTATTAGATTTAACTAGTTTAGTGTGCTTTGCTAAATTAGCAAGGTCTTCGCAGGTAAACTGATATTTAAACTTTGCATCTTCCTCATATTGTGCGCTTGGGAGTAGATCAAAGCGCAGTTCCGTAGCGCCAATAAAAACAGCATTTCCCTCTTTATCAAGGAGAAATTTGGCTACAAACTTCCGAACTCGTATTTTGTAGGCGCTTTCAATAAAATGCACGATTTTTTTGGTGCTAAGCTCCAGCTTTTGGTTCGCTGCTTGGTCATTCGTCTTCGTAAACGTAGTTTCCGTTTGATTGTTCATGTAACCCCTCAAAATCTCCCTTTTAACTCTTCCTTCTAGCTTCTTCTCAGGCTCATAGAGTTTATTCAGCTTCAAGTCTCTTGCAGCATCTTCTGCATGGCTATTGAACACGAAATCTATGTTACCGCGAGGACCATGCGGATAATTCGAAGACGTTTCATAAGTCGTCCAGGCTATATCAGGCAGTGTAATTCCCTTCACGGGCTTCATTCTTCCATCCTGGTCTTCTTCCATCGGAATGAACTTTAACTCAGGACGCTTCCCAATAAAGAAAATCTTCTTATAAAATCGGAAAAGCGGCCCAGTCTGACCAGCATCGTTCCTGTATTCACTATATAACGTCTCTCTTGAGTTCACTGTGCATGTTTTTAAGTAAACCATACTTTGAACGAGTTCAATTTGGATAGATTGCTCTAGGAGTATCCTCAGAACCTCGATCGAGCTAACCAAAAATTTTTCTTTATTTGTGCAACGCAGAAATGTCTTTAGCACTTGTGCGCTGGGCTCGGTTCGCATCCAATCGAGGATTTGCAAGGGATTCATGCCTTCGACATGCTTCTTGAGGCCTGAAAACTCTGAAAATAGTTTCGTGGTGGTAAGTTTATCGCTATTTTTTAGCAGAATCTCGTTTGTATTGTCCTGTTTTGAGTTAAAAAACCATTTGAGTATACGGCCATGCTGCAAAATGACCGTGTCAGGTATTTTAGCACAACATTTTTCTTTTTTGTTCAGGAAGAGATCAAAAAATCGGTGGTCAGACACAACCTGTTTGTACTGCTCATCTCGTTTATCTAAAAAGGGATTCTCTTCAATGTCTTTCAGACTATGCATGACGGAATTGTGATAGAGCTATTTGGATAAATAAAATAATTTGATTGATTTTCTCTTGACAGTTATAAAGTCCGAGTCTATCTCAAAGGGGAAAAAACTCGAGGTGTCAGCCATGCGATTTCGCCTTGGAATTGTATCGGATTATTGTACTCTGTAGAGCCAGTAAGGGGGAAAAACCCATTAAAGAGACAATAGATTAATTTTTCAAATTTAATATGTAGTATTAAACTTAAGGCGGAATGGAATATTGCCTTTCCTT
>ENA-UOTZ01001174-UOTZ01001174.1-compost-metagenome-genome-assembly--contig:-NODE-1174-length-19099-cov-10.536274_pt1 | contig 19099 bp, 15 predicted proteins | sample MGYA00238144_ERZ746983 | MGnify/ENA primary metagenome ERZ746983 (study PRJEB28759, sample SAMN06268863) | compost metagenome | isolation source: single cell | place: USA: California, Emeryville, Joint...
ACCAGCATCATTTTGCTCATTGACAACTTCTTGGTCGCCTTCGTTTTCGATATGCATCATGTGATTTTGGGTTGGCTCACATTGTTCAGCGACGTTTGATTCGAGACTTTCCTCGTTTGGAAGTTCTTGATCTCTGTTTTCAGCTGAATTTGTGTCAATGTCTTCATTTCCTTGAACTTCTGTTTGAATTTTTGCAGCATCTCCATTCTCCACAGAGCTATCGAATTGTGGTTCAAGAGCTTCACATTGCTCATTACTTCCTTGGGGAATCTCAGCCTTGAAGTTTTCTAATGTTTGAACTCGCTCTTCGTTGTCATTCATGAGGTTTTTGTCGTTGAGATTGTTTGCTGTTTCTATCGGCTCCTTTTCATCACTTCTAAAGAGCATCACTTGATCAATCTGATCGGCTGCAAGAGTTCCTCGAGGCTTCTCTAACGATTTTTCGAAACTCATGACAACTAAACGGAAGTTCTCATTTAACTCTAGTTGAGTTAACGATTGACGTACAGGGCTGGATTTTTTGGGTGTTTCATTAAGATTAGGAACTTGTACATCTCCTTCCTGGTCAACTTGTTGATCAGCGGGAGGGAGTTCTTCTTCGATACGGTTCTCAGTAACGTTTTCTATGGTAGTTTCGATATTCAGACTTTCAGTGCGCATCTTTGATTCAGTTTCAGGCTTGATCTCTTCTTCCTCTTCATTCCTTTCAGATTTTTCTTCAATCATTTTTTCTTGAGTGAGTTGCTGAAAGTATTCCTCATCAACTTTAATTCCAGATGATCTTTGTTCTGTTGCCATTGAAGGACTCTGAGTATCAGGTCTCAGAATGAGTTCTTCTTTTGGAGAAGGGATGCTTTCTTCGGGTGAATGCTGATTTCGAGCTGCAGATTGTCCATCATACTCTGGATTGGAACCTTCCTGAACCATTGGTGTCAAGGATTTAGCAGGGGACGTGCACTCTTCGATGTTCATCTGGTATTGATACTTAATTTCGATTTTTTTGTTTTTTAAATTTCAGTCTATTTGAATTAACAGACGTTATTTGAATTTGACTTAGATAATACCGCTTAAATCAAATAATTCCCAGTCTAACCAAGTATCTAATATTTAATTCGCCATTATAAACTCATAGCACTTTGTAATATCATCCTTTAACCAACATCCAACTTTATTTCGCATCTGTTTTCTTGAGAACAGCATTCCAAAGAACACTGAGATTGTTTGAGGGGAACTCAATAAGCAATTGAGCAATGTGCACTTTGATTCAACAAAGAAAGGGATTTGTAAACTTCCACGATAAGAATTTACAAACATTTTCTTTTTTCATTGATATTGCAGCAAAATTAGCAAAATAGAAACCGAAGGATATTATGTGTTATTATGCTTATATCATCCCCTGAAATTCAGATTTATGATGCGCAGCTCTACTGAATGAATAATATAGGAATAGCGGTACATGAATAATGATTCTCAGATATGAATAGATGATGAGTAATTTCTTGATAATCACTTTTTTTAATTCCGAAGCTGCAATCAACACCGAAAGCAATTGAGTAGACTGAAGGACCCTTAGAGGAGAATTAAAAATCTCACTCCTTTTGGAAGACTTCTTTTGAATTCAAAGAAGTATACCTTCACCTTTTCTATTGAGAAATTGCTTCATATAATCGAACTGTCAGATGATGATTAGGAAAATAAAATCGAAAATCCAAATAAAATGCTGCAAAGGGTGCTTAATACTTGCTCAAAAAAGACAAATACTCTTATTAACTCGTTCCAAAGGGGATTCAATACAACTCAAAACAAACGCTATACGACTAAACTCGATCTTGCAGGTAGTTAGCATTCATCTAACTCGAAATTCATTCAGACGATAGAATTAAATTCACTCGACCTACCACTTGTTGATTATTTCCGCGAAGAGATTATGGTAAATAGAAATTCTAGAAGCATTGTTTTATCGGTAGGCCAAAGGACCTATCACCTTTGAGCACTATATGGATAGATCTCTGTGTCACGAGCAACATGGTAAGATAATATTCTATCAGCTTTTCAAGGCTCCGTTTTTTTCCTCATAGGATATTATATGAAAAAGGATGTTTTCAACACGAAAGGTGATTTTATCACGTCTCCTGAAATCTCCCAGATGTTTGGCGAAGTAAAATTGTTGTTAGTATGAGATCGAATCAAATCGTCTAGATGATAGGAATTTGGTGCATCAATTTTTTGGAAAAACTCAAAAGAATCGATTTATCAGGAACTCAAATAGCTCGAGCAAATCACCCAAAGAAGCGTTTTAGTTTGTTGGAGTTCGGGCCAGGAAGAGGAACGCTTATGTCCGACATCGTTCGAGTAACTAATCAAATTTTTTCTCCTGTAATAAGATTTCAATAGACCCTTCAACAATTTAACTTACTAAATGGTGTCGAGATTAATTTCATTGAATACAGTCCGTTTATGAGAAAGCTTCAGCAAGAAACAATGACGAAACTTCTTCAAAAACACAATATTTGGTATCTTTTTATTACATGTGAAAGAAACGTCTGACTTCATTTAGGATGAAGTATGAGTATGATGAAAGTAAGAAGAGTAAAGTGGAGAAATTTACATGTGAAAACCCAAACATGTTTTTCTCGATGCGATGGTTTAGTATGTATGAGCAGTACCTCTTTGAAGATTTCAAAGATCTGGCCTTCAGAGAATTCAAGCCTAAGGAAGAGAATCTAGGTATACATTTCTTCTAAAGAAGGAGATAATTAATTTTCTTTTGGCAGACCCTGTAATTATCATTGCTCATGAATTTTTCGACGCATTGCCAGTGCACATTTTTGAGGTAAGTGAAAGCAACTGGAAACACTTAATTAATTAATAAATTTATCTTTCTCGATACAAAGTACTCGCAGCAGTATGGTTGGTGCGAAAAGCTTGTAAACATATGCCATGATATCTCCAAAGGGTAAGCATTCTTCTTAAGACTGGAGTCTAACTGTTGATTTAGGAAGAAATTTGAATTCATTCTCTCAGATCCCAACACTGAGAATGTCAACAAAATTCTCAAACCCAGCGAAACTTTTAAAGATGGTATGTCTACTTCTTTAATGCCATCCCTCAACAGGTTTTGAATATAGAAGCTCTTAGGTCTCTGAAAACTGGAGATACAATTGAGGTCTGCAAAAGAGGTATGTAGTCTGTTCTCTTTCAAAAAACAATTATTCATTAACAAAGGTCTGGCTTTAATGAATTCGTTATCCGAACTCATAGCAAAGACCGATGGGGCGGCGCTGATTTTCGATTATGGCGAGAATCATGCACTTTCTGACAGCATTCGAGTCTGTACCTTTTCAACTAATCTGTGACTAATATGGCTAATCATAAAGGGTATTCGCAATCATAAATATATTGAACAAGATAAGATCCTCGACTATCCCGGAGAGATCGATCTAAGCGCTTATGTAAATTTTGCGGCTCTCTCACATGTGTCTCGTAAAACTCCAGGAAGTAAATCCAGAAAATATGCTTTCAAGCTTTGTTAATGATTTCAAGTTCATACTTATGGAGCAATCCCTCAAGGATTATTCTTAGAGTCAATGGGTCTAGCTACAAGATTAGAGGTTCTATAGTTTTCTCGAAGAAATATTTGATAATATGTACTCAACTATTCCAGATGCTCTGTCAAAAAGCGAGCCCAGAAACGCTAAAAAGACTTGAAAGTGAATACAATCGACTTGTTTCTCCTCACGAAATGGGCGAGATTTATAAAGTACTCTACGTCACGAGAGAAGAGAATAGTAACTTATAGATTCTGCCTCGTTGTTTAATCTAATTTACCACCTAACTCTTAGAAAATATCTTTCCATTTATTGAAGACGATTCACCAACATTCTATTAGTTATCAGGAGCAATAACCAATCACTCATAAAAAATGAGATATATTGAACTGAATCAAAATTTGTAATGTACAAAAAAAACTTCAAATGTCATGTTCATTTAAAAGTCGAGAATTAGTTTCATTTATCAAAATAATCGACTTGAAATATTCAATAATGACCAATGGCTGTTGTTATGTTATGCTATGTTATGTTATGACACACACAATTCTTTGAAAGGGACTACCGATCAAACGATGCTGTTTGATACAATAATTTAATAATACTGGATTTATTTTTAATAAGCAGATAGAGAGGAATGCAGGGAGTTCAGAATCCAATTGCCTACATTGGGATCATTGACAGTCAGGTATCGAATTTCCTTTTTCTTCTGACTCTGAGGAACTTGTAACCATTAGGATCAGCCGCTATATCTGAAAAGCTTTTTACCTAACAAAGAAGATGATATTCAGAGCCAAATGTTCGTTTATTCCTCGCTTGAACTCATAGAGTCCATCAGTAATATGCTCACTTGATTCACTTTTCTCAACTTTGAAATAGTGAAGAAACGACTAGCCCAAATGACAACCAGCTTAAACTCTTACATAGGTAAGGTTTTGAAAATATGTGAAATTCAATATTCTTTCACAAGGATTTTTAACAAATGTATTTCTCTGTGATTCTGAATATGACATCATGGGATACTACAGTCCTACTAAATTGAGGATTATCCTTGTCCTCAATCAAAAGCAAAACCTCGAAAATTACAATGAGAGCGTGCTAAAACAGGTGAATTATCTATCCTTGGAGCTGCTGACTTATCATTGACCATTAGATCTTTAAAGCTATCCATGATTTATATCTGCAAGACTTATTTAATCCATTCACTGATATAAAGGAAGGATTATCAGCTTCTTTTGACCAAAAGTGCCAAAGACTCATTGAAGCACAGCAAAAAGCCCTTTAATTTTTTGTTTTTTGTGTTTTGTCGTGAGTCGAGCTCTTATCCTTATTTTCGCTGCATGTTGGGCTTATGCGCAGTCGGATATAATCAGAATTAGGTGAAAATCGTAACAAGCATCAAAATCAAAATATTCCTCAAAGTGAAGTCAAAGGCTGGGATGTAGTGGTAGAGAGACTTATGATCTTATGAAGCAAAGTTAGCAAAAAGATACTGTAATAGAGAAAAAATTTTATTAGCGAGAAGTCAGATTCCCAAACTCCCTCCCCAAGAGATCATGCAATTCAATATGGGATATATTCTATCACATATCTAAGATTTGTAAAATTTTTTTCTCTCTCCAATTCAGCAGTGTAATGATAGAAATATCAACGTGAATTAGAGGATTCAACCCTACAACTCTCACAAATGTCATCAAAAACCTAGTCCTAAGTGTGAGACTTGCACCTATATTTCTGCAGCATTGCTCCTCAAAAATCCGGATTTACAATGATTTTGTTCTTATTTTTGATTAAACAGAGGGATCTCGCTAAGATGTCTGTGTTTATTAAGGTATTGGGGTTTTGTAACTTTATCATTATTATTATTTTCGATGAATGCTTATCTCAAATTAATTTCTTAAGTTCCTGCCCTTGTGACTATGTATCTTATAGTATTTATATTAAGAAGGGTCAAACAGTTTTGGTATGGAGATAACTTAGTAAATTCAGCTTGGAATACTTTTATTTTGGGAGTCCTTCTTTATATAATTGATCGATGATGTCCTTGTAATACTTTCTCGCCTCAAACCTTTTGATTTTGAAAGCTGGAGTTAAAATATCTCTCTCCATGAATGAAACAGTCTCAAGATAGATCGTTTTCACCTGTTCGAATGAATTTAGCTTCAACTCTTTCCCTTTCTCTGTTATCTCGTCAAGGACCTTTTTGATAATCGATTTGTTCTTAGTGAGTTCCTCAAACGACCCGTTAATACCGAGCTCAGTCGCCAGTTTAGTAATATAATTTTGATCAGGGAAAATGATCCCAACGAGATAGTGTTGTAAGGAGTCTCCATAGACAAAGCATTCCGTAACTGAAGGACATGTAACATAAATGTTCTCGATTTTCTCTGGAGCGATGTACTCACCGATTGCAAGTTTGAAGATATTCTTCTTCCTATCAATCAGTTTTAATGCACCATTTCGGTTTATTTGTCCAATATCTCCAGAATGGAACCAGCCATCCTTGTCAATGGCTTCAGCAGTCTTTTCAGGATCTTTGTAATACCCTATAAAGATGGTGGGTCCTCTGATACACACTTCGCCACGAGGTCTAGGCTGACCCGATTCGTCTTTGTCAGTTGAGAAGTATTCCATTTCGGGAACGTCTACAAGCTTGAATTCTGTGCAATAGGAGGGACCTCCGACATGTCCAGATATTGGATCGCCGATGTATGTTAAGAAGGATCCAGAGTTCGTTTCAGTCAAGCCGTATCCTTCTACAATTGGGGAACAAATGGCTACCTTCAGGAAATCGAGCACTTCAGGTGAAATTGGAGCTGACCCAGTTATCATGAATCTCAGGCGTCCTCCCATAACTTCCCTTGTTTTTTTGAAGACAATTCTATCGTATAAGGCGTGTGTGACCGAACCTGTTCGTCTCAGATTATCAAGTTTAGTGGCCAGAGCCTTCTCAGCGATGTTCTTCTTGGTTCCTGTTAGTCTACTGAGACCTTCTTTCATGACATCATAGAATCTGTTGAAGAGTCGAGGTACAGAGAAGAAGACTGTCGGTCGAAGTGTTTGGATGTCGTCTTTGAGCTTCAGAACATCTCCGTTATAGTATCCGATCGCTGCACCGTGAGAAATCATAAGACAATAAGCGACACGTTCGAAAGAATGAGCCAATGGCAAATAAGACAGGTAAACATCTGTTGAAAACATTTTATAATCCGGATTCTCTTTCATACCTCCTACCAATGCAACGAAACTTCCATGGGTGATCATCGCAGCTTTTGGAGTGCCCGTTGTTCCACTGGTATATGAAAATGTGAAGATTGAATCAGGATATACTTTGGCAATTTCTTGTTTGTTCGCTTTACCAGCTTCAATGACGTCATGAATTGTGAGAAGTTTGATTCCGAATTTCTCGCTCTTCTGTTTCTGTTCTGGAGTGGGATTCTCAAATGCAATGAGATTGGCAAGTTTGTTGGTTCTTCCAGCTTCTTTTTCTTTAAGTAAACTGTTGATGTGGTCATTAGAGAGGAAAACTGTGATGACATCTGTCTGGTCAAACAGAAATTTGACAGCCTCAGGACCCAAAGTATCATAGATAGGTAAAACAGTCAGACCGTATAGGATGGCTGACCAATCGACAAAGCACCACTCTTCTCGGTTTTTGGAATAGACACCTATAAAATTCAGCTTTTTCCCGTTGTGCTCGCCTGTAGGAGGAGTGAGACCTAAATTAACTAGTCCTGAGCCCAAATTTGTTGCAATCTCGAGTACTTGGTTATAAGTCTTCCATTTGTACCCACCAAGACTGCCATCTGCGTTCATGGTTCGAGTTCCGAGGAATTCCTTGTGACCATACAAGCGGATTGCTCGTAAGATAACATCTTGATAAGTCTTCACCTCCGGAGCATCCAGAAAAGAGCCTATCAGTCCATCCCGCGCTCTGAGCGCTCTGTATATGGCCGTCTCTCCTTTGGCATCTTCGGGAGACGTAATAGGAATTGAATAAGTAAAAGATTGCCTGGTTTGACCACAGCCCATTTAGATACCTCGATGTTTTCTGGAAATATACTTTAGATTATAATTAAGAATTCAATAATCATTCTGACACATCAGCAAAATTTAGACGCTATGAGCTTTAGTTTTCATGTTAAATTATCATACTTCGTTCGTATGTTGCAGGACTTAGTACCTATATATTTACTCAATACCGAGACTCTACTAGCTTAACCAGATCTATTATAAATCATCTCATCAACATTCCGCACATCTTTACTAGTTGATTCTCTGCGAAAAAAATTAGTGTTTCCGTAATTTTTCTTTCATTGCTAAGGTGAAACCGAATCGGAAATTCTATTAAACGTTCCTTAATCATTGGCATATGTACAGTACTTCTGCGAGTTAACAAGATGCTGATAAACAAGAATGGTAAATTGATGACTTTTTAGATGGACTTACGTGTATTGGGGATTTAGATAATCACTAAGAGCACCTGCTGCTCAAAAACTTTCATGCTTATTGTGAAGAACCTGTTTTAGGTGGCAACCAGAAATTTGAACATTAACACGTGTGATTGAAGTATCAATAAATTTTATTCGTGAAACAAGTGATCAAGAAAGCCAATTACTCAGAAATAAATTAAAATCATAAATTATAGCTCTTTGAAAAGAGTTAGAAAACAAAGACAGCTACCGAGTCTCTGTATTTCTCTCTTTCTTGAGGATACATCTAATAACTAAAGGATATATGGGGTTCCAAGAGAGAAATAACTTTTTTTCCTAGTTATTTTGAAAAAGCATTAAATATATAATAGATATTTTAGGCGAGTGTTTTTGCAAATTGAGTTTGCCGAAATGTTTTTACTTCCTAAATGAAGGGATTTCAGTATTTTTAATTTTTTTGATATTTTTTTTTTGGGAATTTGATAGATTGATTTTTAGATCAATTGAGAGAAAATGAGGTTATCGTCAGAAACTGATCTCTTATTGATATAGTAGAGTATTAACTTCAATGTTTCTTTCAAAACACTGAAATGACGTCAACCAGAGAAAATATCAGATATAATTGCTTCAACTGTTTTTTTATTTTTAACAGGTTTGGAAATTAAAGACCTAAGCGACGTCCCAGCTTCTCCTTCTTCTGAAGGTGTCCCCTTGTTGCCTTTTTCAGCCTTTTTGACCTTTTTCTCTGTCTTCGAAATCATGTCAAGCTCACCTTTGATATTCTTTGGCAGCGAGGCTTCATATTGCGAATGCGTTTTCTTGTTGGATGTATGACCTGTGCTCGATTTAGAGGCATTTTTTCCTTTTACGGTCTTTGGAATCTTATGATTAAGGGACTCCAACGATATCACTCGACTGACCAGGGGCAGAACATTGCTTATCTTTTTCTGAGAGAACTGTAGCCCTTTTGAGAAATCAGGCAGGGGATACTCCTGTAATGTGGTTTTTTTATCAACACTAGAGCCATATTTCAATTGATTCTCAAAACGCCTCCACCCACTAGGAACAGATGATTTAGAGAATATGAGCTCAAAAGCCCGATCAACATGAGCTGCTGTTGGTATATTTATGTAGGCATCGTTATTGTGGTAAAACTCAATAAGTTGCTTCCAAGTTTCATGACTGCATAGAGTATCAGAGTTTCCTGTATGAAAATTATTCAATATTTTTCGGTCCGAGCATTCAATTTTTTACCTATGATGATGATGGCGTATTTTGGTCGAGTTATCGCTACATTCATTCTTCTGAGATCGTTCAGGAAACCAATGATATTAGACCTGTCTTTATTTAAATTGATGTCTTTATTAGCCCTCACTGTCGATAATAAGATCAGATCTTTCTCTTTACCCTAGAATTGATTATCATTTCTTTGGAGGAATCGTTTTTAATAGAGACTTGAAAAGAGTCAACAGTATTGATCTCGAGGTATTTTTTATAATTTTCAATCTCATGACTATTTCTGAAGAGGGTGTCAATGTAAACTGCCTGCTTTTTATAAGGGCAAATGATGCCAAGATTCTCTTTAATTTCTTGATTTGCTCTGACACAAATATTTATGAAGTGGCTCATGATCTTTACGGCCAAGCTGAATTAAAGCAGAATAACACGGGCATGATGTAAAAAAAGAATATTAATTACTTTGCTTCTTCAGGGTTGACATATGAGAGCTCTTCTTGCTTTTCTATAGAGAATTTCATATCAATGAAGAGTATATTCTGTTCCTTTAATTTCGTTAAGTACCCTGGAAACTCTCTCGCCAAAATACTCGGAGCATCAATCAAACTTCAAATATATATATTTATTAATTCAACGAATTAGATAAATTGATGTACCGATCTTCATAGAACGTTTGAGATGGAAATTTTCGGATATTGGGTTGCATGCGATACTGTTCGTTTAGAAAATAGGGATTAACCCCAGTGTTTAAGATTCTCTTCAAATGATGAGCCAAAGTTATGTGAAGGTCGAAAAATTTTTTCTTACTTCGAACATGCTCCGATTGAATAAAGACTGGTTTGCATCTGGCCTGAATGTAGTGGCAGGGAGTTGTTTGGGATCCCCAATTAATATGAGCTTTTTTGGGCAGTATTGCAATGGAATGATGTTACTGACTTCGACACACTACAAAGAATTAGTACAAACCAATGAGACGAAACAGTCACTTGAGCGGATTCATCTACAATAACCGCTTCAATGTAATTTCGGAAACTTTCTAATTTATCTGAGCCAGCACTTCCCAAAGTACAACAGATAATATCGCTGCTAGAGAGAATTCTCTGCACAATTTCACTATATTTTTCCTTTGAAGAAAGAGAAGAATCATTTTATGCGAAGTATTTTTGTTGCAGCCCTTACTTTCTCCATTTGTCTCATCATTTGCCGATCTTTGAATTTTGAATAGAGGACTCTTTTCTTCTCGGAGAGCAAAGAAAGGGTATTTTTGTCAGCGTCAAGAGAGTTTCTGAGTTTTTCAATCTTCTTGGTCAATTGGAGCAATTCTTCTTGAATTTGATGAATGGTTTTTTCATTCTAGAATTAAAGACAATTTCGTGAGCAAACAACAAAATCTATCTTTTTGAACCTCATCTCGATCGAATGTTCTCATATTGTTCAATTCCTGCTGTGCAAGATACTCTATTGACTGACGTCTTACAATTTCAGGAGGGTTCCGATCGAGCAATCCAACTCGGACAATATTTGGTTTATATCGACTACCATTCTCGTCATAAAGCCCAAAAGTGCAGAGTCGCATGATAATTTCATCAATAGCAGTATTTGAAGGCGTACATATCTGAAGAATTGATTAGCAGCAAGCTTTCTGCATTATTACCATTATGTGCTTCCTGATATTTGTCTTTGAGTTTTTGAGATAGTGCATTAATCCCGAAACGATACCTACCAACGTATGTGTTTTCCCGGTTCCTGGCTATGCCAATAATGAGCAAAATAATATCATTATGTTTCGGTCTCTTGTTACAGGTCCTTGCAATAGATTTATTCCTTCTGCAGATAAGCAAATCGTTTTAATTGACTCAAGCTGACTCTGATTAAATTCATTCTTGATTGCACCAAAGAATTTCTCAAAAAGTTCTAGGATTGTACTTTTAGGGACGATGATGATAGCAGCAGTTAAAACCATGATTTTCGCTGTTATGGATGTTAGCTACAAGCTGTGGCTTTAAAACAGAATTGCAGACATCCGAAAACTCCAACCTTTTCAATGCGAAATACTCTCTGTAAAGTGATCGGGAAATATTATTTTGATGCTTTAGGAATAGAGGTATTGAGTTACCGAATCATTGTGGTGATTTTATCAATGGGAGTAACATAGCAATCATGCCAGTCATCTCCAAATTTTAGATGAAATTTTGTAGGGCTTACTTTAATCATAGCCCTGGGTGATTCCGAGAACTCGGTTTCATTAACAAGGAGAAATCCAATGAAAAAGAATTCTTGGAGGTCGAACGTATTATTATTAACCTTAGGCACTTCAATCTTGCACGTTTTAGAAATCAAGACGAGGTAGTTTTTAGCACAGCCAAGTGAAAAAATGCTATTTGTGCCTCCCTTCACAAATTCATTCAAATTCTTCTTTTTTTCTTTAAGTTCAATGTATGTAGGATCTCCTTCCTTCCCCAAACTTTCTAGACGAAACTTGCATTGCAGGCAAGTCGATTCAGAATTCGTTTTAGCAGCCTGCTGAATGATCCCTTTAATATTATGGATGTATTCATTCATCATTAAAGGCTAAAGCGTGCGTTAGAAGAAGAGAATTATGTAACAAAAGAGAAAACCTCAAAGACTGTCCTGTATTCGTTATATGACGAAAAATCATTTGGAACTCGATACCTAGGACCATCCTGCAGATCCGAACCATAATCATAGGAAATTAGATGATCGATCAGCGGGTCCATATTGTGAGCTTGCTTCTCATTTAATTGATGAAACTTTCCCAGTAACCCACCTTCTGAATCCTTTGCTGTATCTTCGAGCGCCTAATTCGATATCCCTTATAAATGTAGGTTAAATTATTACTTGCATTCTAAGGGCTCTTTGTTCTTCCATTGATCGCTCCCACGCTGCTTTTAATTCCATTTTCTCTTGCAAATCTTTTTGCTAATGTAAAATGCAATATTGAGCTGCTGCTGGTGAACAAGTCCTTTACCACAAGAGCTTTCCTCTCATTTTCAGTTAATTCTTTTTTATAATTCTTATTGACTGCCAAGTGTTGATGGGAAGAAATATTTTGCCGAGTTTTTGGAGGCGTTCCATGTTTATCAATGATTTTTTTTTTTGACTTTCTCTCAGGAGGTTCTTTTCGAGATGAATTTGACATTTTTTGCTCTTGTGAAGGTGCACTTGAGTGAATTTTTGTCTTTTCTTTTTGAGAAGCATCGTTTTGGGCATGACGGGAAAAAGACTCCTCTTTTTTCTGAGAATGCTTTGATTTCTCATCATTTGTGAGTGTAATGTTTACAGATTTGGCGCTCCGAGGTAAATCATTCATAATTTGTTTCTTGGTTTCCAGATCTTTAAACTGCTACAATAAAACTTTGGTCATAATTTTTTACAGAAAAGGAAAAGTCTAGCCTACTTAGGCAAGAAGTTAATAAATTTTTTGCCTTTTTTCCAGCCGCATATGAAGATGTTTGTTGCAGATTTATCGAATTCTGGTATTTTGACACTACGAGAGAAGTATCTTCTCATTTCTTTCTCAAGTTGTGTGTTCAAACTCTTAAAAGGAGCAAAGAGATAAGGAATATGAAAAGCTTCTCTCCCTAAAATCCCTGAATTTCAGCTTCTTGAAAACTTCATTTTATTTCTGTGTTTGAAAGATTAGCAGTCTTAAAGACATCAAAATGAATATATCGACCAATCTTATAAAAACCAATAAATGACGGGTCCACAAATCTATTAACAAGATTTGCAAGCCCTTATTCGAAGAATTGTTTGCTAATGGGTATATCTCACTAATGCCGCGGAATGCTATGAACGGAATTTGGTTGTATTTGTTTCTGAAATAGCACCCAGAAGGAAACAAACTCAAAGTAAATATTTTTTCTCTCCTTGGTTAGAGAAAGTAGTGAATGTGGATGTTTAAGTAATTTATGTATTCCTGCAGAATTTCCAGTTCTATTTCAGATGAGATTAATTAGAATATAAGTTGTAAATAATTCAACTGGTTCATTTGAGTTCACCATTTGGTGTAAAATGGCAGAAACAAAGGTATGCATCCTAACTTAATTTTCTCCAGATGATTTGAAAAACACTCTTCTTCTAGAAAGCGAAAAAAGCTGGTAAACCAAAGCCAAAACCAGACCGAGAAGTCGGAAATGATAATACACAGCCCACAATAACACTACAAATCCCAAACGACAGGTAACTGAGCCTTCGTGCGTGTCTTCATGAGAAGCTGATGTACTTGACATTAGACAGCCCACATATCCTACAGATCAAGGTCTCATGGGACAGCCTGGAATGAATGATGGATACCAAGAAGGGTTAGGAGGAGGATTCGGCGGAGGTTCAGGACCTTATGGGCAGGATTATAATAATCAAGTAATTTTCGAGGAGACCAATCCTTTTTCTGATACAGTTCAATTGCAATTAGATGTATCAACAGCAGATGTACCAGCAACAAATGTATCAACAACAAATGTACATGCAACAACAACAAGAGCAGATGAGAAGGATGGCGTATGAGCAAGATATCCTCCGTCAAGAAGTAGAAAAACAAAAGAGAGAGCGAATGGAGCTAGAGAAAAAGCGCCAAAAAGCATCTGAACGACGAGAGATTAGCTCTAGAGACAGAGAACGCGATGCATTGGCCTTACTCAGTGCGTTTGAAAAATCGACAGGTAGTGGAGGCGGTGGCCGTGGGCTAGATGATTTGCTGGGAGATATTTCTCGTCCACCTTCTAAACCATCTATACCTAAACGGATGGAGACTCCGATTACTCATGGATATCAAGGTCAACAACCTCCAATGATACATCACTCACAGAGTTATACCCCGAATACATTTCAGCAAACTGCGAACATGATGTTTAACTCGCCGAACTATTATTCGCCCTATGGAGGCGGTGGCGGTGGAGGAGGAAGTAATCCATATCAACAGCAGCCAACTCAACCATTCACATATCCTGGCACAATGAACGGAGGATCCGACATGAACTTTATTATGAAACTTCTTGAGATGGTGAAAGGAGAGCAAGACAGCAAGCCGAAAAGAAATAAACTATCTGATATGATGATGAACAGTTTGGAGAAACAGAATCAAATTTTAACGTCACTTGCAAAGAATATTACTGAGGAAAAAGAAGATAGAACACATGCAGAAAACAAGGATCTTGAAAGAAAAATAAAGAAACTTGAGTTAGAGAGTGAAATGAAAAAGCATCATTTGATCGAACAGAACACCTGGGATCGGCTTGCAAACAATTTTAACAGTAAAACAAATATTTTGGACGAAATATTGATTTCAATAATAATACAAAGGGCCACTTCCACAATATAATCCTAATCAAAATCCCTTTCTTCCTAAAGTCTCGCAGAACATGTAACCCAAAATACCCTTTGTAGTTTCATCAACTAAAAATAATTCTAAGGGGCGGGATAGGAGCAAACCCTTTCATAGCAAATCACCCATTATCTATGATGAAATATCAGCCAGGCATGATGCCGTTTGTCTTCAATCCAAATGCAGGGTAATATGAGCACTCATTCCCTCAAATTTATCTAATCTTATTCCAAAGTCACGAGCAAGAAGTACAAGGTAATCATTTTCCAGTCATCTCCAGATAAAATCATGAATTGCTTGCAGAAAAGAAAAAGCTCACCAAAAGCAAGAAGGCCCAGCTGGAAAAACTATTAGATGCTTTGGTAATGCATGGGCTATATTTTGAGAGAGAGTTTATCGAAATCTATAGGGCTTGGATGACGAAGATGAAGAGGAAGAGGAGGACTACTACTACGAAGATAGAAGGAGAATGCCTGGGAGAGGAAGAAGAGGAGATCGAGATTTGGGTGATTTTGAAGAAAGAAGAGGAGGTAAATAGGCCTTTATCCAAAATAATGAAGAGATGAACATATTAACAGGCGGAAAAGAGGCGAAAAAAAAGCAAGAAGCTGAGGCTGTTGAAAAAGCTCTCGCTGAAGAAAAAGCTAAACAAGAAGAAGCCAAACGAAAAGAGGAAGAAGCTAAAGCGAAGTAATGAATTTATCAATAATTCCAAATATTTATTCTGAAAACTGTTTGAACCATGCAAATTTAGAATAAAAAAGAAACTAAAATTCCGTGCATTGCTTTGGGCTAGAATGTGGCCAACTTTATTCGAAAATTATGCGCTTGATAAATGTATGGACAAGCGCATAGTGGCGATGGAAAGCCACAATGAAGAACTGGGGCTCGTTATGGATGTGAGTTCTTTCTTATTTAACCAAGTTACATTTCGCCATTTCTACAATTTGAATAGGCAATCACAAACTGGTGTAAGACTGCTGCAGCGAAAGGGATGCAAGCGGTAAAAAATTTATTACCAATTTCACCGAAATAAAGAACGGTTGCATAGATCATAACAGATATCAAGAAACCTAACATCATCTCAGAAATTAATGGGAAAAAACCAAAGGACACAGAGACTGGTCCTCGCTGTCAAGATATCGCGGTAAACAACCCAAATTCAGAGGATCATTATGATCATTAATAATTGTTGTATAGGACAAATTGAGATTAATTATGAATGGAATGGATCAAATTACAACTGAAGAGATGCTCCCTAAGCAAGCACTCAATTATATTGGTAAGCTACTCGATGATATTTTTCTTTCAAACTGATGTATGCCATTTGTTCAGCTAAAGTTGGATTTAGCCATGGCTTTTTACCAAATTCATTCATGTTCGACATGGAGCTACAAAGGTTCAGTTACAATTCGTTTGGTGGGCTCACGTATCAATCTCTTTTGATGAAATAGCCTAATCCAATCTTAAAAAGGAATCAAACTCCTGAGAGAACTAAAATGATTCTCATGTTTTTATTCATTGTACGAGTAATGATCCACAAAATAATTCTAAATCCGTATGCTCTGGATCCTAAACTCAAAAAAGATGACGCAACTAAAAAGTAAGCAAGCCTGTTGTTAGTGATTATAGCCTTTGCTTTCTGAAGCTACGTGAGAACTCTCGCATCTGTTTTTGTCCATGGTGTTTGTGATTGGGTTAGACAAAATGTGGCCACTGTGAATGGGAATACGAATCACCTCCCAAATGAGCTGAAAACCAAACCTGGAGCTGCATTGAAAGCATGTAATTAGTGCTTAAAGTGTGTAAAATTAATGTGAAATAGTCCCAGAAGAAAATCTGGATCCTCCAGTAAAGAAGGATGATGTACTAACTGTAATGGTCGGAATCTTTACCAAAGACCAAATCAGACCATGGACAGAAAAGAAAAACCTGTAAATAACAAACTTTAATGACCTTTAGTGCTAATGAGATTAAATTTTTTCTCTCTCAAGTGAGACTGCATTAAAAGCCAGTATTGAGGGCTGGGCAAATAAATTCTATCCGTTAGTAGCAAGAATCAATGAGGAAAACACGAAAAAAGAACTGGGAAGTGTCAAAGGATTGCTTGCTAGGCTCACGAATATCAAATCTCCCGCCTAAACTTCAATAGCTTGAAATTCTCAGTAAAAAGCAGAAGTATACAGGTTTGTCATTTGTTTTTCTGTTTTATTGATCATGGTATTGATATGAATCAATTTAACACTATGCATAGCTGGTTTTTCTTAAGTAAAATAATCAAGGAGTGATGGAAGAGCATCGATAGCACTTTGTTGAGTGATTGTGAGGAGTTTTATGTTGAATATGTATCATAAACTCAGTCAAAATTTGTATATGTCATCGCTAAAAGCCCGAAACTCTCGAACTTAAGATAGGCACAAGAACCTTTTAGAACCAATGTCAAAAAGTGAAATATATAGTTAAAAAACGAATAAATTTGTTTGCTAATTGGAGAAGCTTTCTTAGTTTTCATCTTTTATCTTAGTTTTGCTTTGAGTGCAATATACCAAGATCTACATTCATCTAATCAAGGATATTTCCAATCGTGATAACTTTTTTGTTGGTTTCACTTTTTTTTTTAGATTTGCACTTCAAGGAACAGGACCTGAGAGACTTTCTTTGGAGTCGTTATCCTCAGAGAGAGATTCTGTTTCTCTTCCCTTTTTATTTTTCTTTTGTGGGGTTTATCAGTACCCTTTTTTTGTAAACAAAAAAAATAGATCAAGATTTCAAGTATGCATTTCCGGTCCAAATAATAAACATCAGAATTGAGAATAAGAGTGTGATTATAGTTAATTGCTATTTTAATTTCGATGAAATTAGAATCTAATTTCAATTTAGAAGAGCTTTTTTATTTCTTCTTCTCATGTACTGTTTTATTTAAAGCCTATAGGTATATTGTTTGTTCTCTGAGACACGAAAACGTTCTTTCATTGAAATTTGTCAATCCTTCAGCATTTTCGCCAAAAGTCAGCCTTGCATCAAAAGTAACTCTTAGAGGAGAGTCTTTCCATATATATCTCTTTTTTTTTCTCTCTCTCACTCTCTCTTTAGTCAAGGTGAAAACTGAAAATGAAGTAAATCTAAAACTGAAATTCATAATGTTCTTAAGATATTAAAAAAAAAAACCCTGAATAAATTCGGGTTTTTAAGAACTTATAGAATTTCCTTTTTATATTAGAATCTTGTAAAAACAAAAAATGATCACTAACATCATCCGAGCTTCTTTGGCTCCAGCAAACAGTCTCTTTAAATATCCAGGGGCTTCGTTTGCTAGCTCCAAGCCTCCTTTGTCCAAAGTTGCGCTGTTCTCAGCGAAAAAATATGATATCGATTATTTCAATAGAGTGAATGGCAAACTTGATGCAAAAAAGAGGCTTTTTATCGATTATCATACTGAAGAGCTTAACGAGAAAACCGCCAGAACGCTTGAAGGATTTGACACGGTTTGCGCTTTTGTTAATGATAAATTGAACACGAACTGTATCAAAGTCTTGAAGGAGAGGAAAATTGATCTTATAGCTCTCAGGTGCGCTGGCTTTAACAATGTCGATCTCGATACATGCCAACAACTTGGCATCAGAGTTGTTCGTGTTCCTGCTTATTCTCCCTACGCAGTTGCTGAACATGGCATGGCCTTACTACTTGCTGTAAACAGAAAAAATCCATAAAGCTTACAATAGAACTAAGGAAAACAATTTTGCTCTTGACGGACTTGTTGGAGTTGACTTACACGGAAAAACTGTGGGAATTATTGGAGCCGGCAAGATTGGAAGATGCTTTACGAGCATCTGCAAAGGAATTGGAATGAACATTATCTACTACGATATTCAAGAAAGTGAAGAAATGAATGCAATGGGGGGCAAATTGGTAAAATTGGAGGAGATTTGGAAAAATAGCGATGTCATTTCACTCCATTGTCCCTTGACGCCAGAAACAAAGTATATCGTCAATAAGGATGCTTTTGATCAGATGAAACAAAATGTTATCATCGTTAACACTGGCAGAGGAGCATTGATAAACACGAAGGACGCGATACATGCCTTGAAAAAAAAAAAGATCGCTGGACTTGCAATAGATGTTTATGAGCAAGAAGAAAACATCTTCTTTAAAGACGTTTCAGCAGAAATTCCCACAGACGATATCCTGGCCAGACTCTTGACTTTCCCTAACGTTATTGTGACTGGCCATCAAGCTTACTTCACTGAAGAAGCCTTATCGGCCATCTGCGAAACGACCATACATAATATAATTGATATTAGAACCAAAGGAGAGAGCCCCAATATCGTTACTCCTCCTCCTAAGAAATAAGTCATTGTTTGTTGCCTTGTGTGTGCCCGGTATTTTATATATCTATATAAAATAAATTATTCACACATGACTAAAAACAAATCCTAGCAATGATGGTTGAAGATCCCAATAGTTTTAGCGGTGAAAATAAATGAGTCAAGAATGTTTAATCCTAGAATATATGTGGACTGACATACGACGATCTGAAT
>ENA-UOTZ01001177-UOTZ01001177.1-compost-metagenome-genome-assembly--contig:-NODE-1177-length-19050-cov-5.044063_pt1 | contig 19050 bp, 15 predicted proteins | sample MGYA00238144_ERZ746983 | MGnify/ENA primary metagenome ERZ746983 (study PRJEB28759, sample SAMN06268863) | compost metagenome | isolation source: single cell | place: USA: California, Emeryville, Joint...
CCTTTCACCTCAGTCTTCACATACCAAGCGTTCAGCTTGTTCTCACTAGAGTCAGGGAAGTAGCCTGGTGTACGAGGATATTTCACGACTGGCAAGTAGTCAGGCATGAGTGCCAATGCATCATAGGCTTCAAGATTCGCATCAATGTATCTTTGGTAGTCCTTTTTCTCTTGCTCAGTGAGGTGAAACCCGTATTTATCTGTGATTTGTTTGAACTGTTCGTCTGTTGGACGTTTGACTTTCTCGTAGGTGTAGTTACTTGCCTCCATGCCTACTTACTTCAAAGATTTAATTGAGTTATTTGAATATGATGAGTTAAATTATTTAATCAGCTCATTTAACACTAAATGCTATATATCTCAGATCTGAAATAGCATCATTGCCTGTACGTTCTTTGCCAGAGCATATGGAGAATGGGATTTCTTTTAGACTCTAGGCTGCTGAGATTCACAAATCTGAGTCTATCAGCATATAATAATTCCACTTTCTACTAGATCACAATTTTTGTTTTCTTTTTTTTTGAAGACCTCAAATCAAGAATCATTTGCAGAAAAGTGTTCAATATTTCATATTCATGACATTCATCAAACCCTCAACAAAATTAAAAAAATCGTTTGAAATTTCATTCTCACCCTCTTCGAACATAATAAAACTCTCCCTATGTCTGAATCTTGATTTTATACAACTTCGAATCCATTATCAGAAAAGACCTTGAATGGACACAGGAATAGAGGCATGAGCTATAAAATAGTAATAAAAGAATTAAAGTTCTTAAGACAAATTATGAATCTTTGCACGGTTTTTAGACGAACAAAACATAAAATTTCTAATTCTTCAGCGTTGCAAATCATCGAATTAATTCTTACTCACGGCGCCGATGTTCTTCAACACTTTCTCGATAGTCAGTCTCGCGAATTCCCTCGCTTCATCTAGCTCAGCATCCGACCAGGGCAGCTTCGACTTTGAGTTGTTTAACAACGCATCCGATATTCTCCTCAACATGATATCGACGAAATTGTTGCGGTCTCCGTCATATTTGCGAGAGAACTCCTTCATCCCTTGCTCCAGCACGCTCGTGATGTTTTGAAGCACTTTATCTATCTTCTGATACCGAGACTTTGTATAGTTCTGCACAAAGTCATTCTCAAGGTACTCAATGGTTTCAGCCATGAACCTCTTCGAACTGAGGATCAATTCAATGTATTTAAGGTTAAAGGACTTGAGCTCGCTTTTCGCCATTTCTCTCGCTTCAGCACGGAATTTGCGTTTCTGGCAAGGAGGAATGAAGGCGTATATGTCCAATTGCATGCTGCGGGCGACCTCTTCGAAGTAGCAGTAATAAAAACTCGTTGGGTCGATGTCTTTTTTCCGAGTTATGTTGAGATTCTTGTAAAGTTCTTGCATGAAATTCGTTTCTATGTGCTTCAACGCTGATTTGAAAAATAGCTTTTGCTTCTCCTCCCTTCGCTTCGAGTTCTTTGCTCCAGCTGCTTTTAGTTTCTTTTCGATGATGCAATTTATTATATGTCTCTCGAACACATTCAGCCCTTGGTAATCAGCTTCTTTTAGCTGTTTGTTCTGAAGTACGCTTTCAATCGCCTCTCTTACTCGAAGCGCGTTCCTTCGCAGAGACATTTGCAGCTGCTGGTAATAGTCCTCGTTTCTGCCGGTCTCAATCATCATCATGTTACTATTCGATTCAGGCTCTCGCTTGATCATGTAGGAGTCATCCGCTGGGTAGTGAGATCTTTGAGATCGCATGGATTCTGATTCGCTTCCCATGGACTCGTACATCGATGTGAGCTCTTCCTCATTGCCTTCAGTCTGATGGGAGTATATATTCAAACCTTCGCTTTCAATCTGCATGTCTTGCTCCTCTCTTTTAATGTTGGCCTCGAGGTAGTCAGGCTCTTCCTTCATCTCGACGTCAGCGCAATACTGATTGTCATAATCAGCTGCTCCTCCGCTAAAGTAGACATTTCCTTGCTGATTGTTCTGGTACACTGCGGGATGTAGCCCTTTAGTGATTAATTGATTCTCCTCGACCTTGGGGATCGGGATGTCAACCTCCTCATCGCTGGACTGCGGGCGACCGGCGCCTCTTCTTTGCATATATCTTTTTCTCTGAAAATCTTGATTGACAGAATCGTCGGAAGAAAGCGATCCTTTCGAGCCAGATCGTTGAAAACCCTCCTGTGGATACTCCGGCTCAAAAAACTCTCCAATATTTTTCGTGTCGCGAGGTTTAAGCTGGTCGTCGGAGTCGGAGTTCGGGTAATTGTTTAAATATGAGGAGAAGTAATTGGTGCTAATGTATTGGTTTTGATTAAATGCCATAAGTACGAACTATCGGTTTGCGCGATTTATAGGCTTAAGGAAAAAAAAAGAACCAAGTTTGGGCTTTTTGTCGGGTTTTCCAAGGAGAATTAGATTATATTCAGCTCTAAATTATTTAATTCGACAGACACACTTCGACTCAAGTATAATGACCAAAAGTCAACAAATTTTTTGGATTAGTTAATTTTATAAGATTCAAAAATTCCATTAATGTTCTCCGCAGAAATAGTAAGCAGATCTGAATGATAGTTCCATGCAGAGGCAGTAGTGATATGTGAGTTTCTCTGACTAAATTTAACTGACACAGCATGCGAGTTGAGTTAAAGGAAATTGAAATCGATTCTATGGAAAATGTTTCTTGAGGAGTTGAATCATCATTAAGATTCTCTGCAAGGGTAGATGGGTGGTAGGAAGTTAAAGGGGAGTTTGCTGAATTAGAAGGTAGCTAGATCTGTGTGAATTGCTTAAGTTTGAATTGAAGAAGAAATCTCAAATAAATTCGGAATCACTGGCAGAATTATTTCGTTAAAATTCTTCTGTGAATTTGAATGTGATTTTACGATATCGAGACCTCATGGATACGAGAGAGAGATAATAAGAGGTTATATTTTGAAGGAGGAGAATCCAGATAATACTCTATGCTCTCTTGTTATTCGATCCATTGTGACCAGAGAGAAAAAATTGATTGGTATAAATAAGACTTGCTTTCAAAACATTAACGTGTATCAAGGGACCTTGTTGTGAAAACCCTAGTTTACAATGGCAGGCAAGTTCAGAATATTAGCCGAGTAAATTACACTGATTAGAGCCAGCATTACCAATTAATTATTGCTATTACATGTCGGATTTTAATGGTATTTTAAGTATGAATTTGAAGCATAGTCATTGGAAATTCTTTATTGATTGAGCTCACGTGTCTTCTGAGATTATCTAGATGAGCCCTCATTTTTTTGTTCCTTTATTTCATGAGAAATGTCCGTGAACGACAACAGTAGATAGGCTCAGCGCTGATTTGTTGAGAATATTATTCTATCACCTCCTTGATTCAACGATCTCCCTCTACTCTGAAGAAATGACATTCGATGAGTGAACGATCTAGTTCTCAAAACAGTTCCGTCAGAGTCTAAATTATTATAAAAATATCTATGCTTAATTTGAGTGAGAGAGGCACTTACCGCTAACTTCCAAATATACTTCACTAATTGATTGATTCGGTAGTCGCAGAAACAATGAGATTTCCAACTGAAAACATTACTCACTAAAAGTACAATAAATTCATAATGCATAATGCATGTGAAAGCGCCATCATCAATCCCTTCGATTGTTTCCCTTTTTTCCCACTGGACCTAATCCAACATATTAATTTATTCCACAGGTAACGCAAATCCGAACAACGGTTTCAAACTAAACACAATGCTCTCTACTTTCTTTTCAATCAGAGAGCCAACTCAGCTTTTTATAGCGAGAGCCACTCTCACGTGGTTGTAGCAACCTTAACTGGAGGTATCATAAATAACAACTGTTGAGAATATATAAATCGCTTAATTGTTGTCAAATATTATTATTCAAACCAATCTCTGGCTGCTTTTATCTCAACAGATAAAACTCTCCTTTGGTACCGCAAGGCCTTTTATTAATTATTAAAAGTCATTCATTTTTAAATGACCGAAATTCGAAAACACACCGAGCCAAACGATCAATCCAGCTCGCGATCTTCTGCCAAAGTCGCTTATTTGCAGCAAGAGATCCGTCAGCTGCAAGATCAAGTCAAAGATCTCCAAGAGGTCATCAAAATCAACAAAGAGGCCATCAAAATAGCCATGAACACCTCCTCTTCCAAAAGCGTAAGCGGCAAAGGCAAGACTAACCTCAATTCAAACGACACTGCGGCTACCTTCAACGAAGGGTCCTCTACTCCAGACACTAAGACCTGCGTCGCCTTGATCGAACAACTGCAAGAGGAAAACGTTTATCTTCTCGAAATCATATCTAAATTGATAGACGAACGTAACTTCGCTCAGAGCAAAGTAACCCGCTACTGATACGAAAGTTTTAACTCGGTGCATAGGCGCTTTTGAGCGAGCAGCTTTTTGAGGAGCAGCAAAGAAGAGAGAGTGAGAATATGAAAGAGACGGCCAAAAAGATGCAGAAACTTCAGCTCCAAATCGAAGAAAAAGAGAAAAAGATTCAAGAAATAGAGGACGCAAAGAAACGCCATGAATATGATCGTGGAATAGCCAGGCTTATCGAGGTGATTTCAATCAATAGCCAATATATAGAAGCTCATGCGGTTGTTTAATGCATCACTAGGTAGCTAACGTGACAGAGAACAATATGAAATTTCTCGATGAAATTGATATGCTTCATAGCGCCAACGTGAAACTTACCAAGGAGTTAGAGCGCGCTAAAAAGGAAATCGAAGCGCTCTTTGCGCAGAACATGGTAACGTGAACCGTTTAACATCCTTTGGTTATCGTAAACATCCAAGGCATTGGAGGAACAAATAAGGAGGCTTACAGCCAACTCAGCAATGATGAATTCTCCGAGCAACTGTAATTTTAATCAGAGATAATTTGATTTCTCACTGTTTTCAGTCCAAGACCAAGCAATGATGATGAGTCCATCGATGCCTGGGTATTATGAGAGTGAATACATTTCCTACGCGATTGTCTTAACCATGATTTCGTTTAGATAATGCTGCAAATAACGATGACGAGCTTGACATGTCCCAGATGCTATCTCCACTGCCAGACAAGATTACGAAGAAACCGGTGACACAACCAAAGTCAATTATTCCGAAGTTGGATTTGTCCAAGGCCTTCAAGATTCAGGAAATGGCCGTAAATAAAACCCAGCAGCAGGAAGGACAGCAGATGCAACAAGCTAATGCAAAATTGAATGAAAAAATAAAAGAGTAAAATGCATTTGTAAAGCATTCGATGCTAATAATCTTCTATCAGACTCGAAAAACAGATCAGCGACTTGAAGCAGTCACTAAAAGAGGAAACTTTTAATAACGAGGTCATTTCTGAGCATGTACGAAGGCTGAAAATGGAACTGAACACTGCATTGGCCGCAAACGAGACGCTGATTAACGCGAATAGGCAATATGAAATCAAGTGGAGAAAAATCAGCAGCTTATTGGAGTTTTACAAGAGTTTTTACTATAAATTCATTCAGCACCTCACGCGAGGGCTTCAAACCAAAGGAAAATACTCGACTGATAGGACCTTCTGCAGCACGAAGAACCTGAAAGAGAAATTTAACATCGAGCTTAATAGCCATCCAGAACAAATCCCTGCTGATCAAAACGAACTGCCAGGGATTTTAGACGTAGATGTTGATAGACCAAACTTCGATGCACTTGTCCAACCACCCCCACAAACGAGGGCACAGTTTATCTCTCAGTTAGATTTCGAGCAGAGCAAGTATTTCCTCCTCGAACTCGCGAAGTCCCTGGAGACAGAGCTGAATTTCCAAAAGATCAATTCTTCTGAATACGCGAATGCTGGGCCTGAAAACACGAGAAAACTCAGTCGAGGGAGAAGCCTGAGTTCTCCACCTAACCTGATTTTCGCTGAGAGAGACGAGAGTATCCCGATGTGTGGAGGTCAGTTTAATCAGGAAGAAGGAAAAAGACGTTTTCATTTGGATAACCAATGATTCGAGCTTATAAGGACAAACTGATGAGAAACCAATGAAAATAGAATATGATTGAAACGCTTTTTTTTTAATGTGTCTACCCCGTTATTAATTACATGTGCGTAGTTACTGAGCAACCGACTCGATACTGCTCTCAGTGAGGAGAGCTAAATGTATGTTTGCTGAAACTTGCATGTGATTGTTTCAAAGTTTATACAATGCTATTTTTCTTCGAAAAATGAAATTTTGAGGGAGTTTCCATTGTTAATCGAAGCTAGTTAAACAAACTAAGGTATCAAAATTCACTGTGCAATATTAACGATTAACCCTATACAAATTAAATGGAACACCTTCAATCACCTCCAGAAAACGAGGATAAGGCAGTCCAAGGTCCAGAAATAGAAACAACACGTGATCATCACATCGATGAGCCTCAGTCTGAGAATAGAACAGAGCTGCTTGAAATATCTTCTTCTGTGATGAACAATGATATGATAATCGAGGATGCTTGGCCTTTGGCTAAAGAACATAGCTTCAACGAAGAAAAGAAAAAAGAGGAAATGGTGCCAGAGGAGAATGTCATCGATAGAAGTGAGTCTCAGCAGGATGAGAGACCGTTAGCACGTGAAGAGTTCGAAATAGAAAAGAGCCAAAACATATCGATAGAAGATTCGCAGCCTCTAAAAGGAGGTAATGATATGGTTGATGAAAGTGAAGAGCAGAAGCAGCAGCAAATACCCCAAGACGATAACGATGAGAGAGGAAATGTGCAAGGGGAGGAATTCCTTCGATCTGAAGATAGAAAAATGGAAGTAGAAATACAAAACGAGCAGCATAACACATCAGATGAATGGGAGGATCAGAAAGACGACGACGAAGAGATTGAAAATAATAATGGAAGTAGGAGACACCAACCGCACCAATGGAGGAGAATTTACAGTTCAGATACTCGTTTTGAACATGATGAGGAGGAAGAGAAGAAATCTGATGTACAAAGCAGCCAGCCTCACCAACAAAGCGGCCGGGATCATATCGCAGATGCACTGAATTTCCCTCGAATGGATGATCAGTTTTATGAGCACAGCTTACATTATCTTGTTCAAAATGTCAATAATTTACGTGAAATCATCGGTTCGATTCTCAGCAATAATGAGGCTGCTAGGGATCTGAACTCTAACCTCCAGCAACTCAATAATTTTAATGTCAGCCTCGCTCATGCATTGAACAATGTCCAATCAAATCTTATGAACAATCAGAACGAAATCCACGGCCAATTGGATGGAATTCGGCGATTGCTTGGTGTCGCGGGCAGCGGCATCGGCGACGATGCTCTCGGTGGGTTTGGTATGGGTGGTCAGCAGCCAGCGAATCAACCTGTGCAAGTGACTTGGCGAGATCGGTCGAGGGTGTACCTACGCAAATTCCTTGAAGGAGTGAAGAACTACACGAAAACTTCGCAGTTCAAGTTGGATATGATATTGTTGATGAGTGCGATGCTGATTATCATCAACCTGCATTTGATTCCAGAAAAAAACAAGAAAGATCCAGTTGATTTAATCGAATGGCTCGCAAACTCTCGGGCATCTAAAGTGCTTATAGGAGTAATAATACACTTTCCAGCCTCTCATCTAATGCTTATATCTAGAGCGTGTATGTGTTTTTAATGCTTTTTATTTGGTACTTTTTCAAGGGGTTGTGGAACTTGGTCATGGGAAAACTACAAAACACCGACATGATAGTAAATATTTTTGTTATTGGAGTTTTAACCGTCATGATTAGGAAATCGAGAAGACTATGTTGGATTATAACCCTTTCGCGCATCTGTCTCTGATTATATTGACGGAATCGACGCTAATAGGGAACAAGCTGGAGTTTTTGATATGGAATGTGGTTTACTTCTTCTATTCGATGATCAAAGTCTACAACAACCTCTCATTGCAAGCCGCTCAGAAGGTAATACGCATTCAACTACATGAACACTCAATTTCGGCATCTTAGCATATGGACGCAATGGTAATCAGCTCAAATGAAGATTTACGCAAGCTGACGAAAGTGAAATCCTACGTCCTAGGGCTTTTCGCGTTTAACCTCGTGTTCTCTGCTGTTGGGATCTGGTTATTCTTCTACGCGGGGGCCTACATAATCACGCTTTTGTTCCATCAAGTAATAGTGATAATTGCTAAAGGTTTCTTATCAATTCTTGCAGGCATTGTTGAACACTATAGATGCAATCAAAATCCTCTATTCAATCCATATGGTTCAGCATAATCACTTGTATTATTCTAACCCAAATACGCCGACGATCGAAGACCCTAAATTCAAAATCGAGCTGTTTTTTGACACTTTATTCCATGTAATTTGAAAAATCAGATAGCTTATCAATCGATGATAACTCATAGGGAACAAGAATGCTCCATTTTCTTCAGCTGCTAATAACCTACCTCCAATCGTCGAACTTAATAGTCCTGAACGTGTGGCTTATCGCGATCGCAAAGGAAATCAATATTTCTTACACTACTTTGAACAAAAATTACAGGAGCTATCGACGCTTCAAAGAACTCTCTTCGGCCTTTGAGAAGATGTACTTTTTAACCCTTGAAAACATAACTAACTTGATGTTTTGACAAACAGGTTCCCTATTGTCGATCCAAAAGAGCTCAGTCTTAATGAAGATTGCGCTATTTGCCATGAGCCTTTAAGAGTTGCTCGTAAACTCAACTGCTCACATAAATTCCACATGTAGCCTTATCTCTTTGAAATCAACTTACTCACTTTTCTTTGTCTTGAACAGAAAATGCATCTTCAATTGGCTGAAGAGCCACAAAAACACCTGCCCTATCTGCCGTCAAAACGTTGGAAACTTTGACAACTTGCTCGCAGGTCCGTCACTCGTGCAGCAGATTTTCCGAGGTATGATCTCAAGGTTTCGATTAAACTTCTAATACGATAATTTTCCTTAGTTCATATCAATTTGCCTACCTTCTTGAGAAGGTTTGTACGATTTTTTTCAAACCTTCGTAATCGTGGGGAGCAGCAACCCGATCAACAAGTTTTAAATAATAATAACCAGAATGCGAATGTTCATCCGGATATAGCTGAGCTTCTTCAGCAGCATGTGGGCCTTGCTGAAGAGCATGACCTGCAGGAGCATGAGATCAATCTTTTGAACGCTGGCGAGCATCTTGTCAATCCGAATTAGCGCGAGCTGAGAGTTCTAAAATCTTCAACATCACAAGTTAAAATATGACTGCATGAGATTGAGTAGTAAATATATTGGATATTTACTTGTTTCCGTTTCGAAAATGCTATTTGAGGTTTAGTAACAATATTTGTTATTTTGGGACCTATGTAAAACCAAATTGTTATTCACTCAAGCTTTGAGCTGACTAAAAGAACGCATTTCAAGATTTTATCACTTCATAGACCATGAAATCAGCCTTCCCTAATGATCAGCGACCTATCTTCGATTTTTATTCTAATTTTTGATATGCAAGGCAAATAATACAAAATACACTGAGGTCAACAAGCGAACGAAATCAATGTGATTTTTTTCCCTAAATTTTAACACAAAGGTCTCTCTATATCTAATTTTCAGCATCTACTCCTTCTTTAACCCTTCCAGGAACTCCTTCAAAATTTCTTCTCTCTCTGTTGCGAGGTACTTATCAATGAACTGGTCCAAGAGCTCTCCATTCATCATTTTCTCTATGCCATATAACGTTAACCCTGTTCTATGGTCCGTTATTCTCGACTGTGGGAAGTTGTAGGTTCGGATTTTCTCCGATCGATCTCCTGAACCGACCTGCGAGCTTCGTTGGAAATCTATTTCTTGCTGATGTTTCAACGACTCCTGCATCATAACCTTTTCTTTCACAACCTACAAAAACCCATTGAGCCCTCACAATTAGACCTTAGATTCTACTTGTATCGCTTTATTTTTATTCGCAGTTTGGTCTCTGCCGTCTTGGATAAAGGCACTAATGCCGGTAGGAACGTGCGTGACTCTTAGATAAAACACAAACGCTCAGAACACGATCAGCACGAGCTGTTAGTTACCTACAAGCGGATTCCGTCTTATTAACCGCTTGTCCACCTGGCCCACTTGACCTCATGAACTCTATCTTAAGATCCTTATCGTCAACTTTAACCTCCAGGATTTTTTCAGGGAGCACTGCTACAGAAATCGTACTCGAGTGCAACCGACCGGCTTTCTCGGTCTCAGGTATTCTGATTACTCTATCAAAAGTTTTGTATTCAGATTTCAAAGGTAATTGCGAAGCAAATTACTTGTGTACTCCAGATTCGCAACGCATCGTTCTGTAAACCTCCTCTCCTTTGACTCTCATATGGCAATGTTTGCATCCACTGCCGAGGTTATTATCAGCTTGGTATGAGATCACGTCGACGCTATTTAATAGTGAGAATGACGTAAATAGTAGGACTAATCTACTCCCATCCTCGGTCACTAAAAAAATTTTGATACATCTTAACCACGTCATCTGCAAACAATGATGATTCTGTCCCACCAGCACCTGACATGGAACCATGAGCTCAAGAGATCGAAAAAGGGAGCTTACCAGGTCGAACTTCAATATTGGCCACTGTATCATTGTCGTACATGCCTCGTGGGATGACCATATCAAGACAAGTGTCCATCAGTTCCTCGAGCATTTTCTCGTGGTTTTTGATTTCGTCTTCAAGAATTTTCAGAGATTCTTTATCTTCTTTGGGAGTTTCCTCTTTCATCTGATGAAGGTCTTCGAAGGCTGTCAGCACGTTGTTAAGTTTCTCGAAATAATAGTTGTAGGCTGAGAGCCGATCAAAACGCCTTCGATCCTTATCAGTCGCGGTGTTCATGGCCTTCTCTGAAGAGAGAAGACTAGAAAGCTTTAAGAATTCTTCGTTTTTCGCGGCCATTTTCTGAAACACGGCTTCGGTGAGCTGCGAGGGTTTGTAGTATTTGCCAAAAGGCTCTTTTATCTCAGAAAAGTGCTTGGATAGGCCGAAAGATACTGACCTGAAGGGACCTCCGAGGAATCTTATCAGCATCGTTTTTCACCTGAATTAAATTTAATTGAAGCTTCAAATTACTTGAAGAAAGCCCAAATAGAGACTACCAGTTCACCTGCTAATAAGCCGCGTGCTCAACGATGATATACTCTAAATTCGCTTTCGCTTTGGATAGCTTATTAACAGTTGATTGGAGGAAAACGACGCGCGTCAGCACAGAACCAAAAAGGAAAAATTGATAATAATGAGGAAGTATAAAACTTTCAAACTTCAATATACAATGAAATGCAAGTCTTTGGAAACTATGATGTCAAAAACTTTATTATTAATACTAAAAAACAATCAAAAAAAATTATATATTTCATAAATTAGGAAAATCTCGAAAAATGGGTCAATATAGTAGTGGGTTGACCATGGTAATGGAAGCAAGTTTCGATGTACCAAGTCTGAATTTGCTGAACTCTTCGATAGAGATAAATAGTAGATGTAATGCATTAAGGCAAGTGGCGAGTGAAGAAATCTGGTGCGTCATCGACAGTGAAACTCTCATTTTCGACTCTGATGAAATCGTTATTCCCTTTCTGTTCAACTGGCCGCGTCCATTTAAACTCTTTATTGCTTGTTAATGTTTCAAAGTGCTCTTCTGGGAAATTCGCCGAATCGTAGAGAATGGGATTGCCCTCCGTTCTTTGTGTATCCGGATTCTGCAAATACGCTGTCAAAGACTGTTTTGATTCATCTTTGCGTTCTTCGAAGTCCTTAGATTGATGGTAGTTCATCGGAACCAGCTGTGGTCTTCCTATTCGTTCAACACTGCCAAGAAAATCAAGCTGTCTCTCTTTATCTTCTTCAAAGTGTTCAGAAATGCGACTATCGAAGTACTGCACAAGTTCTTTCGATCTTTTATCCTCTCCGTCAATACTAAAGTTGAAATCAATGTTCGCGTTGCTCTTGTCCGACGAACCAAAGATATTGCCTCCGTTTTTGCTTCCTTGGTGCTCGCTTGCGGAAAAATACATTCCATCGTTCGAAGTGGCGGCTGTGGACCTTCTTTTGTATATATTTCCATCAGGCTTTGGTTTCTTTATCACGAGTTGTTTAATAACGTTTGTTATCACTATTTGAAGAATTAACATAAATATAATTTACGGAATATGATGAAGGTTTAATTACTTTTTGATTCGACTTTGGGCTGGGAGTTCTCGAGATCCTTCCCATCGAGATAAGAGCTGATACTTCCTTCCATTATATCTCCATAAGGAGACTTTTTAGTCAGAGGTTGTGATTTTTTCGACGTCCTTTCGTCGTCACTTAGATTATTCAAGAGATTTTCATTTGAATCAACGCGGTGGACTCCTCCTGAAAACGACATTCCTTTTTGGTGGTATTTGGTCTGGTAAGCGTTTTCAGTTGAAGTGTTCTTCATTGAGCTATAGGCTTTCTGGGGTTGGGGTTGAGAGTATTTCTTCCTCTGAAATCCAACTTTTTTGCCGCTCTTAGCTGGCTCACTACGCTCTCCTATTATCTTATTTCTACTCTCTACCTCGGCAGCATCAACGTGAGCAATTGTTTGGTTTAATCGACTTCCTCCATTATCTTTTAGCGGCGTATATGGTCTGCTTTGATACGGGTTCTTGGTTTGAGAATGGGGTCCTTTTTCGCTTCCTGTGCGGCCTATTTCAAAGAGAATATGAGTGTTTAGCTCCAAATTATCATTTCTTACCTCCGTCCACAGGTGTTTGGCTCTGTTTTCGTGTTCTGTTTTCCAAAGGCGTCAGAGAATTTTTCGTCCGATAAGAGTCCAGGCAAGTCGGTGTCATGTAAGGAGATCTTTCTCTCTGCGACATAGAAGAGCCTCGACCACCGAAATTCCCTTGGAATCTGCCTCTGTTGCTATCAGCAGTGCTGGGCATAGTGATAATCTGCGGTTTTCTTTCATCTGACTCATTTGTTTTATGACTTTCATGCTGCTTATTTCGGATATTGCTATCTAACGTCACAAACTTTGCAGTCGGCTTTGTAGCAATCCCGACTTTGTCTGAAATGTGACCTGATTCCTGTCTTTCTTGGCTAGGGCCGACAGATGCAGACCTCTGCTCGGGATTATTTTGATTGTAAACTCTATCATAGATGTCATCGTTGCGTGAAGGAGCTCTATTATGTTCAAATCGTTGCCGCTGAGCGGATCGTGCTCGAGTTTGAAAATCCATTGCGTTCTGATAGACTGGTTCATATCCCTCTAACATGGAAATGTTGCGCTGCTTATCTCTAAGGTGATTGCATTTATTACCCATGGATTCGCTGCAATTCTTACCTCTTCTGTGGTTTGCAAACTGAATTTGTATATATTCTCTCTAGCAGTGCCATTTTTTTCTCAGTTTTCGTTTTCGCGTTATCATCTTTATAGAATCCCTTCAAATTAATAATGATAAACTACACCTTCAGTCGGTTGATACTACCTGCTTCGTTGAGTGCAACTCAGAAGGATGCCAATCATCCATAATTGTTTGGTACTAATTAATGCAACGGACGACAATCAGATTGATGTGCACAAATATTCATACCATGCTTTCTTGGGTTTTTGTCGAATGCTTAGACGCGTGAATTTTCAAATTCTGGGCATTTGGAGGCCAAACTCGACCATATGCTTCTTCTGTGCTGCTCTGTGTATTAGTATATGTTGAAAGAAATCTCCTTTTGCTCAATAAATCCTTTAAATGCTAGCAAGAGTATGTCAGTAGGTTGCAAACAAACAGCAAATACTTGTTTAGCGTCAATAAGCGTGTCAGATTCGTTCTCCACAGAAATTGTCTTCGGTTTCTCAAAATTACTGCATCGAGAGGATGGCCGAGGAGCAGAGGCACCTCTTGGTCCTTTCTTTCCTGAGTAAGTACTACTATCTACAGTTTGATTGTGAAGTTTGCGCTTAAGGCGACGGCCTTCGGTGGGCGTAGCACTTCGATTGTATAATTCCCTTCCATGGAGATTGTAAGGATCCTGAGGTTGATTTAGATGGTACGGAGATTTGCTTCGCGTCTGATAACTTGGTAAATAGTGCTGGGGAGATGCTGTTCGAGTCTGTTCGAAGCTAGACCTACGCTGGTTGCTAATCCTATCTGATTGTGAGTTGGCTGGGTTGGTGGGATGGTGAATCGTAACATCATTCAAATAATTGTAATTGTGATCAGAAGTTGAAGGGCGATAATGTGTTTCATTTTGTGTGAAGCCATTCATTGGGAGAGTTGCTTGCTGCTGTAAGCTGATTGTCTATATTAATTTATAATTAGGTCTGACACAGTTAAAACGAATGTGACTTCGAATCAATCATTAAAAAAACAACAATAGTCTCTCTGAAATGCGGTCTGATGTGTTTCGTACTCACCGACTCATATGATTTGAAGGAGAAAGCATGTGCATTAATTCATTCTACTATTTATTAGTATGAGGAAAGTATCCTCTCGTTATGCGTATCATATTTGAAAAAATATTGTTTTGATTTTACAAAAAAAAAAGAAAAGATTTTCTAATAAGAGGAATTAGAACACTGACAATCTTTTAACCTAACTGATTGGGCATGCTCATTTATTCAAGATGGTACCCCCTCATGTGAAAAATTTTGTCCCTTTGAAGCAACTTTTTAACAATTCGAATATATTGTGGCTTCAGAAAAGGCAGCAAGTTCCATATGGGAGATTTCAAATTGGCTGAAATCTCTTCAGTAAGCGACTGGGTTGGTGTAAGATAATTTAGCTTTTCTATATTGTTTAATATTTGAGACTTGCTTTAATTATAATATATATATAGAAAATCAAATAAAATCTTTATTGAATAATCAAAATTTTGTGAAAAACAAATATCATGTTGGTATTTTTGGTCATAGGTATCGAATAGCCATAAGCAATTAACGAAGTATCACAGTAAAGGTATGTAAAGTTAGGAAGCAAAAAATAGTCTCATTCGAAAGGATTTAACATTGTAATGGTAAAAAAGCTACTGAGATAATTGGATTTTTGATAGGTAATAATTTCCCAAGCCACAGTTCGTATCAGACGTGTTTTATAATTCATAATATGATATTCCTCTTCTGATATTAGTTTTACAAATGATCATTTGGTTTCTAAATTAAAAGAACAGGATTATTCTCATAGCATGTTTTAATTTAATATTCCAAGTACGCAAATTAGAAATCTGAAGTATTTTCCTCAAGTAACAATTTGCCATTTGTCGAAATAAGAAAAGAGCAAAGCTAGAGTAATACATCGATATACAAAGCATTTCTGTAGTAGCAGAAATTAATGAAACGAGCATCAACATCGAGAATTACTAAGCAAATGTAGTTCACTCTCTAATGTAATAAACAGAATATCATAGTACTTTTCGAAATCAAATCGCAATCCTCGATTACCAGCTTCTGACAGCCTAGTAAATCCTCTTCGATCTAGGTCCTTTCTCGGGTGAAATTGCAATAAACTATTAACAATTCAAAATCTACATTACGAAACAATAATACAAGCTGAACTGCGAAAACAATGTCTATTTTCGAGTGGAATTGTTAAAGGCCTCGATAAACTTTAAGTATAAAATATCAAGTGTTAAGTATTCCTCAACAATACAGTGAAAATTTGTTATGCATTTTATTTTTGTGCAACGTTAATTCGAGCTCTCTATGTCATACTTGCTGTATTTATTATAATAATTATCAAAGATGCGAAGCGTATTCCATTAGCTCCGTTGACAAAATCATATCATCTTTCATTTTCCTCACTCGAGAGGCAAGTTCCCGGCTTCTGGATTCTCAAGCACCCTAATTGCAGTTCAGTCCCATTTTCCTGAATATTTAAGAGTTAATAATTACTTTTGGAAAGCCACACAGATTTTATCTTCAAGTTTTAGTTCAAGGTCGGCGTCTAAGACCAACGGAGTGCTGCTAATCGGGAACTTCGAACGGTATCTAATCGCAAGCATTCTAAACAGCAGCAAATATTGCTACATTCCAAATGAAAAACAGTTAGTGTTAACTATCACACATGAACTGTACCTTATGAACTTGATCATATTTCGCAGAAACTTTCCTTCGTTTGACTTGTTCAATCGTCTCTTCAATCCACGCGTTCATAGAGTCTCTGTAATCAGCATCAACAGCTTTCGATTTGCTCGTCTAATCATAATTTTACTCTCATTAACTACCATATACTTACCTTCGCCATCGTCTTTAGATTAAATCGTTCTTCCAGACCAGGATCCTCCGGTTTAAACTCCTCAACGATTTCTTTTAACCTAACCCAAACAGTTTTCTCAGATCAGCATCTTAAGACAGAGCGAACCGACCTTGGATAAACATTCACGTATGAACTGAGAGTAGGAGCGCATCTCTCCATCATCTCTTTGATATTCACGATGAAAAGAACAAGTGAGTTCCTGAGATTTAATGGATAATAAGGAAACTGTGACTCTTGGTATTTTTACGTTTTTTTAGTATAAGCTGCGTCTGCGCTTCGAATGAACACCTCAAACAAGATATCCACAATCGAGAGTCTCACCTCTTGATAGAGGTCTAGCATCTTATCTAAAATAATGAGAGTTACTTTCAAAAGAGTCAATTATTATGCTACCTATGCTATCTGGTTCTCTATCCGCATCTTTCTGCCTCAATTCTTCCTCAAGCTTCATCACGTTATATCGCCTTGGAAGAATTAGATACTTCTATAAATAAACTGGGAAATACTCTGCTTCAAGCTCAGCTTTGACTTTTTTATGGCTCGCGATTAAAGCCTGAATTGCGACCATAAGTCGCCAGGTCAAGAACAGGAAAGGCTTCAGGTATTTCGAATTTTTTCTGTGGTATATATCCATCAGCCGATCCAAACGACGAGCGATCTCCTCTCTGACTTCTTGAGGGTTCATAAAAGATTTCCTATAAACAACCTTCTCGACAATTTGCTGCGCGGGTCTATTCTCTGATTCTTCATGTCGTGCACTTGCTCCCTTTCGAATCAGCTTCATTTTGAGCTGTTCTACTAACCTCTATAAAGGTAGATTTATAAGGGCTCTGCTGTTCTTAGTTCACAAAATACATTTGAGCTTCTTAGTCCCTCGTTAGCATTATCGAGCTCAGTACGTAATCGAGCCAGCTCTTGTTTGTAGTAGTCTGGCTCTGACGTTCCTGAGCTTGTGAAGATGATGTTTGGTCTGAATTCTTTCATAATTCTTTCGTTTTCTGCGATTTCTGAAAGCGACTGAAAGCATTCAGATATTAAACCGTACAGTCATTGGAGTTCTCTGTTACTTTAACCCGAGCCCGCTCTTCATCAAGGAGTCTTCTAAGATGCTCGATTTCCAAATTTCTATTATTTTCAATTAAACCAAAGCTATTGGCGCGCGCTTGTTACTGTTGATGGAGTTTCCCTTCAAGAGTCAGCCTTTGAGACTCTGATTCTAGCTTCCTTTATTTTTTTTGTTAGCGGTTTATCACACTGACAAGAGGAGGTATAAAGTACAGACGGTTGTATTGGTCAAAAATCCTTTGATTTTCAGACGAATATTCCGAAGATTTGTGCTCTAAATCGGAAATATACTGATCTCTATCATCAATAACTCTCCTGAGACGGGCTATTTCGTTCTTCACAACGAGAAGCATAAAGTCAGACACAAATTTAATGGCCTCTATTTTACCCGAAACTTATCATCATCTTGGAAAACTTTTTCTGTAAGTTTATTCCGCTGATACATCGTCGACCTATATTCTTCCTATGATTGAGTTAATTTCCTTCAAGGGTGAAACAATTCTCTTTACATCAAGATTTTGAAACCGTTCCTGCTGGAATGCCGTGTCCTGTTCCAGAAGCGCTTTTTCATTCGCCAGCAGCTTCATAGTTCGTCCGTAAAGATTATTATACGTAATATCAGTAGTGGTACATTATAACGTCGAGTCAACTCTGTCTGAGCAAAGTACAGTTTCTTCAATGTAAGTTTTTGATCTTCGTTCTCCGCGTGTAAATTAGACAATGTTTGAGCCATAGTTTTGTTCTAGCATGTTGCACTGAGACCAAAATCAAGCAAAAAGCACTACATCCATGACAAGCTCATCTATTTCTTGCAGTTTCTTATGATAATTCTCCTCTAGCTCTTTGTACAAGATATCAAGCTTAGCAATGAATATGTTGTAGTCATTTTCCACGCTGAGGAAATGCTGCAATGGGAATTTGGTAAATGGTTCAGTTGCTCATAAGGAGGGGTTACTTTTCGCTCAGCTTCAATGAGATTTTTATATTTCTGAGAGAGATCTTCGACGAGATAGTAGGGACTGATTGATGTTTAGATGTAAGTTGGTAAGAAAAATGCTTGCATACTTTGAGTATGAATCTGGATTGTCATAGGCTGGGGTTTGAGGGGTAAAGTCCTTGAAAGGTAAGATGAAAAAGAGTGTAGTTGGGAGTGATTTACTTTTGAATAAGAATCCATAGTGTCAACTTTCTTAGTTCAGTTTTATTTGGTCTGTAGATATAAACGGTTAAAATTGAATCTCAAGAGAATTTTTTTCAAAACTTGCACGCACAGTGGGTTTTACAAAATTATGAGTTTTATCCAGCTCTTGTACTATTCATAAAAAAGAGCGGAGATTATGGTGAAAATTTCATAATCTTAGATGATAGGATAAAAATTGGTCTAGCCACAATGTTATTCTTCATAATCCCAAACAGTTCTGGAGAGAATCAAAAAAAACCAATCAATTAGGTTCGATTACAACTATTTGGGACTTTGTAAGTATTATAGCACTCTATTCCTTGATTCTGATCCATTAGTCACGGAATACATTTGTCATTGCGTTGTCTCTCGATTTAGTTTCTTCTTCTTACGTTTGCGGCCAAGAACTCATGAGCACAAGCTCGACCTTAGAGTTTTAAGATCGGAAATGATGCCTTTCAATCATAGTGCTTGAGCGCATTCCGATCATCAGCACCATCGATTTTGATAGGCATTTATGCTAACCTTGTCTAGCTCTGATCACTTAGCCTCCTTCCATCCATTGATCTGAGCTCTTACTACCAAATTGGGGGGGGG
>ENA-UOTZ01001178-UOTZ01001178.1-compost-metagenome-genome-assembly--contig:-NODE-1178-length-19014-cov-6.772139_pt1 | contig 19014 bp, 7 predicted proteins | sample MGYA00238144_ERZ746983 | MGnify/ENA primary metagenome ERZ746983 (study PRJEB28759, sample SAMN06268863) | compost metagenome | isolation source: single cell | place: USA: California, Emeryville, Joint...
GTCTTGAGTGACGTCCAGACCTCCAAGTGGATCTTCTCTGCCGGCATCAAATCCCGCTGATATGACTATTAGTTCTGGGTTAAAACTCCTCACGATTGGATAGACAATCCTTTCGAAAAATATAGATACATTCAGGGTCTCCAATGACAGAAAAATAGTCAGTATTCCATGGGAGATTTAAGTTATAGCCTAGGCCTGTTCCTCTCCCTAAATTTGATATAGCTCCACTTGGTCCTGGATAAAAATATCCTTCATCAAATCTGTGAATCGAGATAAACAAGATTTCTTCATCATAAAAATTTTTTTGAGTGCTATTTCCATGATGGGCATCCCAATCAAAAATCAATATTCGCTTCAAATTGTATTTCTTTTGTGCAAACTTAGCTGTTAACGCGGCCGTGTTGAAGATACAAAAACCGCCAATCGCATCATTTACGACAGCGTGATGTCCTGGAGGCCGAATCACTGCGTACCCGCTGTCCCATTCCCCTCCCATTATTTTATCTGTGATCAATTTCGCACCTGTAAGAGCTTTCCTTGCTGCCATGTTTGTAAACTTATTATAGTAAGTGTCTCTTAATCCGCTATCTTCGGACTCTTTATAGTCTCTAGATAGAGCTGCTACGTAGTCAATGTAGGCTTGAGGATGAAGGAGTTCGATATACTCATTGCTCGCTTCTTCTAACTTATCAACGTATATACACTGATTAAGAAGTCCAGAGTGTTGAAGATGAGATATTATACTAGAGATCCTTTCTGGTTTCTCTGGATGGTCTAATTTGCAGTTGTGAAGTTTCATGTCCTCATCAGTAACGATCCCAACAATCCTTTTAAGATTTGGAGAATTTGTTGGTCGTGAACTCGGCTTTGATTCGAAAGCATCATTTGAGCTGACTGTGTATGAATGAAAAAATTGCAAAAGCTTTGGAGTTAGGCTGCTGAGTGATTTCAGAAGAATAGAATATCCAAATTTTCTACCACTTGTAATTTTAATCATTCGCAAAGTTTTGTTTTTTTTTTGGAATTTTGACTAACGATTACGACGTATTGGAAGATAAAACCGGAAAGGAGAGCCATCAGCAATGTGTAGACCAAAAATCCAAATTTGATGTGGGATATTTCTTATCAAATTCCTCAGACCCTCTTTCTTTCGCATTTTATTACAGTTGAAGGTAATTCATTAATAAGATTGTCTTCCGTTCTTGGATCTGAGAGATATGAGATTGACCCTAATTATGGAAAGTAATCTCTTTTAATAGCACTAGTCTTCATAAATTACAAGACTCAAGGAATGTATTCAATTTAATACAATTGAATTTTGACGGCCAATTTTATAATATTTAAGAAATTTTTTCTTTAATTTAGGTTTGACAGTGTTAAAAAGAAAAGGATTGCTTTTCAGATAAAACTGGTCAATTATGAATTATCTGATTAGATCACCTACTAAATGATAATATGGTAATTTTGAAAGTAAGTACAGGGATATGATAACACCAAATCATTTAATATGCACGAAGCTGAGTAAGGGGATTTTCAGCAACAATAAATTAAAGAGAGAGATAAATCGAAATTCACAATTCATAATCAATCAATGCTAACACTTCCTTTCCCTTAGAATTATGTAAAAGTAAGAATCAAAAATATTTAACAAAGAACGCTTAAGTCTTGCCTTATTTTGAAAGAAATACTTTTGATAACCATTACAAATATAAGCATCCGACTAACCTTAACTAAAATATGTTCTAAAAAAAAACTTGAAGTTAGTTGCTTTATTCAATTCGCAATTTGGGAGTTTTTCATCTTAAAAACATACTCCAAATTACTGTTTCTAAGCACTTTGTATTTACTCTAAGCCAGTATGTTTCTCTCACGCAAGGTCTTCACTGATTTGCAAGTAATAATCATCTGCACATACATTAGCACTCCTGAGAAAGATCTTCATGCACAATCAGAATGAAACTCGTGAACGCTGAGTCGGATAGCAGAATATTACAAGAAAAATAGAGAAAACGCTCAATTATACTTTCTTTCGAGAAAGCTAAACATAGGGAAAGACAATAATAGACGATACGATAGTTAAGGAGTTTCAGTTCGGAAAAGATAGTTAGTTTAAGTTTCTAATCCAACGAACACAGAAAAAAAGATTGCATTAAGTAAAACAACCTTGATCATATAAGTTACATTTAATAAATAAGAACACAGGTTTTTATCATTATGCTTATATCTCTCGCTTCTCATTTATGAAGCAACTGAACAAAAACTTTTCAAACCTTGAACCATTTCCATCTTGATTCGAAAGAGCAAATACACGAAAACTTTTGTGTCGAAGAGACTTTTCTGCTATTAGTAATAAAAGTATTGTCGCTCATCATGATAAATAAAATATAAAGACAAAATAAAATACTTCCAAAAGCACAACTTGATGAAAAACCTTTTAAACTTGAAGGTTCTTCCAGACGATATTAACGAAGTAGGCTTATATTATTGATCTTCATCACTAATCCTCAAAGGAAAAGGGCTCAAGTCGAGCACAGAATAAACGCACCAGCGTGGAAAATGGAAAATCACCTCTAAAAGTCAATTTCCTTGATGTACATATCAACCTAGCTTGCTTAATTTGATTAATTCGCATTAGAATTACGACCCTGACATTCTGTCCATGCCTGTTCTCTCATTTGAGAAGGCAGATTTTTCTTCACATCTGACAAAGCCGAGCCAGTTAGCCGAAAGTTGGAATTTAATCAGCAAAGATATTCTTTCTCCCTTCGGAATTAAGCACCGATCAATCATCAAGCATCAACTCGAGCAGGAGGGCAAAAAGAAAAAGAAATTTGTTACTTCGGCAGTAATCGAAAAGGAACTGAAAAGAAGTAACTAAAGGCTTAAAACATTATTCAGTGCTCTAAACGCATGATGTATAGAAAACCTAGCTAAAGGAGATAAAGCTGAGACACAGCCACCTGAAAGAGTCGACAGAGTCGACGATATGAAGAGAAAAGTTACATGGTTTTCGAGAAGCTCAAGTCCAATAAGGAAACCTGTCTCTAAAAAGAATACTCAAATAATTGAAGTGACCGACCCAGATGAGAAGGCACCGGAGCCGCCAGCAGAGACCATGAAAAACTCCCATAAAAGTATTCATTTGAATGGATTTCCTTCTAATAATTAAATATAGCTGCGGGACAAATCGCAACTCAGCAAATGCTTAACATGAGCTGGGACAACCCTCCAGTAGTTTCTCTATGGGACTTGCTTGATGCAGCAGATGAGGGCGATCGCAAAAAACCTCTACCCAAACTCACTGCTTACAATTCTTTGCAACCCCCAAAAAGTATTGCAGCATCGAGGAGAATAACCCCAATCTACAGCCAAATCACACCGAAAAACATAGCATCTGTTCGTCCGGTCCGTCGCAAGTCGTGTGAATGCTTGCTTTGTGGAGGAATCTCAAACTTGGAAGTGAGAACTTCCCATATTCATTACGAAGTTCAAAGACCTGAGCACAACCACAAGTCCCGTATAAGTATAAAGGATATTCAGATGATAAATCAAACACTAAGATTTGCGAATTTGGCCCACCATAAGAAACGAGATTCAGGAACAATGTTGCGAGTGCCTTCAACTGGGAAAACAATGACGATGTTTAGGAGCACTCGAAATGTCTTTGGAACTCGTTCAGGAGGGTTAACTCTAGTAAATTCGCCAGCTGGATCGATTCGCGGTAAACGGAAAGATTCTGAGGATCCAAGCGAAGTTGATAGTGCATATAAACTGCAGAGTAGCACTGTCAAAGATGGGGATATGAAGGATAGCCAGCAAATTTCAAACAACTCTATGGAGACTCCTGACCCAACTCCAAAGAACAACGTGCTCAAAGTGTTAGATTTCGCGGAAGCTTCCCAGGACAAGAATGGACGATCCCAATTTCCTTCAATGAACGAAATTGAGGAAGAATCTCCGCAGTCTCAATCCATCACTAAGATAAAATCTACCTCACCTAAAAATTTTAATTACAAGCTGAAAGTTGAACCTACTCCTACTACTCCTACTATTAAACTCAGCCGATGGAAAGGAGCCAGACATCAGCCTGATCAAGAAGGAGACTCAGAATATAAAGCACCAAAAATCAACACTGCTCCTGAGGCAGATAAACAAGTTACCCAGAGCGTGAAAGAAGACCAACCTAACAGTGATTTTAACTCCGGAACGAATACAATCGATAATTCGCCTACCTTCAAACTTCACGGGGGAATGAGTCGCATTTTATTTGATCTTACTTCGGCGGGAAAAGAAGAAGGTTCTCCCACACTCAAGAAACCTAAACTCCAGAGCATCGGGTCGATTGACTATCCATCAGGTTTGAAAGTAACCCCTGTAGATTCTCAAGAGCAGTCAGCTCCAACTGCTCAGATTGGCAATAGTGAGAACAGAAGAACTGCTGAATTTTCTAATAAAAAGCAAGACCCAAGCAAGGAGGTGAGATTAGTAACTATCAGTGAAAGTCCTTTGCGCCATAAATTCAACAAAGAGCACATAGATCCTACTTTTTCTGGTTCCACACTTCCAAGCACCCAAGCGAAAAAAAATCCGAAAAGAAGCTTATCCACACCAAAACAGCATATAACCTCCTCTTCTGACCTGCATTCAGCCCCCACTGCTTCCTCTGATAGATTTCTTAGCAATCTGCGTAATAGAAGACTTCGAAATAATAAATCTCTCAGCAACTGCCGCCCTAATACCTCAACTGCTGAGGATATACTCCGAGTTTACAAAACATCTCCTTCAGCATTAGAGGAAAGCCCAATCAAGCCAGAACGAAAATCCGGCAGTCCTATTCGGCATACACATATTCGTGTAAACTCCAATGAATTACCATTGAAGCCAATACTTGAGCGAAACCGAAAAAGTAAAGGAAAGTATATTAGACTAATCAGAGGTCAAGAGGTCGATGAATTTCTGAAAAATTATACCCAGACAACTTTCCATAATTCATATTCGCAGCTCTATAGTCAAGAGCGTTCAAAGGATATGTCGTTGGGCGAAGTTTCGAAAGTTGAAAAGCAAGGAAAGAGTAAGCCATCCCGCCTTGAATTCAGTATTCCATTGATCGACGTGCCAAGATCTGACAGCAGAAATCTTCTTTCTCGTTCTTCTACGCATAAAGAGAGTGTGTCCCAAATGATCACGGTCTATAAGACGCTTCATAACGTGGATTACACTAAGGAACAGAAGCAGGTGCTGGAGAAAATATTTCCGATGAGCAGACTTTCAACAGGGAATATGACTATCAGTAAACGATCAACAGCACTATAGCTCAAACCCAGAATTAAGAGTGTTCATTAAATCTGTTTATCGCTTGTTATTGCTGCTGCTACTGCCGGAACGCAGTGATAAGAACAATACGATAAGAAAATTAATATTTGCTTTGACAGAATGATACTGTATCAAAACTTCTTCTTGTTAGTTTAAGTATTCTTTAACAACTCGCACGCATTGACCGAGTGGAAAACTTCGTCTTTCATGTAATAATGATATCCGAAAACAAAAGCTCAATATCGAACTCCAAATGTTAGGAGACAATAATGGACTGTTGTTGTTCTGTATAAGGTAGCAGAATATTTTTGGTGGGCTGAATAATCAGGCTATTAGGTTTATGATGCTTAAATTCACCTTTATTCAACGTGAGAACTTGAAAAAAAGTTCACTTTAAACATAATTTACAAATAATGCGTTTCTTAATTAAATTTAAAAAATTCATTAGAGAAAAATGAAATTTCTAACTAAAAGTCAACTCGCTCTAAGTGCTTGGTACAATGGCTATTTTTATCCATTTGAAATTATTCATTTTTGTTAGAATCTGCTGCATCCGGTTTTGTTGAGGATCCATCTGTTTTGCTCCCCTCGGCCGCAGTCTTGATCTCTTCATTTGTCTTCTCAAAAGTAGGATGTTTCAGTCGAACATGCTGAATCATCGAAGCCTCAGAACTTTATTATACGTTAGAATATTAGCATGAAAAATTTGTATATATTACCCATAACTCTTTTGGCACCCTTCGATCGGACATCTATGCGTTCTTTCAATCTCTGCAGCTTTTCTTCGTGGTCTTTTACTACTAATTCTCAGCGGCGTAGCGTAGTTTTGAGACCAGTACATCGCTGTTGATGCCTCACTTGGCTTATCGCTCGTTCCTACATTGCTTTGTGTCGGCAATGGAATCTGCTGCGAAGGCTCTGCTTTTTCTTTGGGATTTAACAGCACCTGACTGTTAAGATGCTGAGTTAGCAAAAGGGGGTCTAACTGCGGCAATTTATCAAGGAACATGCTTTGGGTGGCTATTCTCGAGGTGTTAATGCCGTACATAGGGTTTAACAGCGCAGCGGAAATCGGAAGAGACGCTGGATTCGGGCTTGCAATTGAGAGCGATGGAGTAAATGGGTCAAATTGTTTCAAGCTATAACCATCGTTTCTGAGGAGGATTGGGCTTGTTTTTAACTGAGATAATGCCAACGGCTGGCTCGCTATTTGTGCTAACTGATTTTGATACAAAGTTATCTGCGGAGTTTTATATAATTCTTGTATATTATTCGTTAAAGGCGTCAACAACTGAGCATAATTCAACGGCCGACTTGAAACGAGAGATGCTCTTGGGTCTGGTTGTCCAAAAGGGAATTGGTAGTTCATGTGCGTCGGGAAATGATTATAATATTTCGAAAAATATGGGAATTAATTTCTTTATGATAACTAAAAACTTCTGAAATTAATAGTGGATTATACGCGATAAACTGCATCGGAAATAGAGCTGGATATAATTATTTATGAATTCTAAATTTGAACAATATCAGATAGAAATAAAAGGAACATATCGGAGTCAATTTAATTGGATATAAACTCTGTAATGATCTAATCAGAGCGATAATTGGTATTCCAAAATAAATTTTGATCTTTGAATTTGATCTCGCGCTTTTTTATGCAAAAATTATTGACTACATGCTATAAAACATTCTGCAGCGATGGGCTTTTCTCACCATTAAACTTTTGATTTCACTGTATTTAGACAATAACATCGCGAATACAATACAGTGTTAACTTCGAGATCAGAGACATCACTAGTTGAATCCAAGCCAAACTACATAGGGTGCAGGAGTCACATGAGTAATATCCCTTCAAAGAAGCAAATTGGGAGCCTTTGGGCTGCCCGAAGGCGGATCAAGAGATATTCCGCAATGATATTTGGAAGCTTTCAAAGTCATGTTCACGAGCTAATCGCGATCGATACTCAGAAGCAAAAGAGTCCTTATAAAACTTGGTTTAAAGAGCAAATGAAATTAATATTCTCGTTACGCTCATACATCAGTTTCTATGGCTAAACCAATGTGAAGTATGAGATGGAAGCGTGGATCTCAACTGTGCAGAAGCTGTTAAAATCCGTGGAGAAGTTGCCTCTAACCAGTGTAGAAACTTCTCACTTCATAGCTTTGAAATTCCAAAGCCAAGGTTAATTGAGATGAGTATACTAACTCTGTATGATTCATAGTGATGCCGATATGATTAAGATGGAATCCTTCCTTTTCTGCTGAAAGGGTAGGAAAACTACGATTATTTAGAGAATCAGTAAGGTAATGCAGATAAAGCCTTTTCAAATCTTTTCAAATGGCAGCAGTTAAAGTTATTGTACCTGGGAAAAATATTTTTCCAAACTTCGAATTCGAAAATTACTAATGTGAAACTTTCTTTTTAAAAATTCTTCCTTATATTTCTAATCAAACTTATAGAATGTTAAAGAATAATTTATTCATACTTTAAGATGACAAATACATCAGTTCATTCATATACAGTCGACGAAGAATCGGCAAGAATAACCTTTAAGAGCTCTTCGTGTACGACAATAGAAAAGTGGTGAAGTTGTAAACAAGATTCAGCTGATTGCTGGGGCTCAAACTGTAGGCGAAATGTTTCGCAGTCGTCCCTGAAAGAACAGTGTTTTGGACAATAAAAATTCATCGGGGTTGATGAAGAGAAGAGCCATGACCAATAGTAGTATTCATTTAGTTCCTCCAATCGATGACTTTTTCCAAAATCAAATGATTGAGGCACAAAAATTAGAGATTCAACATTGATTATATTCTAGCTCACATATGGATAAAGAGGTCCAGTGATTTGGATGATCCACATACAAATATGATGATAATTTCAGATAAAGAAGAGATACATATCAGGCTTTCCACATGCTGATGAAAATTGGAGTCGCAATTAAGAGAAAGTGAAAATACGTTTTAGAAATAAATTTCCTTTTGTCCAAACAAACCGCAATGACGATGTCGAATGGATTTGTATTAGTAGCAGAGAAGATTTATAACAACTTTTCAACTTAAGAAATCAGCATTTAGCTTCAATAGGAATCTTGTATCAACGTTTGTTGGTTTTCGCTTCTATTTGATGGCAATAATGATGTCAAAAAAGGCTGCTACGAATAGCGTAAGTTATACTTGATGATATGTTTGAGGTGTAACTTTTCAGAAAATATATTCATTAATGTACTGAAGTGTGAGAGAGGAAAACCAATAAAAAAAGTTTAACAGCTCACTGAGCTCGGCTCGAGTCAACTCTGGTACGACTTAGTGATCCAAGCGAGAGAAATTTCCCTGTAAATGAGAGACTTAAAATTCTTGGACTGACTGGGAATAACGTCACAGCGGAGCTCTTCACGGTTTAGGCTGATACTGGTTTGTCTAAATTCCTCCAAGCTCCCCTCAGATGAGTCAAATAAGGGATTTCTTTTGAGTTCACTCCATGATCACACAAAAAAAAAAATCCGTGTTTATTCAAATAAAATTCGTTGAAATCAGCCAAGATTAGGGTTATTAATCATTTAAAGTTCTCTATCATTGCGGGTTATGAATCACAGCACTGCTCAGCATAAGAAAAATACATCAATTCGCAGGGTCATTGGGAATGAAAAACACAAATCCTCATTTACCAGCAATGATTGCAGCAGTGAAAAACTACTTCTCCTCCGTTTAAAGAAATTATTCGGATTTTCACTCATAACTGGTATTTCCGCAATGATTGGAGGTCTAATCATCAGCGATTTCAACACGATTTACTTACCAACTCTTGCAGCTTATACATTTTTACTTGCAATTGGCATGCTCGCTCTGTATTGGTCTATAAAACGAAAAGGATCGATGAAAACTAGATTGCATACATATATCGATTTTCTCGTTGCTGTCGCAGGTGTGGGATTAATCGTCAATCCGAACGGTTTGAAATTGATATCAAACACCCCGAACGATGAGATGACGTTTTTCACGGGATGCTATACAACGGCGAAATTATTCCTCATTACTCAACTAATTTCGAAACGTCAAAAATATTTGACGACCATCCTGCTCGGATTCTATTTTTTGAGATTCAGTTTGATAATCAATTACAAAAGCAGCCCTCACGTCAATCAGCTTCCTTTTGGCATTGATGTAATCATCCTTCTTGCAATGGGAACGTTTTATGGATATCAGAGCGATAAAAAGAGACCTGAGAGCCATACTCCTAGAGAGGAGAAATCAAACCAGCAACCGCATGAGTTAGTAAATGATAGATTTGAAGTTGCAAATAGCCCGAAAAATGAACCTCTGATACATGGTTCTAAATTGATTGACATATTAGTTCAATCAGACCTCAAGGAGAGCATGATCAAACCCCCTATAGATTTCAATAAAAGCGCGATAAGCCACAAAGAAACAGACAGCTTACGAGGGACTGAAGCGCAAACAATTAAAGGTGTCAATTTTCCATTACCGAGCAAACCAATGAGTTCCCAAGACTCAAAACAAATTTTCCCCACGGGATTCGACTCAATAGACGACTCCAATGTTTCTCCGAAAATGAAACCGTTAATGAAGTCCAATTCCATTGCTTCAAAACAAGACAGAGCCACGAAATGTTCTCAAATGAATAATTTAGCTCCGGAGTTTGAAGTGAGCTTTGCCAGAGAGATTTTTGATACAATGCTTCATGAGATCAGAACACCCTTAGCGCTTTCTATCTCACTGCTTACCCAAATATACGAAAACCAAAGCATTCCAGTCATTATCTCCGAGGAGCTGCTTCATCCGGCGATAAAGGCCATTAACTATATTGAAAATCTCTCAAAGAATTACGCTACGATGAATAAAGCGATTCTTAACGGTGAAGGATCTCTGCTGACTCCTGAGTTGCGTGACTTGCGAACGACACTTAGGAATGTCGCAGACTTATATAATTTTCAATTGCAAAAGAAGAAAGTTGATGTTCTCTTTGATTTTAGTGGCCCAGGGGACTTTGAATTTGCCACTGATCATGCAAAACTTGCTCAAATCTTTTCAAATTTATTAGCAAACTCATTAGCTTTTACCTTCAAAGGAAACATAAAAGTGTCCGCTGCGATTGTGAATCCCGAATCAGGAGATCAAGCTAGAACCTGCAGAATCGAGATTGCAGACACAGGGTCTGGCATGAATGAGGAACAAGTTACACAGATTAATTCCGAAGCTGCGAAATTTTATCCTAACAGTGGATTATCTATCTCAAAAAAGCTATTACGGTTGCTAGGCAACGACACATTAGTTATTTCCTCTCTGCTGTTTAAAGGGACAACCTCCTGTTTTGAAATTACAGAGATGTGTCTCACACAAGATCCTCTCGGTCATTGCAAGAAACTCGAAGAGCTCGATGGATCCAACATAAATAATCTTCCACAGAAAATCGCTCCTAAATTTGAACATTTCAGTGAGTTTTCAGCTTGTTTGGACTCTGTGTCAGGCTCAAACACAGCAAATATCTCAATCCTTGCTAACGATGAAAGACCTTTTGAAGATGTACCTCCAACGCAAGCAAAGCATTTCATTGATGTTGGAACTGCACAAGGGAAATCTTTCCAAGCGCATTCGAGTAATATGGATTCGTATTTCACTCCCCGCTCAAAAAGGCAAATCATTTTTGATCACAACCACTGCAGATGCCCGAAAATTTTAATCGTCGATGATGATGTCTTATGCGCCAATCGACTGGAATCCTTTATGGATCGACTAGAAATCAGCTATGAGACAGCCTTCAATGGGAAACAAGCTTATGACTTGCTCACAGAGCGAGAAAACTCTCGTTGCGGAGAAAGCTGCAAGAACTTCTCATTGGTGTTCCTTGACACAGAGATGCCTATCATGGACGGATATGATACAGCGACTCAGATAAAAGAGGCGATGAATGTAGGAGATTTATCTCGGTTCCCTTTGGTTGCCTGTATTGACTACTTAGATGAAGATGTCACATCTCAGATTTGTCAATCTGGAATGGATGATCACTGTTTAAAACCCGTCACTTTTGAAATGCTTAAACAAAAACTAAAATACTATGGTTTAATAGGCTAAGGGCAATTCATTTCTTCTGTTCATAGATTCATAGATTGGTTTCTCACACTATATATATGCAATTATAATTGGCTATTCATTTCGTTATTATAGAAATTTCATATTATATCGAGATCTTATTCGTATTGAGAGCGGTTTCCAATGGTTTGTTTCTTAGCCAAATTTCATATTATTTCGTATAAGGCTCGGGTTAATTATAGGTGGGCTCTAATTCACCATTCACAGGATACCCGCCATTCTTTAGGCTAATCTTCTGCAGCTTCTTGTGAGGTCCGAAGTAGTCTTCAACGTGCTCGTGGTCTTCAGCGCTCAGTGGGACGTGCTCTGCATATTGTCCTTGAACTTCATGATGATTCATGAAATAAGAAGAATCAGTGGGTTGCTCCTCATTGGGTTCGAAATTTTGCTCAAAGTAGCCGTAGGAGTTCGCAGGACCGTTTCCAGTGTTTTTGAGACCTGGATACCTGGCTTTTCCCATGCTGCTTGCAGAGACTCGAAGAAGTTTAGCTTGCTTAGAAGCGAGATGATGTTGAGCTAATACAATTTAATAAATCCACCAGTAGTTAATATAGTATAATACCGCTGCTGTAGTCGTAATGAGGGTCTGAAGGATACCATCCACTTGGGACATCCATACCATCATTGCTAGGCTCATAGAAATATTGAGCCCTGTGAGAAAGATTAGCTTTTTGAGGCGGGATATGCTGTGGGAGATGACTGTTAAAAACAGTCTGATTCTGCATTCTGGTAAAGCTAAGTTGCTGTTGATCAACATAAACGCCATTGTCCTGTGATCCTGCCACAAGATCTGCTAGAAGAGTCCTGAACTTCTTTTCACCTTCAGTTCTGAGATGAAGAAGCTCAGTCATCAATTTCTTGATGTCGTTGTTCTGGGATGATATTGTTTTTCGCAAATCATCTGCGGTTTCTTGCATAGCTTGGAACTTTTCAGTCAGCTGAGAAAGCTGCTCCTGAATTGTCTGTTGCTCGAGACTCTGAGCTTGCTGCTTGGCATTAGCAGCGCTCCGAGAGCCGGAGTACCTTTCAAGAAAGCGCTCATCATCTTCGTCATCAGATTGATTCTTCTTCAGTTTCAACCTTTTGATCTTATTCAAAGCACTATTCGAGAATCAACTTGCAAAGGGAAACAATATTTTTAAATACGCTTCGTCCTTCTGGAATTTCTCGTGGGCGAAGCTGCTCTCAGCTGAATCAGTTTTGACCTTTCGAAAGCCGTACATGTTCAGCTACATCGCATGATGAAAAATAATTATTCAAATACACGGCCACCTTATGGAAGTACCTGTCTGACGAACGATGAATAGTTGCGATGCTTGAAATATTTTGAAAGTACTGCATTTGAAAACTTCGAAATCTCGAAGATCTGAAAGGCTGTACCTTCCGCATTCCAACCGATAAACTCTTGACACTCAACATCCTATCAAATTTGCAATATTATGAGCGGTTTTTCCACAAAAAGAATAGGTTGAAGGCAATAGTGCTTGAAAAGAATGGATAGGATAAGAAACACAACAGAAAATTGAATGGATTAGGGATATTTGTTCATGCCTGCAATATTTGGTGCATCTTGGATATGAATGAGGATGTTGTTTGCTTAGAGTCTCGAGTTTGTCTCTTATTTGCATCAGCTTGGGCAAGAACAGGAGAGGAGTCCATGTTGTTGAGAGGTGTAGTAAAGGGTGGGTTAGTAATGAGAGTAAAATTTTTTAGTAAAATAAATGCTAATTCAGAAAAAGAGGGCTTGATCCCACAGAGCAAAAAGCTTCTGGATTGATTGAGTTATACAATACTTATATTTCCTGCTAAATAATTTGTGTCAAAGGACATTTCAAATTTTTGTTCGTTCATTTCATTCTATGGACCATTACCTCGTTAAGGTAGAAGCCTAAAAGCTCAGTAGCTCAGATGAAAGTACTCTGAAAAGTAGTCTCCGAGGAAAAAGTAGTGAATTAGAAATTTTTACAATGATATGCATAAATAGCATAGGAGGGATCTAAAAATGAGGTTTAACTAGCTGAAAGAGTAGAACAAGACTTATGTTTCAGCATCAAAAGCTCTCGATTAGTAGTGAAGTCTCGTCACTTTCGTTTACAAGATGGAATTGGAGTGAACTACACATTATAATACGAAGCTGGTTGAAAACTTATTGCGTTCGAGAAAATTCTCGAGTTATACTCTGAGCCGACATAGAGAAGAGGCGCCAGACTGACTATTGTTGTTGATAACTGGTTGAACAAAATAAAGTCTTGAAGTTTACTTATGAAGGGCGTTTATGGTGGAATTAAGGACACAAACGGCCCTTAAAAGGGATCCAACAAAACCCAAAAAAGTTGCGGAGAGTTTTCTTCTTAAATATTGATCTCTTTCTAAAGAGGAACTTGTTTAGTCTACAAATTAGTTGAGAATTATCGTGACTCTTTCAAGTTTAAACATTGGGGTAACAAAAGTGGACTCTGAAGACTTCAGTGTTGAGGAAAGATAATAGCAGTCAGATAAATATTTTTTTGGTAAAAAAGAAATTTTATGCACTCTAAATAACTTCCCAGAATGGCTCCTATTGATAAGTTGAAAAGAGATACATAATTGCTATTTTCAGCCGAAAATAGACAGAACTATATTCGTACTCTATTCTCTTATATATAAGAATTTCAGCATGAATTGCTCTAATCTAAATAAGAAAACAATTCAGAGCCAGAAAAACTTGAGAACTCATGCAAGTAAGCAGAAATTTACTCTCATAACACCACTCTAAAGTAAGCTTAATCCCAAGGAAGCAGATTCGGTATTTACAATAAGCAAATTACTGGTGAAGAATATAATATCTGAGTTTTCTTCTGAAAAAATTCGAAAGAATTCTGATGCAGATTAGTCCAAAATCAAGGCCCGTAGTCAACGAGTTCAAAAGTTATCTAATATTTTCTCCTCTTCTAGCTGGCAATGGAGATGTATCTTATAACCCACGAAGGACCATTCTAGGAGCAATGGGCTTTGGAGGGAAGATAGCTTATCAGCTATACAATCTTGACACATGGAAGTCCGATGGTATTGTAAAACTCAATCGAAAATCAAGATGGCACTCCCAATATAGTACCAAAGAAAGTAATTAATAAATTTATTCCCCACTGCTGACCCATTTTCTGATATTTGTCTCTAGAAAATTTTATAGCTAGCCTTGATTTCAACCCTAATGGGGAGATTGCTGCAGCCATTGACCACTATGGAGTCTGTTTAGTATCAGATGTAAACACCGACAGTTATCGCTTCCACGTGAACATGGAGATGAAAAACGTGGTAAGTACTATCTTTCAATCTCTATAATTTTCAGCTTCCACATTCTATCATGACCAAATGATATATTTGTCCGTTTTATATTAACTCGAAATGAACGGTCCCTCAATTTTAATAACAAAAGGAAATCTTCTGCTAAACCTTATCTACGACATTCTAATATCTCCCATTCGAGGCGAAACAAGAAAACTGGCAGAACGACGAGAATACAATACCAACGATCCCAGCTTTGACTTGAATTTTTTCATATCTGATCTTCTATACGTCCCTTTGTAAAGACCAAGACCCCTCTGTTTTGAAGTATCCCTTAATCTCATCAAAGGTGGCAATATTGAGTGATTCAAAACGTTTTTTGCGTTCACAACTCTTAGATGATTGCTATCCAGTAATTGGCGGATCAAATTGACTACTAATCGACTCAACGAGACAGATTCAGAGGATTGAGAAACGAAAGCAAAACTCAGCAGTCCCTCGCATCCGAATAGAGAGCTAAGACAAGTTCACTCTTCAGCGACTAGCGATAAAAGCACTCAAAAATTTCAGGATGAACTTTTTTTTTGAGTCGAATTTCAATCCTAATGAAGAGACTGTAGCAACTATTGACAAATTTGGTACATGCTAAATATCCGATACGAACACCAACTATTCTCGCTTCCATATGAATAGAAAGATGAAAATGACCGGGGTAAGCGATCTTATCGAACATAAAATTTTTCGCATCTTTGTTCTTCCAAGCCCAAACATATTTGCTCTTCTAATAACACCAAATCAGCAGTTCTCCTTAATTTCAATGAATGAGAAGATCTTCACTAACTGATGAAATTCGGATATTTTCTTTTTTCGCTTGCTATCGACAAAAGAAAAAAAAAAAGAAAAAAAAACAGTGACATTTTGCAAAGAGGAAAAGATCCCAACGATCCCAGTTTGCAATAGAGAATAATGAATCGACTAAAATAAAGTTGTAAAAAACACTTTGACTAAAAACACTAGAAATAAATGCAATTTTGCTTTTTCTGCATCACAAGATGCATTCATTGATCTTGACATTAATCAAATCGGTAATTTATGGAAACGTGTTTCCTTATTAAACCAAACTCCGAACGGCATTACTATTGGAAAGCTACAACAAGATTCTTTATCAAGACCCAGTATACCTCATCTCTGAAAAATTAGAGAATATTCAGAAATTTTTCATTAAATTAATTTATTTCCCAAAAGAAATGTTCTTCTTTTTGAAACTTCAGATTGCTTAGAATTACTCGACAAATTCACGTTGATACTGCTGCAATAAGTGTTCTGAAGGCTGAGGTTCTAAAAACGGTTTTTGAGAGTGCTTTTTAAGGTGCAGAGAAATCCTTTATTAATTAAAGCGCTGTGATTTTTTATAGTTTACAGCGTTTTTCTCTATCGTCACAGACATGCTGCGCATTTAGCAGCATTTTTCCAAAAAATTCTTTATTCCATTTAATTGCAAATTAAAATTCGAATCGCTTCGATTTAAATAAAAAGCCCTTTTCTGATAAATTTTGGAATAATTTCGGAATTCGGATGAAGTTTATCCGTTATTGAAAAATACAATGGAAGTTCAGCAAATCCAAATTTGGATGAGATAGAACCAAGACCCTCTCTCCATTCATGAGATACTCTCTCTCTCATCATCAGCTAAGACTTGAGGATAATGACAACTGTTTCTTAACGAAATCAATAAAGCAACGGATTGTTGGTAAATTTCCCATCTCATTCGCAAATTTTATAGAAATTCCAATTATGCAATTAAAATTGTTATTTGTCTACGCAAAAAGTAGAATAATTCTATTGATTCTATTTCAAAAACCTTTATAGGGCTCCCTTTAGTCAGTAGTTTCTACATCATGCACTTCTCTGTCGAGAGCAACGACACAGCTTTTAAGTCTTACGACAACTTTCAGCACCAGGAATTTTGCAAACGGAGAAAAAATTTCGTTCTCTGGAGTCTTTGCTATTGGGGTGCATTAACAATTCAAAATTGTTTCCAAGTCGCTCAAAAGATCCAAAAAGGAGAGTCTTTATTGCTCGAAATCCTCATTTTTGTCCTATTTGCAACGAGTTGGATGGCGTTCAATTTTCTCATTCACAAGGCTTCAAAAAATTACAAATGGTATCGATTTTATGAGATCGCTGCGACCTTTGCAACGATGATGTTGAGTCCACTCGGACTTGCATATGGAGTTACCAATAGTGATGTCTATGACATTTTTAGATATCAAGTGGAAACCTCTCTCTCTATTCTGTCGTTCTTCTTTCTCACGCAACGAGGGATGAATCGTGCTGTGTCATATACTTCCTTTATGGCAGCTTCATCGATATTCCTATTGGTTATCTCAAAAGACTATTCAGCTGTGAAGATCTCTCGTACAATCCTTTTTTTCCTCGCTGTTTCAATAAGCTTTGCAGTTTTAAATCTCGCCGTAGAGAAGGGAAATCGAGCTTTGTACAAAGAATTGCATAACATTCGCGAGAAAGACAAAATTTGGAAACTGTTGCTGGAGCTTCTTCCCGATGGAATGGCTATTTTGAGTACTGATTTCAAAATTCTCTACGAAAATTCCACTTTCAAAGAGTTTCTGAAACTGTTGCGTGAAGACAAGCCGATGAGCCAGGTTCCAGATAATGTCATGCTCCAAGAATTTGAAATCGTCGTTCGGAGGCAAGTCGATCTGGAGAGTGCGGCCGGATTGAGAAGCAAATACAATTCAACATACGTGAGCAAGAGTCTCAAAGAGTTTCTATTGACTTCAGAAATTCCCGCTCTTGATCCAGTGAGTAGTCCTCTGGTGGGTTCTTCTGATTATGCCGTTTCTGATGGGAAAATAAGAGATCGTGACGTGGAAGTTAAGGCGGCGAAGATAAAACTGAGTGATGTAACATACTACCTAATTTTGATGGCTGACACCACTGAGCGTACTCTGCTAGCAAGACTCCAAGATTCGAACGGTTTTAAAGATAGTCTCTTGAAATCGATATCACATGAGCTAAGAGGCCCTTTGAATGGCTCTATGTTGGCTGTGGAGCAAGTTATGAATACCAGCAAAGACGCTAGTTCTTGCGAATCTCTTCAATTCGCGTTACTCTGCCAGAAACGCTTGCTGAAAGCCATCAACGGCATCTTGGACTTAGCAAAACTAAATTCTGGCACTTTTGAACCTCAAATAGAGAGAGTAGACGTAAGAGACATCTTACAGGGCAACATTGAGATCTTCAAACAGGCAATATGTCAGAAAAGCATTGACTTTAACGTCATTGTGGATCCCAACAGCATGCTGGTGCTCAATACAGATGCCGACAGAGTGGATCAAATAATTTTTCATTTTATGGACAACGCGGCGAAATTTACAACCACTGGCTCAATTACCATTAGTCTAACCCAGGCATCTGATGACTTGAATTCTATTATCTTTAGCGTTGAAGATACTGGGGTTGGGATGAGTTCACAAGAAGTCGATAAAATTTTAAAATTGTATAATACTGATAGTTTGCAAGGCAAACTTAATCAGAATTCAACTGGAATAGGATATGGACTGACACTTACAGCGAATCTAATTAAAGAACTTGGTTACGATTTCGAAGTCACTTCTCAGTCTGGAGTTGGGTCCAAGTTCTCTTGTAAACTGAGAGACATGTTGCACGGAAGTCAAGATGGGTTGAGTCTTACTCCCTCTATTATGCACTCACATTCAAAAAAAATGGATTATATGGATTTACATTTACAGTCACCATACTTACCGAGCCCAAATACGAGTATTCATTCATATGATGCCAACTTGCTGCCTGACCATCAAGACGAAATCTCCATGAAGCCTTTTCCCTCAAAAAAGCACCGCTTCCTATCTCAGCCGCTGATGCCAAAAGTTGGAACGAGTTTTTCACCGCCCACGACTGAGACAACCAAGAAAACTAACAAAAACCTGATATTGGTGGTCGATGATGACTTGTTTAACATTTACGCACTGACGAACATCCTTAAGCAATTGGAATTCCAAGTCATAACTGCGTTCAATGGAAGAGATGCCGTCAAGATGGTTGAAGAGCGTCATCATGAGCTATTGATGGTGTTTATGGATCTGAATATGCCGATAATGGATGGCCATGAAGCTACAGCCATACTGAAAGGGCTCATGGAACTAGAAAAATTAACGAGTTTGCCTATTATCGCTGCGACGGCATATGCACAAGAAATTGAGAAACAGAAAACTATGATGACAGGTTTCGACGGCTTCTTAACCAAGCCACTCAACTTTTCGAAAATCAAGGAGTTAACAATGA
>ENA-UOTZ01001179-UOTZ01001179.1-compost-metagenome-genome-assembly--contig:-NODE-1179-length-19009-cov-6.528523_pt1 | contig 19009 bp, 15 predicted proteins | sample MGYA00238144_ERZ746983 | MGnify/ENA primary metagenome ERZ746983 (study PRJEB28759, sample SAMN06268863) | compost metagenome | isolation source: single cell | place: USA: California, Emeryville, Joint...
ATTCTCACTCTTGAATCCATTAATAGCTGCATCTCTTTTAGCATATCCTGATGAGTGGTCACCTTGATTTCGTCGTCATTGATCACAGCTCGCACTAGGGTTTTGGGACTATAATCCTGGGCAAATTTTCTAATAGTAAATAATTTATGAGTGACTTTCACTCCAATGGCTCTGTGTTTGATGGCATTTTTCTCATAGGACAAGAACGAAACTCTATCTAACACATAGTATAAGATAATTCCGAATCTGAACGCATCTCCGAGGAATCTTTCGCCACGGCCAAGCAGATATGGAGGAATCATTGGTAAAGAGACGATGAGAACCAACGTAACGAATGCCCTTTTTAGATTGGCTCTGAGAAATTGAGACTTCTCAGCGTAGGTGAGGATTGTAGTGTCCAAAGGATTTCTCGTATGAAGGATCATCTGACTTTTGCTCCAATCAAAGTGATCAATAGCATCTGAAGAAGACTTCCTCCAGGAGAAACAATCACGAAAAAGATGCTTCCCAGTAAAGGTAACATACCTTTTGAAACTTGGCCTGTATCTGAGCCATGAGGCTCTACCAAATAGAGAAAGAATGGGTATGCGATTATTAAATAGCAGCCAAGGAGGAAGAAAACCACTTTGATCAATGACCTCTCCGAGATATAAGCCGCTAAAGAATTGTTTGTGGCTGCCATGAATTCGTTCAGAATAGTTTTGAAAGAAAGCGTGCCTTTTCTATACATTTTCCAATAGTGGATGCATTTTAGCACAAATGCCACAGCCAGGGTAAATATCGTGATGTAGAAAGTGTATTTTGTGAACTCGAGCAGAATCGTGATGTCTTGTTCAGAGTGAAAAATTTGCTCCAACCGAGGATACGAACTAAACTCATGCATTGCTATTTTGCAAATAATTTTTATCACTAATATAATTTGAAATAATTGATCTGGGGTTGCTGGATCATCTCAAAGATCAAACTCCAATGATTCTTAAATTGATTCTTTCACAAAAATACGAGATAGCGGGTTTTTCTGGTTGACTGAAATTTCTCCTCAAGCTATCTCAGCCTCATTTAGAAGAATAAAACCGAAACAACAAAAAAAACTATGAAATACATCTTAACAATGAAAAATTCTCAAAGAGTCGTGCCAGAACAGCTATCTTATTGTGTTCTAAAATATTCGTTTCTCTATCAGCTCATTATCAAACATCATTCTACCAGAATATTAAAAATAAAAAAGAAAAAATCAGTATCATGAAGGATGAGGCTAATACATACCCGCTTTAGAGGAAAAGTAAGAATCTTTGGGTGGTCGTATAATTTTCCTAAGGTTTTTTTTTTCTTCTTGTTGCATTTTTGTGACATTAATTTCAAGCTTCTCTTTCTCTGGTTCCATCAGTTTTTACTTATTTAGCAAATTCCCTATGGAATGAAATAAGAGAGACAATGAGAATCAGTCGAGTATAAAATATTACATTATTCTACCTAAAAACTTCAGGAATCTTCCCAATAATATGGAAAGTGAGTATAGCAAGCAATCGCACTTGCGATTGGATCTTATGGATGAAAGAAGAGTCTAATAAATTACTGTTATCTCGACTCTTGAAATTTTGAGTTTAGTAGATACATTGATTAAGCATGAAGTCTACTCTACAATGGGTACTTGGAACAGAAAGCCTTCTCTTTATATTGATAATTTTTTTAGAATAATATTAACAACATCAGATCGACTTGAATTGGTTTTTGCTCATTGATTCCACAATCTCGAGCCTTCTTAGTAATTTAGTGAGATGAAGCGACTTCTCAAATCAACAATACACAAAATATTTTAGAACTAAAAGAAAACATGTTTTAGGCAAGTTGCTCACGGCCATACCCGAGGAGCTCTTCAATGGCAATCCTCTGAAGTTAAGAACTCTCCTGAAAGCGCAGCTAGAGTAATCGTTCTTCCAAGCCACTTCCTTTATTGAGGAGAGAGTCGTAACTTGCTTCAATATCGCCTGAATCTTCATTTTGCTCTTTAAACCAGAATATTAGCTGAGTACAGAAGAGCGGAACAAGCACTAAAGGTGCTATATAGCAATACAAGAAAAAAGCTGGCAAGGCAATCCAAACACTGCCATAACCAATGTCATAGAAATTCAACATTGAGCGAAGCATTAATAACCCGCTCAATATCGTAGTGTTTATAAGAAATATCTTTGAAATAATATGAATTTCTCCTGTCATTTCCAACAACGGTTGAGAATTGTCTTCTTAAATCATTTCCAACGTAAGCTCCAATATTCTCACTCTTGAATCAATTAATACCTGCATCTTTTTTAGTATGTCCTGATGAGTGGTCACTGCGTTTTCCCTGTCGTTGGTCACAGCTCGCACTAAAGCTGCGAGGCTATAATCTTGGACAAACTTTCTAATAGTCAATAATTTATGAGTGATTTTAGCCCCAGCTGCCCTGACTTTTATAGCGTTTTTCTCATAGGTCAAGAACGAAACTCGATCTAGCACATAATACAAGATAATTCCATTCCTGAGCACGTCTCTCCGACCTTTTTCAGCTTCCAAACCAAGAATCACCTGAGGAATAACAGGGAAGTACATAATAATTAAGAGAGCAATAATCGCTCTCTTAAAATTGGCACGGAAAAAATGAGACTTCTCAGCGTAGGTTAGTATTGTTGTGTCCAACGGGGTTTTTTGTGTAATGGATCATTTGGTTTTTAGCTCCAATCATAACGATCAATAGCATCTGAATGAAGTTTCCTCCACCAGATATAAGGGACACGGTGGCATATCCTAAATCATTAAATATTTTCCTCGAAGTTTCATCCGGATCTTGCGTCTTGTATGGTGTTAAGTAAATCAAAATCAGGAACCTGATCGTAATACAATAGCTACCATAAAGAAAGAAAATCACTCTAGCCCAAGATTTCTCTGAGAAGTAAGCGGCGAGGGAGTTATTGACGACTCCCATGAATTCATCTTGAACTATTTTGAATGAAAATTCGTTCTTTCTGTATCTTTTCCAGTAATGTATACACTTTACTATCACAGCAATGAAGAAGATTGATATTGCGATGTAGAAAGTGTATTTTGTAAATCCATTGATGATAAGCTCCTGATTGCTAGAACGTAAGGGATGCTCTCTACCAGGATGATGAATTACTGTATCCATTGCGATTTGCTGATTCAAAAATAATTTTATCACAGCAGATCCTGATTTTTAATTTGACCTTGTTTTATATGAGAATTAATTCATGATTTTTGCTAAGACCCGATGCCTCAGACAAAACGAGCAATATGAAAATCATTAAAGGTAGGGGGAAAAAGGTATGAAATCAAAATAATTCATTCTATTGCGAAATTTGCTCATTGTGATAATTTGCAAAAAAGCAATCTTTGACTCAATAACTAATATTAGCTTCGGCAATAATCTACTCAACAGATTTCATGAAAGAGATCGTAAGTATTCGATGTTAAAAAAGCTCAAATACATTTGTGTTAGACCGATCTTGAGATTGCTCTTCAGCGTTTCTGTCTTCGCCTTGCTCCTTAAAACCGAGCATAACCGGAGAACAGAAAAGCACAACGCTTATTATCGGAGATATATAACCATGCCAGAATAAGAAAAATAGATAAGCCCACTGTCTGTTGTCCGCGGTACCATAAACCGTCGCCAAGGAAAGAAGCGCCAGGCTTACACATACCATCCCTGAGACCAAAAGAAACAATTTTGAGAGAATATGAACCTCTCCGGTCACTTCTAGCATAGGTGTCGAATTGTCTTCTTTTATCGTTTGTAAATTATGTTCCAAAATTTCCACTCTTGATTCGATTATTTCTTGCACCTCTTGTAAAAATTTCTCGTGAGTCAGTTCCTCAGCCCCTTCATTCTGATTGGCAGCTTGCACAAACGTTTTCGGACTATACTCTTCAACGAATCTTTTAATGGAGCTGCATCTAAGAATGATTTTTGCGGTAGCCGCCCTGAACTGAATAGCATGTTTCTCAAAGGTCAAGAAAGAAAAGCGATCCAATACATACTGCAAGATAACTTCATTCATAAAAAATCTGCTGTAATCGCCAATGCCAATGAAGTAATGAAGAAAATAAGGCAGATATAAAATAATCAGCGACATTATGAATGCCTTTTTGGCATTGGATCTCACAAACTGAGACTTCTCTCTGAAGGTCAGTATTGTGGAATCTAATGGATTTCTGATGTGAAGAATCATCTGGTCTTTAGCCCCAATCATCGCGATCAGCAGGAGCTGAATGAAATTTCCTCCAGTTAAGGCTAAGGAGAGGGTTATATTCAACAAAGCTATTAGTGGATCTGGGACTGTAGGTCTGGGAATTATATAGAGCAAGAGTGGATATCCAATGGTTATTAGATAGAGTCCATGCACGAAAAACAGGACCTTTATGGATAGTTTCTCAGAGATGTAGGTTGCTAATGAGTCTTTAACGGCGGTCAGCATTGTGTGCTGAAATACTTTGAGTGAAAAAACATTCTTTTTGTACGTTCTGCAATAGAAAATGGTTTTGATAACCAAAACTAGTCAAGATAGAAACTGAGATAATGAAATTGTATTTGATGATTTCGATGGTCACAGGAATGTCGGAATCCGAGCCTGAAAGCTCCTCTAAAACAAGCTGCTTGTCAGAAGGCTCCATTTTGAAATGTCAAGGTTGTAAATAAATTAAATTTGATATTAAATTAATACAGTGCGATTAGACCTAGTTTTGGCTCATTGCTAATAAAACTCACAGCTGCCAAAGATAACTTCAAAAACCATTTTTCTATTTCCACTGAGGTTATAAGCGCCCATCCTAACTTTTTCTCAGAGTTCTAATCTGACCCAAAGATAGTAAATAACACACAAAGAATGAAAGTTCTCGAACAAAGCGTGAAAGATAAACAAAGTTAGACCCATTTTATCATAATTTCAAAACGATAGATGAGAAATTTTCTCACTCGGAAACTCACAACTTTCAATATTTTACAAATAGATAACATTGATATGGGCTAATTTAGAATGATCCGTTGATTCCGCACGCTGACCGAGGATGAGATTCTCCTTCACCTTCGGAAATTTATAAGAGGTTTTCCTCCAGATTGTTATCATTCTTGTCTGCATAAAAATTCCCTGTCTCAAGTTCATTGACTCCTTTTTCTGACTCTTTAAACCCAAATATCATCTGAGAGCAGAAAATCGGAAGTAGCAAAATCGGGGTTACATAGATATACAGAAATAAACCCACCAATAGCAGCCAAGTACTGCCATAATTTGAGCCCAAAGAAACCAAACATTTGTCAATCGTAAAGATGGCCGTGGTCACGATCGTAAGCAATAGGAATAACTTTGGAATAATGTGGATCTCTCCTGTCACTTCCAACATTGGTTGAGAATTGTCCTCTTCAATCGTTTCCAACGTATGTTCCAAGATTCTCACTCTTGACTCAATTAATACCTGCATCTCATTGAGCATGTCTTGGTGAGTCTCCACCTGAGTCATTTCATCACAAGCTACTGCCTGTACCAGGGTCTTAGGACTATAATCATGGATAAATTTTTTCATGAAACCCATCTTATGCATGATTTTCGATCCCACCGCTCTGAGCTTAATAGCATTTTTCTCATAGCTCAAGAATGAAAGGCGATCTAATACATAGTACGAGGTGATGCCGAGTCTTAGGAAGTCTCCAAGGCTTTCAAATTTTCCAATGGATAGATGAGGAGCAAGTGCCAAGTATACAATGATCAACAAAGTAATAAACGCCCTCGCTAGATTTGCTCTTAAGAATCGGGATTTCTCTGCGGAAGTGAGTATTGCCGTGTCCAATGGATGTCTTTGGTGAACAATCATCTGCATCTTAGCCCCAATCATTGAGATGAGTAGCAGCTGAATCAAGCTGGACCCACTGAAGATTAGCATGGTCGCATTTAGGAAAGGGTGGGCTCTTCTTGAGTCGGAATCTTGCGACTGGATGAAAATAAAGTAGACTGGGTATCCAATTGTGATTAAATAACAACTGAAGAGGAAAAACAGCACCCTAACACATGGACTTTCTGATATATAGACCGCCAAGGAATTGTTGACTGCCGACATGAATCGAGACTGAACTATTCTGAAATTTAAGGCATCTTTTTTATGGCTTTTGCAAAAGTGGATGATTTTTATCACTAAAGCAATAATCAGGGCTGAGACTGTAATGATGAACGAGTATCTAGCAAATTCAGAAAGATCAGGGCTCGCTTTACCTGGGTCTGGCCCTCTCAAGAATTGCAGATCCTGAAAATTCAAATTCATTTTTATTTCACTATAATTGTAATTAATTGCATTATCATGATATGATTCAAAGTGGAAGCACCACAAAAGGCTGATTTCTGTTTACTGAATAATTTAAATTGTTAGAAAAGGAAGTTTGTCTTGAGCCAAAAGACGATAAAATCAATGTTTTCGAGATTCCGATGAGGCTATTTAAGCTTTTTTCGGTAGAAAAAACAACTTTTCTCCCTTCCAATAAGAAATTGATTTTATGAAAACAATACATTTTCATTCAACTACCATGGAAATTTTAGAGGATGCACCTATTTTTTTTTTTGAGTTTTCTACCTGTCTAAATTTTTGGATGCTGATTTTGATGATCGTTTGGTGTCATTCAACATCCGATCTCTTAGCTCTTTATATTGAGCGTGACTTGAGACCTCCTACCATGCTAAGATTTTATTTTCGCTCTCTTCAAACTTTCTGTTATTAATACTGAACTTGTTGTCAAGTTTAAACTTTTTGCCAGCATCATTATTCGCCAAGTTTTCGTTGCCTCATGGAATTCACAGCAAGGAATGGTTTAATCTCAATGGAAAGGAACTTGACATAGAACTTTTATTTCTCCGCATTTTCGAAATATCCAGGAATAAATAGCTCTCAAGTAACACATTAAAATAGAGTTAAATACAATTCAAAAATAAAAAGGAGAGGTAAATCGCTAATGGCCGGAGTACTCAGAGACGTTAACAACCCTGTCGTATTTTTCGAGATCACAATAGGTAAACCCCTGCTACCTCTTTCAGAAGCACTAATTTTACCTTCAGGTGGTTTCCCAGCAGGAAAAATCGAAATTGAATTGTTTGCAGATGTTTGCCCAAAGGTAAATTCTCTTTCCAAGCCCAAAATCATCTTCAATAGACTGCAGAAAACTTCCGTCAGCTATGTACTGGCGAGTTCAAGTAAGCAGACCCCTTTAATTTGATTTTTAATCTACCTCATCCTTCAGACGATTCGGAAAACCAGCTGGATATAAAGGCTGCCTGTTCCATCGTGTTGTAAAAGATTTCATGATTCAAGGCGGAGATTTTATTAGCGTAAGAGCTCTTTGCCTGTCTCTTTTCTGAAGTATATTCATTGTTAGGGAGATGGAAAGGGATCTATCAGCATCTATGGAGAGAAATTCGACGATGAAAATTTTATACTGAAGCATGACAAGCCAGGCATGCTCTCAATGGTATTTAACATCTTAAGAAAAGCATTTAATTTATGTGTTTTTAGGCGAATCATGGTCCTAATACAAACGGATGCCAGTTCTTTATCACTACAGCAAAATGTGACTACCTCGATGGAAAGCATGTTGTGTTCGGACAAGTTATTGACGATACTTCTCTCAATGTGGTCAAGAAAATCGAAAACGTGCAGGTCGGAGCATCTTCTAAGCCAAAAACTCCTGTGGTTATCTCAGAATGCGGTGAAATGTAGAAAAGGATTCATTACTGTTGAAATAGAAGCATTTTAATAACTCTGAAATTCATAGTCGATGGTTTTTGTTAGGAAATCACTCATTTGTGGTGTAGTCATTCTCAGAAATTTTAAAAAAGAAATCTGAAAAACTGAAATATGCTATTTTCTCATGGTATTCCAATGGTTTATGCATTGAATAGAAATCATAGTGAGTTTACTTTGTTAAGAGTTGTTTCTATATAGAATGTTCCTTTACTCTATAGAACCCAAGTACAATAGAAACCCTGAAGGGATGGAAAAAATCTTATCAAATGAAGTCAAATTTTCTTTGTAAACCTATTGCCATTGCAAACAACAACAACTAATATCCTTCATTAGACCAAGTGATATTCTCTTCAGGATATGTTGGGTAGGCTCTTTTCACTAATTTTGTAGATTCTTCATGATCAGCTTGTCCGAAGCTTTTAGAATAACCAAAGATAAACACTTTTTTCTTGGTTGCTATTGTGAGAAACCAGATAAAAATATGTTAGAGAAAAACCAGAATCTTAGTAGAGATGTTACGATCATGATCAATTCTTCCCCCGCCAACACATTCAACCTTCAATACATCTCGAATTTTATGACCATCTTGGCTATCCGTCGATTGGTAAATGAGATTATCGAGCAATTTGCTATCTCGAACTTGGATTTGAAAATCCTCAAATATCTCCGCATGGAAGCTATACTTTGTATTGTATCCTCTAAGTAAGTAAATGCAATTCTTTTTGTCTTTTGTTGACAGAGAAATTAACACGTATTTAAATGTCCCTTCTGCTTCGATTATCACTTCGGGAAATTCACCAAACAGCTCAGACAAAGATTCGATCTTCTTTCCTCCTTCCATAATATGATCAGCTGAAATGGTGGAAGCTTTCTTTAAGGTGGATGAACAATTTTAAAATTTAAACTCATAAAGTTAATACCATGTGAAGATAAAGCGTTTTCTCTGCTCATGTCTTTACAGAGGTGTGCTTATAGACGCAAAATTTTCATTAGTTTAATTAAGGGCATTTCGTATCAATGAAATTGCACATACAAAATGTAATACCAAGCGAAAAATACATCACAATGAATCCTATCATTTCAATTCGTCTCCTGCAACAGTTTTGATTCAAAAATGCATGCATCGCTCAAAGTGGAAAAATGCTACAGCAGATGAAAGGATCTTAGTATTTACAAAAAAAGCCTATAATTTAGAATTGAAAGATATTTCGCTGCTCTGAAGACTCCGATTAGCTTCTATTCTAGCCTCAACTACTAATAGTTTTAAATAAAACTTTGGTTTTATTGCTAAGGTGTTTCGAAAAACACACCAGCAAGAAGCTTGCCATTTCTTCTGGCCTACTTCTGTTGGAATTGTCTCAGAGCATTGATGGGATTTTCATCATCATCTTTATGTATTTTCTTTTCAGGAGCGGTTTTATCCTGCTGATCAGCAAGATTTTGCGGAAATTTACTCTCATTCATGTGATATACCTGGATTTGATTCATCATTCCTGCCGGCTGTGAAAAATTATCTTTAATCTGTAAATTCATTGCATTTGGGTTAATTTTTTCCGGTTGTGAATAATTTTGCAGATATTCATTTGGATTTCCGTTCGGTTGGCTCATAATATTGCTTTGCTGCTGCCCATCGAATGCTGGCATATTATTTGGAAGTGCCTGTGGGTAAATATTTCTCATATCAGGCACACTTTGATTCGTTGGAACTGCGTTCGGGTCGAGATACGGGTAATTTTGCATCGGGACAACGTAAGTGCTATTAATCGGAAGCATTCCGATGGGTACGTAGTTTGGAACTGGTTTCACCATTACATAGGTACCTTGAGTCGTTGGGTTTAGTATAATAGGAGTCGTTTGAGGTTGAGCAATATAACCTGCAGGAAGTATGATATGTCCATTAGGTCCTTGCATACCATTTGGCTGAAAATTTGGTTGAAATTGCGGCTGTGGTGGGAGGCTCTGGGGATAAATAGTTGGCGGATTGACATAATAATACCCATTCTGAGGAACAATTCCTCCTCCTGGTTGTATAATCACCGGCTGGCTTGGAATAATAGTATTTTGAGGTTGAGGTATGGCCTGATAGATTGGCGCTGGATTTTGCTGTGGAAATATCTGAGGTTGAATAACCTGCTCCTTGAATGGTTCTGGAACACTTGTCTGCTGCTGTTGCTGAACTTGAATATTCTGCATGGGGCCTTGTATATTCTGCATAGGACCTTGGATCAATTCGGGAGCGTTGTTCTGTTGGGGAAAAGAGATCACCGGCTTCCCAGTCTCAGTGGTTTCGATCTTCTTTTTCAGAGGCTCAAGAAAGCGCTTAAGTCAAATTTTAGACTAGAAATGCAGACAAATCAGCTTACCTTTCGGGAATTCGTGAACCAATTTTGGACTTGCTTTTTGTTCAGGCCTGTTGCCTCGCACAGCATTTCCTTTGTCTCAGCGGATGGATAGGGATGGTCAATATTTTTCAAGAACCAATCTCGAAGGATATCAGTAGCTTTTTTAGGCAATTTGCTTTTTTCCTGCGTACTGAAAGATTCTTTTTCGAAACCTTCTTCGTTGAGCATTCTGGCTTCAGAGATATCCTCAAATTCCTCGTTTTCCTGACCATTATTGCTTCCGTTCCCTTGATTGATGCTGGAATTTCCTGAATTCTTGCTACCTTGATTATCGAATTCGTTTTTCATCGACGGGATCTTCTCATCTTCTCTAGTCTTCGCCTCCTTAGAAGGTTTAATGGACAAATCATTCTTCTTAGCTTTGGAATCTGCATTCATCTACAAGAGATTGATGTTAGGATATCATCATATCTTCAAACAACAATAACAACCTTATATGTTACATTCTTAATGATTTTCTCTGGCAGCTCATTCAATTGTTTTTCGAAAGCTTTTATTTTGTTTTGAGTGTCCATCAGCTGTAAGTGAAGCTCTTTCAAATTCGCTTCATATTCAATCATATCGGTTTCTTCATCAGTCGCTTTCTCCTCGCCCGCCTCGCTTTCAACTTTATGCGTGTCTCCCATAGATTTGAAATTTTTGAGAATGTTTCTATGAAATTTCAGCAAATAAAGCTGTGAAAAAGGTAAATGATCTTACTCCATTATTGCATTGTTATCTAACGCGGATGACACAATTTTTGGATATTTCTCTTGGAAAATCGTTACGACGACCAGCTTGAAAAACTCGAGGTTCACGATTCTCTTCAATACATTATCTTTGATCATTTTCACAAGCTTATTCTGCTTCTGTAAGTGATATTCTTTGTTTTCTCCATCAATAAGAATCTCCTTTTTCGTCACTAATTGTTACGAGTTGTTAACCAATCGAGGCTCTTATTCAGCGATTCATACGGTTTGAAGAAAATATATTTTCTTTGAAGATAGCGCGGTAAATGATACTGAAAAGCAGGTTGATATCTTCGGCATCGTAGCCTTTCCAAGGTCCACCATCATAGGTGGTCCCTGTCTCGGAAGGATGAGCCACTTTGAGCGAAGGAGTCTCATTATTCGCTATTTAAACGAAATAGTCAGCATTTTATGAAAAATTTGAGAAAGTTCTAATAAAAAAGGTGCTCGGAGTACCATTCCCAGCTGCCGCTAACAAGAGAAAAGAAAGGACAAAGATGATTGTTTGGGGTATACCTTCAGATATCATTTTCGTTTTTTAAGCTTATTTCAACGAGTTGATGCGATTGTGTTTTCTGAGATTAGATTATAATGTGTCTTGCACTAAGGACGATTATAGATTTTAGAAAATTCAGAGGAGCTGGCTTAAATTGAAATTTTTAATTAACCACGGCGGCAATTTAGAATCGATCTAACCCATTAGCGTAATCAAATCTTGAAAATTTTTATTTCGAGAAAATTCGAAGCTCAAACAAATAACTTACTAAAGTAATTTTCAATCTTAATTTAAATGAACGCGCCCTTTCGAAGCGCCAAATTTAAAAAAAAAGAACGAAGAGCTTGCATATCGATTTTCTACTCAAGAGGCGTGTCAAGCGCATCAGTTTAAAGCAATAAGAGTGGGAGTTATTTTGATATAATGTGACCATTTCTAAAGTAAAAATATACTCTTTCTCTATTATATGTGCACGGGAACTCATCGATTGTCTCTCAGCATGCATCTAGCTCAATTGATCTTGATTTCTGATAATTTCAGCGATTTGAGCTGAGAGGGAAGTAACCTAGCGAGCCTGGCTATGCTTCAATCATTTCAATAAATTAGAAGGTTTTGGACTGATAATGGACCAGATCGAAGATGGAATGAATCATAAATGATATTTATTAAACTTTGAAGGTTAGGTGCAAATTTATTCCTTTTCGATAGACTTCTGTCTAGTTAAATATCATAATTTAAAAGCGATTTATTCCTGAAAGAAAAATGAAAAATCAAGCTCTGAAATAATTCGTCATGCTGTATTGTGCTATCAGATGCATCAAACAAGCTTTAAATTTGAAATAGAGATATATCCTGAACTCAACATTCATCGTATTTGGACGAAATTTCTATTTTCTCTGCATGATCATAAACTCATTGAGATTCCCAAGAATACAATTGAACTCTATATGCATTTCTCTTTTTCTAATTACTTTAGTTTCACATTGCAGATATAGCATGTATACAACATAATTATTAAACGAGAACACAAATCGCGTTATTTACAATCAGTGGTATTATTTCACGAGATTAGCACGACCCTCTTCACATGCATTATCTTGAGTATCATCGCATTCGCCCTCTTCTTTTTCTTGCTCGAACGACCAATCTAGAGAGATAATAAATTAATAATTTCACAAAAAGAAATAAACATTACTGAGGAAATCTTGAACGGCTTCTTCCTGGCCCGTATGATCTGCAATAGAATCTGTCTTTGCACTCGTGAATTCCTTAATTAGAGGATGGAGTTCTGAAAAATGAATTTGAAAAAATCAAGTTACTGGATCGAAGTTCGAAATATCTGTCTCGTTCTTTATTTTCGGCACGAATGGCGCTTTGAGCTTTTTCTCTAATAACGCATTCCAATCAAACCCTTCGAACCATGGGTGCTTCTTAATATCCTCAGCATCGTCAGGGCCGTACCCTAATCTTTCCTTAGGATCCTTTTTTAGTAGTTTCTCCAGCAAGTCACAGATGACAGGACCAATTTTTTTCGGGAGATTGATCTTAGCATAAGCTATTTTTTTAAACAGCTCCTTGCGGCTGTCCGAATAAAACGGAGGAGTCCCATTTACCATTTCGTACAGCAATGTCCCTACGTATTATTAACTATACATAAATAATGGCTTTGAATTACCAAAAGTCCACCAATCAACCTCTTTACTGTGTCCATGTTGTGTGAGGATCTCTGGAGCAAAATATTCTGGGGTCCCACAGACCGTATAAGCGTTTTTTCCTCCTTTCATTTCCATTTTAGACAGTCCGAAGTCAGTGATGCGGAGATAGCCATCTTTATCGATTAAAACGTTCTCTGGCTTCAAGCTAAGGAAATTTTTTCGATATAAAAAAAAAGAGAGATGCGATGTTTACTCTCTGTAAATAATTCCTTTTTTATGCAGAGCTTCGAGAGCTAACAGAATCTGAGCGGCGTAGAACTTCGCTCTAAGACATGTATGCTTAAGACGTTGGGAGCAAGCACAATTACTGTTCCTCGGAAAAAATTCTTTGTTTCTGAAGAAGATTGAATAGTTCGCCTCCTGGGCAGTATTCAAGCACAAAAAAGAGTTTCTTTTCACTCTGGAATGTGTAGTACAGCTTTACGATAAATGGATGCTCAACGTCCCTCTCGAAGAAAAATTAATAACAAAGATATTAGCAATTGGGTGTACCAGAATGTCTCTTTCGGCTTGCACTTTGGTGAACTGTTGGTTGGTTTTTATGGAATTTTTCTTAAGTACTTTCAATGCGTATATTTTGCCATTGCTCTTTTTTCTGACGAGAGCGACTTTCGAATAAGAGCCTTGTCCTAGAACTGATAGCAGACTGAAGTCATTCAGCGAGACTGATTTTGTTTTTGAGGGCGAAGGCTCTTCAGTTTGAAGTTTACTAGGCGATTGTTCCTTGCTAAGGTTCATGAAAGGATTGAGTTTTTTTATTATCGGCGTGATAATGGGCGATTTAAAGAATTTCGATTCGTTCAGTAGGGTGGACTTTAGCGCTGCAAAGATATATTAATTTCATAATAATTAATCACTAAACCAGTTGTGTTTGTTTTTTTTTTTCAGAAATTGTTTTGCTTCTTGGAAGCTAGCGAATCTAAAGTGTGGATCTTTCAATGGTAAAATGGGGTTTGGTTGGCTTTTTTTTATGCTCTTAATGAATAATCGACGTCAGAAATATCGGGTTAGAAATTTCTTGTTTTTGAGAAAAAGCAAGGTGATCAATGAAGACGATTGAATTTTTCCAATGAAACTTTGGCACTGATCGTAGATCATGATAAAAACGTCAATCTGAGCTGGCAAATAGAAATTTGAGTGATTTGGATTTCACAATTGCTATGAAAACTATGTTTTACTGCTGGCTTGAAAGTGATATTTTTCTTCCCTTCATGGCTCAGAAAAAAAAAGTTAGTTCAATAATCCATATTACTCATATAGAAGTTCTAAAGTTTATTTTAGCCATCCCTCTTTTTTATTCCTCTCCCTATTCTTCTACGACTATAATCAATTTTTAAATTTCTTATTCAAAGTGCAGGACTCATTGGGATGACTATGCTCATACTGTCCAATTCAGCTAGTTGAGAAAGTTTGATCAAACCAACTAGAAAACTTTCAAGTAAATTTATCAGTCTCAATTCATATAACAGGAATTTTTCTTCATAAAATTCACATTGAATTGAAAATGCACAGTCTCTTTCACATCAATCATTTTTCGCCACCGACTAAGTGAGCCAAAAATATGAATGAAGAGCTAAAAAATTTCCTTTGATTCATAAAATAAAAATAATAGCTTCTTCTTTGATAAAAAGTTGTTAATGATTTAGTTTTCAAACAATAATTGTAGCGCCGGGCTCACTGCTCTTGCTTAGTAAAAGCCATTCGCATTTCCATTGTTTCTGTAGAAATTATTTTGATAGTTCTGCTGGTAGTATCCTCCATTCATCTGGCCCATGCCTCCATAGTTTGAGAACGTAATAATATTCTCCTTCAGTGGGTTAGGTCCGAAACCTCCTGTATTAACCCCATAAGGATTATTATAAATTATCTTTGGCTGGATATGATACGATCCAAAGGCATCATCAATCACTTGGATTCTCGTTTGCTTTTGTGCTTCCTTTGGATCCAGAGGCATGCTATTATTACTTTGGCTCAAGTTCGGATTGATCTCATTGCAGATTCTTGTCTGCTTGCTTGGGTTGACCCATTGGAAAGCATCATTTTCAAAGTTGGGTTGCTGGACTTCAGTATTCGGCCCAGCTTGAGGCTCATCGTCGAAAGACATCAAGTCTTCCACTTCACGCTTTTTGGTAGGCTCTTCAGTTGCTTCCTCTTCTTGAGAGCTTTCGACGGAAAGTGGCTCAGGCTCAACTTCCTCAACGACTGGCTTTTCCGGTTTTGTGACTTCTTCAACACATGCCTCTTTTGTTGGCTGGTTGGCAAAGTGCTTTTCATTTCCCTTGTCTTGTATCTCTTGAGGATAGTATTCTTCAAATCGACCAAAGTCATTGAAATCGACATTGGAGACCTTGTTGTATTGGCCTTTTCTAGTCTTTGTGGATATTTCCTCAAGTTTCTCTCCGGTTCCACCAGCTAAGGTTACAAGGATGAGTTAGTCTAAGCAATAAGAACTTAAACGATACTGGATATTGAGGCTCGGATCTTGTGGGCCAATTTTCGCTCTTGGTCCAGATGAGTTGAATTGGTAAGCAATTTTTCGACCGTTTTAGCCTTTTCGCGAATAGGCAGAGCCTGCTCAACACCGTTATGGATCTCGCTGTATTCTTTCAGCTCGGTGATTTTGTAAAGCTGTCCTTTGGCGTCAATAGTACAGCGTTCTGAACCCATCTTGATGAGGTACTCGAGCAGTTGAAGAGCCTTTGGTCGGGATTTTAGGACAGATTCAAGGTGAGAAACTCACTTTTTGGGTTCTTCTGATTTTCTTTTTCTTTGGTTGGAGTTTCCTCCAAATGGTCTTCATGATCAACTCATAGTCTTGGCTATTGAAGAAAGTTTCAGAAAAGCTAGGGGTTGGGAAAAGCTCACTCATTGTAGGTGTGTCTAGCGATCTCTTCAAGATGCTTAGTAAGAGGGTACCAAGTATCATTGCTCGTTGCCTTTGAGAGGAGTCTATTGAATCCTGTTTTTGCAACCTTGGTCTTACTATTTGGAAGTCAGAGAATGCTATTCTAAAAGGTATACATTTTCGTTGTGATTTTGTCAGTCACGTTTTTGATCTTGCCGAGAAATTGGGACATAGTGATGCTTTGTTGTTTTGAAGCTGGTTTAAATTTTTGTAAATATTGGTTTGAATAATTAAATATTTTTCTGTTGATACACAAATATTTGATCGTTTGTGCATATTTGAAATTCAACTGAATATGATGTAAGTAAAGAGAGCAGATAAAGTTAATTAACAGCAAGGCTTTTCTTCAAATTAAATCAGTCCAGCCCTTCGTCTAGATCTGTATACAATAGCTAAAATTGAATTATTTGGTCAGTTGAGTAAGAATCTGTAGAGGGGCTATACCGAAAGATGTTAGGTGAATTATTCGAGAAATCAATGAGTGAATACTGTAGTCCAAAACTCCAGAGAAGTCTTGCAACTCGCAATTTATTAGGATATTAGTTGCAGGAACTTCATTATTACGTTTAATAATATCTATCTTCATCATCAAAGAGAACATTGCATGCAACACCAGCTTGCAAAATAAAAAATGCGAAGTCAGGATGGACTCCTAACTTACAATTTTTGAATCTTTCTTCATAGAAAATACATATTCCATACTTATCCATCAGATTGAAAATTGATAATTTTCCAAATTATCTGTGTTAGAGTGATTGGATTCTCAAATCTGAACGTAAATAATGGATTAATGTAACTCATTAGCTATCTTCTGAAAAAAACTCAACAGACAATGAAAAATTATTAATCATTATGTCTTTATTAACTACGAGTAATGTGACTTTTTATTATTTCACTATAAATCTCTTCTATTTCAATGGTTACAAGCAATATAAATCCCACAATCCTATTCTTCAATTTTTACCCCAATTCTCGCATCTATTCCACCTTCTTCCCTTTTTATAACATTTTTGAGAGACTCATGTAAATCTTGAGCAGTCTTTGAATGACTCTCAATCGATTGATGCCTCTCAGATTCAGTTTCACTTGGCTGATGATCTTCGTCTTCATCATCAGTCTTCGAGCTCGTTCGAGAGAACTTTTGCTCATACTCAAACTGCTCCAACGCTTCTTGCTCAAGCTGTCTCTTCTTCTCTCTCAGCATGATCTCTCGAAGCGCGTTTACACCATAAACGTCCTCCTCAGACACTTCCAACGTCGGGAGGCCTTTCACTTTCTTCCGAGGTAGATCTTCGTCATCGTGGTCGTGAATTAGCTTCGAAAACTCTTCGCTGCAACCTCTTCTGCTGAGTAAAAGCGCCTCTATTTTTTCATCAACGGTGAGCATGTGCTTTCTCTGATCCACATTCGAAACAGGTTGAGAGCCCGGCCCTGAGTCCTGTATCGAATCAGAAGCTTGTTTTTTTATTTTCTGATAATTTTTCATATCGTTTCGAGCTGTGCTAGCCCGATTTTCTTTCACGAATTTTCTAAATAAAAACTGTTTCATGGGATCAGTCAGAAAATCAACGACTTGGTTCGCATTCTGCTTATTCACCTTTGCTGCAGCAAAGTCAGCAGAACTATTCATTTTTGGTCGTGATTCTTGAAGGTTAGAGAGAAGTTGCATCGCATTCGCAATTCTTCTTTCCTCTAGCGCCTTCATATCATTAACCATTGTTTTTGGTAAGAGAACATTCGGCATAAGTCCCCTCTGACCAGCAAATGCGATAATCTTAGGAGGAAGGACGATATATACTGGTTTCGAGGGAGTTAGACTGGACAGCAAATTTTCCATTGTCAGATTTGGTATGTGAGATTAAAAAGAAATTATTATCTTAGGAATCTATTCTGGCCAATTGAGGTGTTTGAATCAGCATTCAGCAAATGCTAACGAAGTTAGATCGGGAAATACTGTTTAATTTACTGCTGAATATTACGTTCAACGAAGAAATAGCGCTCGCGTTAATTCGATCAAAGCGCTAAAGAGCAGGTCTGTATACTGTTTTGAATGCGGATCAGAGTTTTTAGCGATTGGAAGCCAGAATAAGGGAAAGAATGTGAGGTTAGGTTCGACTGGACTGCCGACTGTTCTATCTGACAGAATTGAATTCTGATGACTCAGTAAGCGTGATTCCTGAAATAGAAAGGCCTAAATCAATTTCCAACTCCTGTTTTCACAAGGAATTAGGTTATATCTTAGCTGTAATATATAATTCTCTCAATCTGTAGGCACATAGCTGCATGAAGTAATCTGTTCATTTCGATTAAAGAATATTCTGACCTCAAATTTTGGATCAGATTTTTAAGTTTCAGTAAAACTAAATACTCATTATTTAAGAAAGCTTTGGACTTATTCTGTATAAGATACTGGTTTTACTGCTCGCTTCCATGAAGAAAAGAGAAACTCTCACAATAAAGGAGATATTGGTGTGAATTGCAACGCAGTCAGTTCCGGTTCTATCATCGATTGACTCTTTTTAAAATTCGGAGGATCGTCTTGTTATTAATGGTGGGAAAGTATACCTTTCTTTGATAACGCTTCTGGGCAACATTGTGAAGAGAGATTTTAAGGTTGCTTGGAATTTTGAGGTGAAATCTGATTGCCTTTAAAAAAAATATTTAAAATTTGAGTACTTTTACTGTTCCTCCAGAAATGCTTTCCGTTCTAAAATTCTGCCCAATTCAAATAATAAATGGAAAGGATTTCTCTGATAGCAGTCAGTTCAAACGTTTCATAATTCGATGATGGAACTGAATACTTCAAACAGTTCTGAAAGCCCTAATAACTTTTCTTAAAACATATTCTCGAATAGAAAAGAGCAGTTGTTTGAAAAATTTAGCCCTCCGACTGCATTGTTAAGTATGATGGAGTTTACTCACAAGGAAAGATGACAGTTGAGATTATCAAAACCCAATATACATACGAATGCTATCTATCAATTAAAACC
>ENA-UOTZ01001180-UOTZ01001180.1-compost-metagenome-genome-assembly--contig:-NODE-1180-length-19005-cov-13.370668_pt1 | contig 19005 bp, 19 predicted proteins | sample MGYA00238144_ERZ746983 | MGnify/ENA primary metagenome ERZ746983 (study PRJEB28759, sample SAMN06268863) | compost metagenome | isolation source: single cell | place: USA: California, Emeryville, Joint...
TAAAAACAGTCAAAATTAAATTAGCGCAATGCATATTCCATGCATTTTGGTTCTAACTCTCCAAGAATCTTATACTCGTTTTGCTTAAAATTGATATCTCCATTTAGACTTTCGATGCCTTCATTATTCTCTAATCACAGACCAGAAGTGTCCCGTCTCACTCTAATCAAATCGAAAAGTGAGACTGCGTTGGTCTCCAAACCCAAAGAGCTAGACATTTGTTTCACAAGCTCAGATCCTGAAACGGCAAGTCTTTTATCGGAGGGTATCTTCAAAGAAAGGCCAGAGAATCTGATCCTACCCACTCAGAAGGCACTGCCTCTCATCAGTTTCATTCTTTTTACCATGGTCAATATATTGCCAGGTATCATCTCTTGCAGCATCGTTTCCGGAACTGAATGTTTGAGAGTTAAGCTCTTCGAGAATTCCTATTTCTTTAAGTGGACCTTCGTGGTACACTTTTTCTTCCATCACTTCACTAACTTCCTTCTTTTCCAATCTTAGTTAGGAAATCTGATCTCCACAGTGGCTTGTATGGGCACCATAGAAGTGGTATATTCATACATGAAAAAGCGATTTCTTGTGCCAGAATATCTCAGAAATATGGCCTTCCTTAAGGTGAGTTACGCCATTGGAATCATCAGCGCAATCAGTTTTTTCTTATACGTTACACTCGATATGGAAGTCGCAAAAGCTCAGATCGACCGTACTTTACTCCAATAAATCATCTAATTGACTAATTTTTGATCAGTTGATGAGAAACTTATGTTGAAAATACACCTTATGACTGTCTTAGCCTACAATGCGATCAATTTCCATCTACTTGGCACTTTGGAAAAGGAAAAAGACCCAAAAAACCTCTGTTTCCTTTACAAACTCAAACAGCTGGTATTTTTATTCAGTAGTGCTGCTGTTGGATTCTGTAAGTGCTTTGATAAAGTGGTCTTTGTGTTGAAACAATTTTGTTCGTTTTAGGTTTCTGCTGCGAAATTCTCTCCTCTATGAGTGCTTGGTCGCATCATCATCAGAAGCTAAGAGAGACTTCTTTATTTTCAACTATGATCGCAGTGTTCGCCAATCAAATTTATTGGGCCTTCTATTATGTGGATATACAAATGATTGAAGAGCAATATCAATCGAAGTTTGAAGAAGAATACTTTTATACAAAGAAGACAAGACCGAGCAAAGCATATTCATTAAGAGAGATCTAAAATTCAATACTATAGATAATTTGGTATTTAAACTTTTGGATTGAGTCCATATATAAGAGTTTAGGCTCAATTTTTCCTTTGCGTCGGCCGGAATTTATAATACAGGTGTATAACTTTTGTTTTTTTTATCTCCCTTGTTACATCAAACTGGCAATATTCATACAACTTTTCTTTCATTGTTGAGTTCTTATATCTCTAAGGAATAAAATATGAGCAATGAACGAATATGAATCGTATCATAATTCATAGAAGTTTATATTTCAATAAAAACAGTCAAAAAAATATAGCAATTATTTTGACAACAATTATCTTTTCTGAATATTTTTGGTTCATTACTTATCAATGAGTAGTTTCTACGGCATCATTAAAAGTAAAACCTGATTTATTCAGATGGTGGTTGATTGGCATTGTGGCTATTTACTTTAACACTAGAAAATGGAAAGAGATCATAAATTTTAACCAGTTCAAGACTTTACTTTGACTTGATTTCTCGACGAAAAATTCACAGTTTGAATACATTCCATTAACAAGTTTTTATTTATCAAGGGGCTCATTTAGCATTCCAATTTTCCTATAGAATGAACCTCAAATCATCAGGACAGCTCTCAGACAGCTCTAACCAGTCCCTCCAAGCCAAAGTCATCTCCTTTGCTTATAGCTGTGACGAAAGAAGAGCAAGAGACATTCTACGGTGCGAACTTGAGATTAATCCTGATCTCAACGTCCTAGAGATCACAGATAGCAGGCGCTACACTTGTATTGTCACCTATTCACTCCGTTCTGTTAACACTGACTTTAGTATTACATATTTCGGCCCTAAACAGCTTAAACGAGCTCGCTGCAATGTTATTTTCCATTCTCAAAGAAAAAGTGTCAGATGAGAACGTTATTAAAGCATATGTTAATGCTCAGACAGATGAAGGGTTCACGGCTTTGCATTTTGCGTCATTTAGAGGCAATATCGTAACAACTCAAAGCTCCATAGTTTCTAAAAGTTCGATAGAAATTGCTTAGACAACTTGAAGAGCTTGGAGCTGATCTCACAATTACGAATTATCAAGGATTGAATGCTTTGCACATCGCTTCACAAGGAGATCAACCTGTTGCGATAGTAAATATAATATCTTTCGATGGAAACGAAATAACATGATGCAAAATAAAGGCATTTTTTCTGAAAAAAGGATTGGATATTGAATCAGTGGATATGAAGGGCAGTACCGCATTGCATTGGGCCGCTTTTCTTGGGTTACTTCAGCAACAAAATCTCTTTAATTGATGATATTCTCCCTTAGATGCGAGAATTCAACGAATTTTTTAACAGTGTGGAATGCAAACCCCAATCTTCGAGACAAAGACGGTGAACTCACTCCGCTTCACCTTGCTGTTATATCAGGTAACATTTAAATCAGCAGCAAAGTTTCTAACAACGGGATTTTATTTTAGGGAACACAAGGGTCGTGAGAAGGTTACTAATAAAAGGGGCTGATAAAAACCTCACAGTATTTGATATTCTTTTTATGAAAGCTTACTTTTTGATCTACTCAGGCAAAAGATGGGAAACGTGCTATCGATCTAGCTTTAGAAAGCGATTTCGACAATATAGTGTTGTTATTGGTAATTAACTGATAGTCTTTTAGGTTCAAACTAACGAGCCTCTTGCTATTCACTCATAGAGAGGAAGCAATTTCTTTGTGGAATGCTGCAACATTAGACCCGGCCTTGGAAACAAAAGATCAAAATCTTCTTTGATCCTTTTCTTCTTCCTCTACTTTGTGCCACATATCATCGATGTTTTTTTCATCTTCCCATGTAACTTCCTCCGCATCCTCAAAACATCTAATAACACCACCAGATACTCCTGAGTTATGGCAGATCATTCCGTTTGCTTCGCTGTTTTTAGTTTCAGCAGTTTCATTTTTATTCGCATGGCTCGTGAACCCTGGATATTTGCCGAAAAAGGAGAAAGATGACATCTTGGTAATTCTCCCCCTACCATTATTAATAACAAATTTCTTCATCTGATTCTGTAGGAGCTGCTCGAACATAATGAATGCTTCAATATTTGTCCGGAATGTGCAGTACAACAAATCATATCGAAAAGCCTCCATAAAGCACATTCATATCCATCTTCTTCTATAGATAGTGAAACCACCAAGGTCCCGCCACTGCGAACTTTGCCATCGATGTGTCCAAGTTTTTGATCATCATTGTCCTTGGATAGATAACTGTGTAGGAGCGCGGTAAATTTCAAACAATTTTCTCACTTCTAATCACTAACATGGCTTGCTCAGAAATCATGCCTACTTCTACGTATTTATTGTGACAGTGCAATTGAATCTTATCTTCCTCATTGCTTTCAGTGTTTTTGGTAGCTTTCTTCCCAGCCGAAAATCTCCATACTAATATCACATATATCAGGTTTTCTTAATGAAGGTACGCCAGACTTTGGAATCATTCCCAAACTCTTTGACGACGAAAAGTTATATCTCTGGATCAAAGATGCATGCTGTGTTTTCACAGGCGGATTCAGTCTCTTATTTTTCTTCCCTCTTTGGTAATCTATTGAAAAATTTTCCTCCAAAAAACTTATTATGATGATGATTGATAGCGTCTTAATCTTTGTACAAACGAAAAATTTGTCGATGGATAAGACGACCAATGAACGCTTTGGGCATCATCGTCAAAGAGAGGCTGATGTAAATTAACATTCATAAAGAATGAACCTAACTGGAATCATTAGCTCACTAACACCTCTCAAGATTTCGAGAAGAAGGTTCATCATGTGCAAGTTCATGTCCAAGATACAGAAGGATATTCAGCTCTTACTGACACCGCTCCACTGCAAAATTCATTAAACTCAAGCTCGGGCTGTTTATGGTGGACGCACTGTCTCAACATGTGTTGTAGGAATGCCAAAAACAAAGAATACCAAGGTTTACAAAAAAGTATCAAACATTAAGGCAGATGAGAAGTGGTTTATAAATAATTTTGTTTGAAAAGTAAGCACCAGGAAAATTTCAATCGTTGCTCTAAAGAAAATCAATTTTTTTTTTGAAATTGTATATCTTTTTTATTATTAGAGCAATTGGGACCTGGCCATGCCAATTTCAATCATAAATGCTAGTTTGCTTGTTTTAGTGTTGCAAAAGGACCTACAAGAGTAAATCAAATGAATGTATTCTCAAAAGCTCAATCTCTGTGTTTGGAGTTTCTGGAAAGTTGAAATGTGTCTGCTATCTTGTATTGCTTCACGATCACAAGATCACAAGAATTTGTAACCTGATGAATTAGCCAATGAATTTTACGGGGCGGCGGGCTAGTAATTTTCTTTCAGAAAGCTGTTATTTTATTCGATTTTGCTGATGTTAATTACGTGTTAACTTGAACCAGCAAACTGAATTATAAATTCTAGACAAATTTCAAAAAAGCAACTAAAATGGACTTAATCACCACTCATCTTGCAGATACATGTAACTTTTCTTCCTTCTATGACCCCTCACCTCCAATTAGTTATCATTTTCGGAGCATCTGCTGGATATATCCCTCAATACAGAGAAATTAAGAGGAATAGATCTCTTGGAAGCTTCAGTATCTGGGTTTGCTTCGTACTTTTGATTTGCAATATCCTCAGGATAATCTTCTGGTAACTCAGCCTTCTCTCTTTGGACAGCAATGATATCAATCTTGCTCTCTAGGTTCGGAAAGCGGTTTGAGAATGCGCTGCTTATTCAATCAATCGTTATGATTCTCACTCAAGTAAGCTAATTAATTTTCTCGCCCAAACGAAGCGGTTCTTAGGTCGCGCTGCTGAAAGTGTGCGTGGGTCTCAAATTCAGCCAGGAGAAAGAGAATGTTAAATCAATAAGAAACTTCTGGGAAGGACAATTTTGGAATTGGCCTCATGTTAGAGCATACTGTAAATTATTAAATCCTATTCCCCGAGTCTTACTCCTACATCCTAACCAAAGTGCAATTTCTGTTGTTTTTCACAGGAATAGTCATTGCTTTGAACATCGCTTTCACGAACAGCCCTTTTTTCAATGAGATCTTGGGCTTTTTATCTTCCCTTGTTGAGGTTGGTGTCCATTATCAATTGAAATTAGTAATGCTTTCTTCGCATAGGTGTGCCTTGGTGTTCCACAAATCATCTCCAATTTTAGAAATAAGACTACCTATGGCCTAAGGTAATAAGGGCATTCGTGATTTTAATTATAATGTGTTATCTGTTGTAGCGTGGGACTGATTTTGTCGTGGTTCTTGGGAGACTTCCTCAAGACGTTCTACTTTATCCACCGAAGACAGCCGATTCAATTCATAATGTGTGGTGTGATGCAACTCACACTCGATTTTGTCATCTTCTTCCAGATGTTCCTCTACAGAAATAATGTCGAGCCCAAAAAGAAAAAAGTGAACTAAATTTGAAGCATCTCTTCCATAGTGATCTATTGTCGCTTCTCTATTTGATTCGTCTTCATATTTGATGTAAATAATGCGCATTTTATATAGGCACCAGTTAACACTATTATTCATTGATAGCTTTCAGCACATCTATTGGTGTGTGCATATCAATATCGTTTCTCTTGTTATAATATTTCAGAAATGATTGTAACTCAAACAACAACAAAAAATTACTAGTCGCTTTTGCGAATAGTAACAACGAACGATAATGCTGAGAAATTCAATTGCTTAAACGTTTCACGATTGAAGTTGTTCAAACTCAAATGATTTATTTCTTTTTCATTGGGATCATTGAGTCCCAGGCAAATTTCATGATATTTGAAAAAAAGAATGAACTAAATGAATCGATTGTCATATGATAAGCAACGAGAACTCTCTCAAGCTCAAAAACTTGCATCAATATGTTGCAAGCAGATCTGTAACACTCTAAAAGAGTGATAGTTAGAAAATCTCAATTATAATGCAATGCATACAATTTGGCTTCACATATCCAATCGCAATATCAAATATATTTCCTTTTTGTCAAAATAAGTTAAAAATTAATTTGTAGCCGAGATTATGGAAGACTTCACAAGCAACAAGCAGAAAGAGGCGGCTCGAAAGTTAGCAGAACTTGACCAAGATGATCTCTATCTGAGAGAAATGGAAAGTAAATTGAGACTGCATATATATTTTTAGTGCTTTTACCTTCGAATAATGAGAGAAACTAAAAGGTGTTAACGTGCTTGGACTGGTAAGTGAAGAATTAAAGGGTGACATAACCAGTGATGAGGGATCTATTAGAGCAAATTATGCCATTAAAAGAATGAAAAATCTTGGATATTTCTGGGTACTTGCCTTGCCATAATGTCATTTTAATATTAGTAGGGCTTTGTCTTCTTCTCGGTGACTAACGCTGCGCTGGCATATCCATTGTCGGTTCGAATCGTGAAGAAAGCTTTTAAGTTGACGAATTTTTGGCATATCCATCTCGTAATTTTCAAATACGAATTCACTGATATATCTGATTTCTAGGCTATTTTACCAATATTGCTTCCATACAATGGATTTGCAATGGGGACGGTGAAAGGGATATTGGAATCGTACGCTGTATCTGGGAATATACAAGAATATCTTGACAAACAATAAGTTTTCCCGTAGTTCCTTTTGTAAACAGATCTTTTTCATTCATTTGATTCAGTGCGCAGTCTACAGACTTTTGTAATATAGCCTTGATCATCATGAATCTACCAACTCAAAGGTATTGTTTCTTTAAATGTTGCTGCTACGATTAGTGCATCTTGGATCACTTTGAGGCATAATTTAGATTGAAAACAGGTTTCTTGTTGTTATTCTATACCTCAAAGTAAAATTAATAACGAATGTTATTGCTAAGTCTACAGCTATCAAGTACCATTAAAATTCTATAGAGAAGACGAGTGAGTTTTGGAATTCAACTTCAAGGGTAATTTCTGATTCAGGTGAAGAGATGCCTCTCCTAAACTAAATAAATAAGTGCCAAAGTTTCAGCTTTTTTAGCAGCAAGGCAACTGGTTTTATTATTTGACATTTCCTCAAATTTTTGCCAACAAGCAAGAAGCCCACTCAATTACAATTTCCATGCACTCTCTATTTTGAATGTACAAGATGTAAAATGCCACATTATACTCCAAGGAGATATTTTCGAATTGACAGAGATATTTCGTTTCCTAATTATCGGACATTTCGTTCCCTTTTTGAGTAAATCCACTGATGCCTTTTTTCCCTTTGATAGTGACAATCTTCCTGGCTCTTGTAGTCTGATTCTCTTCGTCAACAGGCACTCTTTCGCTCTGTAACACTTGTTTCAGATAATTCTGCTTCCCCTGAGGTAATTTATTAATAATCTTAGCGAGTCCATCATGGTTTATTTCTTTAATTTTGAAAATGATCTCTCTGAAGATTGCGAATTCATCTTTCTTCTTGAAATCGGTAATCAAAAAATCAACAGCAGTCTTCTGCTCTTCCTATTAAATAAGATCATAATTACAATCTCACGAGGTGCTATGGATTCACAAAATACCTCATCATTTTCAGGGAGATACGGCATATCTTCATCGGAGTCATCATCTTCATCATCCAGCTCATCATCTTCAAGGTCCTTATCGAAGAAGATGACAGGGTTGCTAGGCTTTAAGATTTTGAAATGACCAGGTCGGTCCTGAAACTCACGAAGGTATTGCCCAGCAATTTCTTCGTCATCAGGAATATCATCCTCATCCTTTTTCGAGGCCTTTTTTTTATATAATCTCTCTTGATATGATTGCTTTATGCTCTTTTTCGTATTAAACGCTTGTGCGGCTTTCCTTTTGATATTTGCAAGCTCGATCGCCTGAATAATCTTGAGCATTGTAATCACAGAATCGAAGATCAATGGCAGATGCTTCTGAACTTCATCTTGGAGTCTTTCCTGTATGAGTACACTACAGAAACCGATTACGAAGACCTACATCAAAGAATTAGTTTTCTAAGCGTATCTAGGAAGAAAAATTACTTTTTTGTCGTAGTCAAGCTTAAAGTTGTCAATTTTATCGAGCATTTGCCATATCACATCAGATAACATGTTTTGTGATAAGAGGTATGCTTCCATCCAAGCATAGTCCGCCATGAATCCATGTAAAATAACTCCGAAAAGCCTGATAGTAAGGGATTAACACTTGGTTTCTTGAAAAATGATAAGTTGAGTACCTTGCTCGATAGAAGGACTGCCTGACGCCGCTTTTGAGAATATCGATAACGGTTTTCATGATAAACTGCTTCTGCTTCGAATCAATCATTGTTGGGTGGTATTGAAAGAGCAGATGAATAATCAGCGCTCCCTCAGAGCGATTTGCCTCACTGGCATGTTTAGACTCCGTACTCAGAGCCTCACAGGCCAAGCCAATAATCTAGCAAGCCAGAAAAAAATTATGGATACTGAACTTTCTGAAAAAATTTACCAAATCAAGGACAGCAGGGACTTTTTTAAAATCCTCTTTTCCATAAACAATTATATAGTTGATGCATTGGAATATTGGTCCAAGCACACCCTTAAATTTCACAAACAACTTTGGGAATGTCTGCACGAGCGTCCAAGTAACCGTGGAGACAGTTTGAGTATGCTGCATCATTGAATTAAGCAAATAGAGCACGTCATCATCAAATTCTATCAAATCAGGTTGCTCCATGTATTTAAAAAGCGGCATCAATAGATCTTCTAAATCTTTTTGAAGCCCAGGGAAAAAACTTGCTTCTTCTCCGATTGTTCGGATAATGTTCCAGCATTTATTTATGACGATATTGGTCTTTTCAGTGCTCCCTATCAGGCGATCAATCTCTTTTTCGATCCTGATAACAAGCGCTTTAACCAACAGAAGTACTGTTCTTGCTTCTTTGATCAGATCTGTGGTGTAGACTCTGAGGAAAAGGTAAAAAGATTGTTTCACAAAATAAAGAAACTAGTTGAAAAGTACTTGATGTATTCCTGTACAACGTCAAAGAGCTCAGGGTGCTGAATGAAGACTATAAATTCTGAGAGTTTTTCAAGGACGTCTTTGACGTATGGAGTTAGCCTATTAGCAACAACATCTTCGCCATCAACGATTCCTTTCAAGCTATCGATTGCTTGCAAACTGATAGCACTTTCGTTTTTTCCAGTCAATCCAATGGCTTGGATCAAATAAATCGTTAGTGCAGCAAACTCGTCCTTCGCATTTATGCTTTTGAAAAGATACTCATAATAGAAACCGACGAACAGGACGAAGCGGCATCTGGTCAGAGCTATGATATATTGCAAGGAAAATTGTTAAAATTTGCGAATGAAAATCTGTGAGATTACGATCCTTCGTGTTGTAGAAGAAAGTTTTGTATCGGGCAATCAGCTTCTCAAGCAGTTCACTGTGAGGAAAATATTATTATTTGAAAAGGAATTATGAACTTTGTTTTACATGAGATCATCGCGCTCGGGTATGGTATAGCTAAGAACAGAAAGGATCATGAGTGACGTTTCAACTCGGACGATAGCTGGAGTTTTATTGAGAATGAGACTTGGGTTGCTATCTTTTAAGATTTCAAATTTCGTAGGAATCTCTTCGATTTTATCCGACTCAAGCGAGAATTCAATCAGACCGAGTGCTGTTATTGTTAAATAAGATAATGCTCCATCGATTCTCTCGCAGAGAATCTCCATGAACTGAGCAGTTTGCGTTTTCACGGTCTGAGATTTCTACACAACAATCAGACAATGCTCGGAATCAAATTTATCCAAAATTACCTGCTTTTCACATGTGTCCACAGCTAAATGCACAAATTGAGAAGGATTGTCTCTGAGCAGTTCGTTTTCACCTTCTGTTGTTCGTATCAGCGGAAATATTACGTGGACAATTAAGCTATACAGAAATAAGTGATGTCATCATCCGACAGTATATTCAGAATATTACTCTCTCTTGTGCTCTGAAAATATATTGTAGTTATCTTTCTGAGCTGCCAGATTCGTCAAGAAAAGCAATATTTCTGCCAACAAGCATTCGAAGCCAGGTTGCTAGATGAGGGTGAAGCAATTAGACACACTATAAACAAGTATGTCTTTACGCTCAAGGCTGAGGAGAGTTCGATGGTTTCGCTCTTGCAGAATGTGAGAATTGACTTGATGGATATGAGCATAATGCTCTGAGTTAACGTGAAAAATTTTGTAGTTGTGATAAGAGGCAACGAGTCCGTCCTTAGATACATAAATAGGACCATTTTATTTAAGATCTTCATAACTTTGATCTTAGTCTCATTGATTAGGTCATCGAACTTTTTGATTCCGCAGGTTGAGATGAGGCAATCGCTGAGCTGCCGAGGAGATTGGATATGCAAGCATAATAGTTTCACGAGGATCACCGGAATTTCGTCATAAACGACCACATGCTTCAATAAATCGTTCTTCCTCTCTCCAATTTTCACTACAAAATTACGAATTGTTTCAGCCCATACTCTCAAAGCATCAATTCTATTGAGGCAATTCATGTTAGATTGACTGAGAAGAAGAACCAATCACCTGTCTAAGAGGTTTAGAATAATCTGATCGACTTGCTCTGGGGTTTTGTCATTAAGAGTCACAGACAACGCTTGCAATTCCAACAGAAGAGGGTCAATCCACTTCTCTGCGAGAACAGCTAAACTTTTCACTGTTTTTTCAAAGATGGTGATAATTGTATTTCCTAGCATGCTCACGTTTGTGAGACATTGGAGAGCGATGAGACCACTAACTGACCGAGGGCTAGCGGCAGCTAATGATTCGTGAATGCCCTCGAGCAAGAGTAATTGCGCATCATCATCATTGTCGGCTAACTCGCATTAGATCATTTCAGTTGCGCGAAATAGTAATTTACATAATCTCATGGTCAACAAGTTTGTGAGGGTAACTCCCAATATTAATCTGAGATTGAGTCGAAGATGATCAAAATTCATTGCTTGAAAAACCATTTTTATTTCAAAGAGTCTCTGCTCCTGAGACACATTTTCTTTGATGGTTTGATGCTTTATCACGTTGTTAGTGTAATTGGCCGCTGCATTTTTAGTTTGCTCTTCAATATCTTCATTTTTTCGTCAAATTCAATAAGTCTGGCAACAGAGTATGTTATGTTACTTGGGTTTTGAGAGATAGCAATCGCTAGAAGAAGCTGGAGAAATTTCTTGGAGTCTTTTACACCGAGTTTCAAAGTCTCTTCTGCTTTCGCTCTTTCTTGGTCATTAGTGCTTTGATAAGTCAATCGCAGAAGCATACAACATTGTTCAATTTCTTGATCTGTAGGTCCTTGATAGGGCTGTGGTGTCAACATAGAATTGCTTTGCATGGATTTAAGAGGTATATACAAAGTTCAATTTTTTCTTCCCTGAAATAGAGGTTTTTATTGCTGAATTAAAATAGCATAAATTGCATGATAAAGTGCAGAATTTCACTATCAAAGTTAGTTTGTTGTTTGCTCATCATCAGATCTGCTCCTGGCGCGAGAAGGGCATTATATGTGCGTGAGTTTTCTGTTGAACGCTAATCATGCTTGATAGTTGTGAGGAGAGCTGACCAAAGCTGTTGCTACTTTTTGGTGTTTTTGATATCTGTGATAATATTAATGGCACGATTCTCTGCGAAAAAACTTAAGAATATAGATGTTGAATAGCACCACCCAATAGAATCAGACTATTCAAATATTCAAATATGCATAAAATAAATAGATAAACTCGATAGCTTGGTTAATGTGAGCAAACATGAAAGCTAATCCGGCTTTTCTTGTTAGCTCAAGCCAATTTATAAATCGGAAGTATAATATGAGTTCCGCTTTGTAGGTCTTTCTCTAAGTCTTTTTGCAATAGGACTTCTGCCGTGATTTGCTAAAGAAGCCCCTTCCTCCCCATTCTCACACTCTAAAGTCGTTTGGACAGATTTATCCCTGCCTTTCTTGGCTCTAGCTTTGTACTCTCGAAATTCTTTAGAAATTTCCAAATTTTCTAATGCCAACGAGTCTTGAGGTTGTTCTCCTTTGTTTTTTCTGCTCAATCTCTTCTTTTTATTTTTCTGAGACTTCCTCCTTTTAGTTTTCTGCTGATTTTTGTTCGTTTCTCTCTCTTTCGTCCTTCCCCGTTTTTTCTCGATATCAGTTTCGCAGTCTTCAATGGGGATCTCTTGGAACTTAGTCACTTGCTGCTTTGAGATAGAAATCTGAGATATGTTGATCTCACTCGGAGATTTGTCGATATTCTTCAATAGTGTTGAGAGAAGGGTGTCATCGACAGCATTAAACACGAAGAAGTTCATAACGGCCTTATTATTGAGCGTGGGAAGAATGAAGCTGTAAGGGTTCACATCTTGGTTAGTCTGCGAGCCTTCAGAAAAAAAGGGATTATAGCAATGCAACGTATAAATCAAATAATACTCTTTCCAGCAAATTCTTCTCCCAAAGACGCAGCAGTCAAGCCTTGGATTGGATTATTAGCAAAATAACTCAGGGCATCGTTTTTCGTTGTCTCATTGACTTCCAATAAACGCTCTGTCATATCATTTGTCATTGAATTTTGCTGCAGTTTTTTCACTTGTTCTAAATTTACTCGAAGTTAGAGGAGATTCGTTAATCGCTGGCTTTTTTACCTTCTAGCATTTGAATCTTTTCATCTTTCTCTGAGATCTCTTGCATTGTTTTCTTCAATTTATGTTGCAAATTCTCCACGACTATCTCATTCGATTCGTTGGTGTCTTGCCTTCTAAGCAATTTTTGCTCGAAATTGAGAAGTTGGTTCTCTTTATCCTCAAGAAAGCCTTTTAGAACAGTATCATCGAGAAGGCTGAAAGCGTCGTTGTTAGTGGATTCTTCAATTATTTTGCTTCGATTTAGCGCTGCATAAGGAAAATTAATCACGCTTTTCCGTATGCTGTCGATTTTGCTTCTAACAGGATGAATTTCTTTTGTTTGAGCAGCATAATTCAACACTCGAAGCGACTCTTCAAAATCACTTGCAGCGGGATTGATGTTCGCAATCATAGTCAGATTGCTATTTTCATTAAAATAGTCAAAGAGAATGCGCGTCAACTTGCTGTCTCGGTGCGGCACTATCGTTGATGGATTCGGATCGGCAAGAGCTTTTATGCATCTTGCTAGAATCATTAACGATTGGTTTATCTTCCCAGCTTCTGCCAGTTCTAAACCCGAATTCGTTGTCTTCTTGGCTCTTTCAGCTCCAGCAAGATCTACAATACAAAGCGTCGTTTCAACATGGTGCGTCATCTGTGGCGAGGAATAATTCAATCTCATGATAAGTTTAAAGAACGTATGGGAGCGACTGCTTCGATAATTTATATTGTTATCACCGACACTTCTGTTGGCGAGACAGGTTTCGAGCAATGCTGTCCAGTTTTTTTGCGAATCGATTTCTATTCGGTTCAAATCTTTGATATAAATTTGTCTATTCTCTTTCTCTTTGATTTGGAGTTTGGGTTTATTCATCCCAATTATTTTTCGATCGATGGGACCAGGAAGAAGATCATAGATGTCTTCGTTGTAGATCTCAAACGCTTCGAAGTATAGATTTGCTGAAGTTATTTTAAGTTCTTTATCATCGCCAAGCCAAAACACCGATGACATAGCAAACTCGAACTCACCGAGGTCAAGGATCGCGTTAGGATTATGACAGTTTTTATCAATGAAATCTTTGACTTGATTAAGAATTGCCAAGCTTCGAGGCAGAATTCCAGGATCTTCCTTTGTCCCAATAATCGTATGGGTTTTCCCCGCATTAGTGACACCATAAGAGAATATCAAGCTTGATTTTTCTGAATTGGAGCAAAATAAACCATTTATTCTACTGAATTGATAATTTTACTTCTAATAAACAGATCGGATACAAGGGGAAGGCATGTGCTCTTTGCAATGTCTTTTTGGGTTGCAGCGGGAGTAAAGACCTCATTAAAGAAGAATTTTGTCTTGTCACCATTCCTTTGAATGGCTTCAGTTGTCTTTTTCAGGGCCACAGAATTTTCCTCAAAGTCCAGAGCATATAGATCTAAACAAAATTGATAAGAAAGACTCGCTAGAAGGGAATGTTAGGTGCCTTCAACGGATTCGCCGGGAGGTGCTGTTCGAAAACGAGCGTAAACGCGCATTATATTCGAGACTGTGGAGTCATCGCGAGTCACTTTTTTCGTTTTAGTCGCTGTTTTGAAGTTGGAGTGAAGCGGTGTGGAGGTGCTGAAGGTGATGTAATCTCGTTTGATCGCACTCATCAGAAAAAGAAAAAGCTATGATCTATAAATACTACTCAAGTTTGAATAATTTAAAATCTCAGTTCTAAAAAATTAACGAGTTTAAATTTTGAACATTGCGTTCTGCCGCGAACTCAAAGAAAAAATATGAAAAATCACATCCTTAATTTTTGAAATCATCGCCTCGAATGCTTGCAAATTAAATTCTGGCTGTTAACCTTCAATTCTTTTTTGGTGAGTTTAAAGAGATAGTTTTGCGAGGAGATCCCAAAAAAACAGAATATATTTCTCAATCTCGGAGGTTCGTTGACTGATTAAGTTTCTGAAATTCATCATCGCTTAGAGAATCCTAAGTTGGATTGAATTATCTCGTTGAATTGATAGTTATAGATCCATAAGGCCATAGTAGATTTCCTTTGTTATTTTCTAGCATTTTCCCGAGATTGGAGTAAGAATTAGATGGCTGTTTTGTGACTATTCAATGTCGAAGCTTTTAAGATGAGTGGTCTGTGTGCCAATTACACCTAGAAACTTACAGGAATCGATTCAACTAAAATCGAATGAGAAATATATGAAGAGAGCAATACTTTCCCATAAATTTTTCCCCAACAATCAATGCGACTAAGATCAACCAATTCTAAATAGATTCCGAACAGTTAACTCACATTTAAATAAAAGCAAATCAAGAGTACAATGAACACATACTCTGCCAACGAGAAGCCCAAACATGCCAACAACCATAAGCAAAAAACTATGACAACCGATACCATTATGGTTCCTGCGATTATGAGTTGCTTTCGACATTGGGATCTTTTTAGTTTAGGCTCACTCTCAATAAAATTTACAAAGAAAATCGTTAAGTAAAAATATGCGCAGACAATTCGAATAAAATTAATTGCAATAAAATTTCAGTTGGAAACTATTTGTAAATCCTTGAGTAGATATGTACAGTTCAGGCCATCGTCGAGCTATTTCTAGCAGCGAAAGCCATAAAACCCTGACAGAAAGCAAAGGAGGTTTGTCTGGATATGGGCATCAGCCTCAAAATAGCCAAAGCAATTCTCAACTCGTCTCCAGCAGTCAGCCAACCCCTTACATAAAAGGGCGAAAAAATCCGCAGTTCACCAATCCGTCCTACATGTCTGATAGCTCCTTAACCAATCTTAACTACCCTGATTCTACGAAACATAAGAAACTTAGGCAGGAAGTTTCTCCTTTTCAGAAGAAATTAGAGTTCAGAAGGAAACAAGATATTGCTCTCAAAATTGGCACACTAGAACATACGAGAACCTTAATAGCGACCGAGATCACGCCGCAGAAGCAAAGCGCTAAATCTGCTCTAAAGAATCGAGATTTGACTCCCCAACCAGCCAGAAAGCTTGAATTTGATATCATTGAAGCTAAAGAGGGTGAGAAGGCAAGCGCTACTCTTAAGCCATCACAAACTCCTGGGAAAGACCAAGAAAAACCGCCTCTAAGTACTCGAATTGTCAAAGTTAAAGAAACTGCAAAGAAACAGGAAACTCCAGAATCTCGAAGAGATACCACTCCCGAAAAGCTGGGTCCAAGCCGCTGGGGCTCACGAAAAGGGGACCTTGATAAGTCTCTCGAGAATTATGCTTCCGCGCCTCAACTGAACACACGTCAATATTCAAGTTCGCCTGGAAAATCGCCTATCTACGATTCCATTGCTGATCAAAGATCTCAGTTGAAGGTGGCTCTTGATTCTCCGCTAAAGCAAGAAAAGCATACAGATGGCTATTATAACGACGAGTTTACTAAGCCATTCAGCCTTAATGCTACCAATGCTCCACATAGCATTCACCAGCTCAAGAAGAAGAAGCAGGACGTGGCTCTAAAAGTCACGGAACAGAGTTTCGATCTTAAGCCCGTGGAAGTCTTGGAAAAGAAGCTAGGAATCTCGGTAGAGCCGGAAAGAGTTGAGGAGATAGTGGAGAATATTGAAGCAACGGCAGCTAAAGATATTGATTCTCAAAGCGATAAGAATGATGCTTTGCTCTGCGACACGTGCGTGAATGATCTGCTAATCAAAAAGAAGCAGGAAATCCAAAACGCCTCAGGGCTAGCAGACCAAGTGCTGCGTCGTCAAGCACAGCAAGACCTGGCTCAAATAGCTGCTGATCAAGAATGGAAAGTGAAGGCTATGAAAGCGAAGGAACGTGCTCTTGGCTTGGATAACAAAAGAATTATTGAAGAAAATAGACTGAATAGGCTGGAGGCGAGAGCGAAAGATGCAGCTGAGGTCAAAAAGGAGCTTGAAGAGGTTGAGAGGTCCAGAGTAGATTCATTGGAGAGAGATGCCGAGAAAACCAAAAAGTATAGAGAAGAGCTCTTGGCTCAAATAGAGAGTCAGAAACAGAGGAAAAAAGCTAGAAAAGACGCTGATAGATCAGCTATTGAGACAGGCTTGAGAATCGATGGAGGAGGATATCGACGGACGTATAGCCAAGGAGACCTAAGAAGAGAGTTACAGAACCAGATTCAAGACAAAGTTGATGAGAGAAACCTGGATAAATTTAAAGACAAAAAGAAAGAGAGACAGCAGCTTGAGGAAATGACCGCAAAAGCCTTAGAAGAACAAAGATTGGCAGCAGAAAAGGAGCATGCGAAGAAAGAGGAGCTTCGAAGGGCTCTTCAAGAGGAAATTGAGGAGAAAAAACGAGCGAAGGAGCGAGAAAAACAAGAGAAACTAAGAGAACGTGATGCTATTGACAGCAGCGTCGAACGCCTCAAAGAAAACGAGCAAGAACTTTCAAGGAAGAAGAGAAAGCAAATAGAAGCTATGAGGCAAGGATTGATTGATCAAATGCAAGAGAACAAAGATGCATCATTTTCTTCAGAGAAGAGAGTTGAAGAAGAATTTACAAGTAATTTCTCGTTTTTTTTGAAAAACTCTTGAATCATGCAATTAGTGATGGGACCTGCATGTAGTAGTCCTGATAGAGAAAGAGAGAAGAAATCGCAATACAGGGAAGATTTGCTTGATCAGATGAATGCGAATAAAGACAGGAAACTTCGTGAGAAAAGTGCAGGAAGGGAATCTACAGGAACCGGACTGGACGTTGGAAGCGGATACAGGAACACTAGAGTACCGTCCCAGAGGGAAATTAATGAGGAACTGCTGAATCAGATGACCGACAGAGAAATGGATAGAGTGGCGAAAAAAGCAGTAAGAAATTATCTGAGTAGATTTGTTAAATTATAATCAATTGATAGCAAGAGAAAGAAAGGCTTCTGGAGCAGGTACGGAGACAGAAAGAGCAGCAAGAAGAGGTAATTTTCTGAGAGTTTTCGTCATTTACTGAATTCTTTTTCCTTTTAATCATCACTTAGGCTGCAAGAGAGAGAGCCGAAAAAGATCAAGAAAAGAAGATGGCCTTGAGAAACGCATTACTAGAGGAGATGGAAGAGAAACAGAAAGCAAAGGCACTATCAATGACTTTAATAGTATCTAAATTTAACATGTGTAGGAGGCCGAAAAGCGGCAGAGAGAAAAGGAAAAACAAAACGTTGATGAAGCTATGAATACTCTAAAAACACAAGAAGAGGAAATACTTGCGAAAAAAAGAGTAAAGCAGACTTGTTTGCTGTAGTAACACTCACATTAGCTGAAGCAGGCAGAGCAAAGAAATGAACTCATCAATCAGATTGAAGACGACCGAATTAGGAGAAAACAACAGGAAATAAAGGAGCGCGAGCAACAAGATGACTATATTCTTGAGACGACACAATTCTTAGACAAAATACAAAAAGACAGCAGAGATCAGCAAATCCGGGAAAGGCAAGCGTTGGCTTACAAGATAGGGATTCCTCCAACCAATGAAAAATACAAGTTACAAATGAGGTACGAGAGAGAGCCGTCTCCTTTTGAAAAAAGGCATGCTGATGTGAACAACCGGGTTCCGAGTCCCGAAAAAGTGCGCGAAGAACTGCTAGACCAAATAAATGAAAAGAAATTAAACGAATGGCATGAAAACGCGGTAATATCCACTCTCTCTTGCTCGATCTTAAATTATGACCATCATAAAGAGATCGAAAAGCGCTCAGAGAGAATACATTGAGAAGCTAAATGCAGAGCAAGAAGAAGTAAAATAAATTTGGACGCCCGTTCACCTTCGCATGAATAACTAATAGGCTTATCAAAGAAAAGTCCGAAAAGAAAAAGAGAAGAAAAACGAATTAAGAGAGGCTTTACAAGACACGATAGAGAGGAAAGAAATCGAAAAGGTATTTACTAACACTCCTTCCTACTTTAACCCTTGTTTAATAAATTTAGGAAGAAGCCTGGAAAAGCAAAACAAAAGAAGGGCAAACAATAAAAGACGCTATTGAGAGACAGAAAGAGGCTGAATTGATCGAACAGAGAGCGAAAGAAGTAATTTCAGCTAGCATTGGACTGATAGCAGCTTTGTAATAGGAGGGTAAAAGACGGGAAAGAGCAGCTATAGTTGATCAAATTCAAATGAACAAACAGAGAAAAGAGCAGGAGAGAAGTCAAGAGAGAGAAAAAGAAAGAGAGCTACTTGAACAGTCTTTGAGTCACAGCCCTCCATCAAGGCGAGAACGAGAAAAGCAAAGTCA
>ENA-UOTZ01001183-UOTZ01001183.1-compost-metagenome-genome-assembly--contig:-NODE-1183-length-18973-cov-16.636643_pt1 | contig 18973 bp, 10 predicted proteins | sample MGYA00238144_ERZ746983 | MGnify/ENA primary metagenome ERZ746983 (study PRJEB28759, sample SAMN06268863) | compost metagenome | isolation source: single cell | place: USA: California, Emeryville, Joint...
CTGCTTCTTGATCAATCGAGTTGTTTATCAGATCTAATGTTTGTAGGTTAGTCCAAGTTGTATTCTGGCTCAATGCATTAGCTCCTTCATCACCAATCTCGTTGTCTTTCAAATTTAGTGTTTGTAGGTTAATCCAAGTTGTATTCTGGCTCAATGCAGTAGCTCCTTTATCACCAATGGAGTTGTATCTCAAACTTAGTGTTTGTAGGTTAGTCCAAGTTGTATTTTGACTCAATGCAGCAGCTCCTTCATCACCAAACGAGTTATATGTCAAATTTAGTGTTTGTAGGTTAGTCCAAGTTGTATTATGATTCAATGCAGTAACTCCTTCATCACCAATCGAGTTATATGTCAAATTTAGTGTTTGTAGGTTAATCCAAGTTGTATTCTTACTCAATGCAGCAGCTCCTACTGCGTCTATCTTGTTATTTCCCAAATCAAGTGTTTGTAGGTTAGCCCAAGTGGTATTCTTACTCAATGCAGTAGCGCCTTCCTCATCAATTGAGTTGCTTTCCAAAATGAGTGTTTGTAGGTTAATCCAAGTTGTATTCTTACTCAATGCAGTAGCGCCTTCCGCATCAATCTTGTTATTTCTCAAATTAAGTGTTTGGAGGTTAATCCAAGTTGTATTCTTGCTCAATGCAGTAGCTCCTTCATCATCAATATTGTTATTTCTCATATTTAATGTTTGCAGGTTAGCCCAAGTTGTGTTCTGACTCAATGCAGTCGAGCCTTCCGCACCAATCGAGTTGATTCCCAAATCAAGTGTTTGTAGCTTAGTCCAAGTGGTATTCTTACTCAATGCAGTAGCTCCTTTGTCACCAATCGCGTTCTCCAACAAATTTAGTGTTTGTAGATTAGTCCAAGTTGTATTCTGACTCAATACAGTAACTCCTTTCCCTCTAATCAAGTTGCTTTCCAAATTCAAAGTTTGTAGGTTAATCCAAGTTGTATTCTGACTCAATGCAGTAGCTCCTTCATCACCAATCGAGTTGCGTTCCAAATTTAGGATTTGTAGGTTAGTCCAAGTTGTATTTTGACTCAATGCAGTAGCTCCACTAATCGAGTTCCATCCCAAATTTATTGTTCGTAGGTTAGTCCAAGTTGTATTGTGACTTAATGCAGTAGCTCCTTGATTACCAATCGGGTTGCCTCTCAAATTTAGTAATTGTAGGTTAGTCCAAGTTGTGTTCTGACTCAATGCAGTAGCTCCTACTGCGCCTGTCTTGTTATTTCCCAGATCAAGTGTTTGTAGGTTAATCCAAGTTGTATTCTGACTTAATGCAGTAGCTCCTTTATCACCAATCGAGTTGTCCCACAAAACTAGTGTTTGTAGGCTAGTCCAAGTTGTATTGTGACTCAATGCAGTAGCTCCTTCATCACCAAACGAGTTATATGTCAAATTTAGTGTTTGTAGGTTAATCCAAGTTGTATTCTGACTCAGTGCAGTAGCTCCTTGATCACCAATCGAGTTACCTCCCAAATCAAGTATTCGTATGTTAGTCCAAGTTGTATTCTTACTCAATGCAGCAGCTCCTACTGCGTCTATCTTGTTATTTCCCAAATCAAGTGTTTGCAGGTTAATCCAAGTTGTATTGTGACTCAATGCAGTAGCTCCTTCTGCGCCAATCGAGTTGTAGGCCAAATTTAGTGTTTGTAGGTGAGTCCAAGTTGTATTGTGACTCAATGCAGTCGCTCCTTCGGCACCAATCGAGTTGTTTTCCAAAGTTATTGCTTGTAGGCTAGTCCAAGTTGTGTTGAGTCCAATGATGCCCGCATGCAATGCATTATATCCGTTATCGGATAATGGTAATTCTACAACACTCTCTGATTCATTATCCTTTAGGCATTGCAACAAAACCCGCTCAAAACTTGCTCCTGGCAGATCAATTTCTTCCAGACTCTTAGAAGCAACGCCTTCTATGGCTTTGAGAGCATCAGTTGCTTCCAGGACTGCTTGGTTGTCTCTCAAGAATAAATACTTGAGATCTTTCCAACTTCCATTGCTGCACATGGAGAGTACAGTCTGCTTTTCATTGATCTTATTCGAACTCAAATCAAGCTCTACTAGTTTTTCCCAGGTATTATTTTCACCAATCGTCCTCGCTCCTAGGTCTCCGATCTCATTTTTACTCAAATCGAGAATTTCTAAATTCACCCAGATTTTGCTCTTCCCAATTTCGATGGCTCCTATGTCGCCAATTTTATTTGAAGCAAGCTCAAGTTTTTTCATATTCTTCCAAATGTGATTATTTGCTACTTTTCTCGCGGACTTATCTCCGATCTGAGTCTGTACAAGAGTTAATTCTTCGAGATGAGGCCATGACTGATTGTCTCCGATCGCTTCACCGCCTTCTTCTTCCATAGCGTTTCTTGAGAGATCAAGCTTCCGTAAATTACTCCAGTACGTATTGCTTCCTATTATTCGAGTGTGAATGGGAGCCAGCCTTTCACCAATAGCAATGACCTCTGTGATAGCTTTCGATTCTTCTGAGTGGCTTGGAAATAACTTGTTAAGCACAGCTTCGGGAAAGGCTCCATAATCTCCTTTCTTTTGGAATATAACTATATTTTTCTCAGACAGTTTATCACAGCTACTGACTATTACTCCTTGTAAATTCAAACCTTTATTATTGGTTCTTCTGATGGTAATCATTGGGGCAGGCAAAACCGTAGTCGTAGGAAGTTGTTCAAAATATACAACCTCTGTATAATCGGGGAAGTAAGCGACTTGATTTGCTGAATGATCGAATGAAATGATATAATAATTGTCGTTGAACTCCTCTTCTTTCGTAGGAAGTTTGAGAGATATCTGCGCAGCTGAAACGTCACGGAGAACGAGCTCGTCTTCTTCGAAAGCTAAGAATCTTTGCCCAATCAATCGTAAAGAAGACCTGCCTAATTGGCTAGAAGCTAACACTTTGATGTGATGTCCTCTCACAATATCTACAAAACTAATTCCACGTTGTGCCTTCCATATTATTTGTTTTCCATCTGAACTAAACGCGTGGCAATTCATTCTTGCTTTTAGTTTTAGCCTTGGTTTCCCTGTAATAGCGCTGCAGAGCCTCACTAGGCTCTTATACCGGCCGCTAACTAGGAGCATATCACAGTTTTCAGCACTGATTTTACAATCTTCATCATCTGTATAGCCAGGAAGTACAGTCCACGAACTCGTTGCAAAAGAATATTTGTGAATTTTTTTGACATCCAATGCCATTACTTCTTTTCTTCTGGGATTAAAATTGAGTAAAGTTTTATTTCCTATTGATACATCTAGTTTTTCGACACGGTTTCCAGATCTAACATCCCAGAAACAGAAACTAAGATGGTCGCTTGGCTGGTTTGCTTCTTTATTTTTCTTAATAACTGTTATAATTTGTTTTCCATCATTACTAAATGGGCAGCTTCCACAATCTAAAAAACAACCAGGTACTCTTCTGATTTCTTTGAAATCGTTCTGTTGAGGACCAACATTCTCGAAGATCACAGTCTGGTCACCAACATCAACAGCAAGATACTTCCCATCGAAAGAGTAGGCAATATTGATTATCTGCTCATTTCGAAGTCTTAGTTCTAGAGTTTCACCAAAGTCTATGTTGGCCAATTGAACTTCTACCAAATTAGCATTTTGTAACCAAGTCCCAGTAAAATCAACTCCTTGCAAATTAGCATTCCTGAAATTGGTGCCTTCAAACATTCCATAACTTAAGTTGGCTCCTGGGATGCTGATGCTGCTCAAATCTTGATAACTAAAATCATATCCAGCAGCATTGAGAACGGTAATTGCGTTTGTAGCTGTAGCTGCAAAATTGCTTTCCTGCTCAACTCCTTTCTCACGAGAAAGTTCAATTAGGTTCATCAGTTGTTCTGTTGTGAGTATCTTATCATTCACAGCATCACGGAGGAGAAGGAGTATAATTGAGCCCGGCGCACCTTCAGTAAGGAGTCTTTGATTGATAAGCAAATCTCTTGGAATTCCTAACTTTCCCTCTTGAAGAGCAGTATAAGGAACCTTATCTCGAATCTCTTCTTCAATGCTTTTTGCGATATAAAATTCACGTATCCATGGATACTGGAATTTGACTCGAGATCGATCGCCGTCCCACTTAGCCAAGGGGTGCAATTTCAAAGTAAAAGAGGAATATTCGATGACTTCACCTTGGGCTTTTATTTCATTCCATGAATATCCTCCTGACCTTAAAGCGAAGTTCTGGGCTTGTCGGTTGATCGCTTCAATATAAGGGTCAAATTTTTTGTTATCTTCTTCTTCAAGAGGGTCTTTGCTTTCTTCTTGATTTTTTAAGTTGTCCGTGGTCTCCGAGGTCCTTTTTAAATTTGTTTTGATAGTCTCAGATACAAAGTAATCTAGCAGAAACCGACTGCTCAGTGCCTTTCCTTGAGTTGAATCCTCTGTACCCCTTTGCCCAAAATATTCTAACGTGATCTTAGGTAAGATTCGACAAATAATCCGAAGCATTGAGGGCACTCTTGCAATCTCTCTGAGAGCGTAGCGATCGATCAAGTGCTCAAGCAATTGAACTTCCTCCCATGATCTCCATTTTTGAGACAAATCAGAAGGCAAACAGTTTACAAGCGCTGGAGATATACTAAATTGTTCAAAAGAGCAGTGCTTTTTAAAGTAGTATCTTATCTGTTCGTCTGAAAAAGGTTCAATGATTCGATGCAAAAATGATCCTGAATCAGCACTAACAAGTCCAAAGAGAAGGTCCTTTCTCTGAACTTTTTGAAGATTCTCTTCTCTGCAGGTGACGATAAACTTCGCGTTCTTCCAAGACTCGTCATGAATTTTGTTTAGCTCAAAGAAATTATGTTTCACAAGCTCTTCTTTGCTATTTAGCAAGTGGAAAGAATGGATATCTTCTTCAATCTCATCATATCCGTCGAAGATGAATAGCAAGCGAGGTAACTTGAGATTGATTGGGTCTGTAGTCCTTAGAAGTGAGATTTCTTCTTCAGTGAGCGAGAGCAATCTTGCAAGAGTTTCAGAAATAGCTCCCGATTTCGGATTCTTGAGACTTGAAAGCTCGACATAGATAGGGAACCAATTTTCATCTTCGTCCGACTCTGGATTTTGGTACCAATTAGAGAGTATTTGTCTTTGCAGGTGTTGACAGAAGAAACTTTTCCCTGCGCCAGCTTGTCCAGTCAAAAGTAGGATTCTTGGGTCTTTCGAGCTTTGAGAAGTTAAGAATTCTCTTGTTATTTCATATGACAGTCCCAGCAGCCTGTTTTCGCCAGTTGCGTCTTCATGATGAATCGTCAAAGGTTCCACAAACAGATTTAGCTCTCTTTCGAGGTTTGTGTCATCTAAGATTTTTTCTTGGTATTGCTGGAATTTGGCCAGTAGCTCGGAGATATTAATGCGTAAAGTGGAATCTTTATCACTATCGAGCACTATCCGAGGTTGAGTAGACTCAAAGCAATCATTTTGAGTCTGGACATCCATCACCTCTTTTGCCAGCTCAGGTTTTCCTGCTTTCGATAGCTTAGTCTGGGGCGCTTGTTGGATTTTGTTGTCTTTTGTAATGTTTTGGGAATTCATGTGTTGTTATGTGTTGTTGTTTTTTTATTTTTTGGAATTTGTTGAAGTTTGATTATATTTCTATTTGATCTAATTGATTAAATAGCCGCGTAGTGAGAAATTCAAGTTCGCTTTAATCATGCTTGTGAAGAGAAATGTCTTTGAAGTCAAAAAGAAACATGAATATCTACCGACTCAGGAAGATTGATCATATATAGCCCTACCTCTCGACTCTTAGAACTCACAAGCCTGTAATTTAACGTCCTCAACCTGTACTCAGAATTTAAACAAGGAGCCTACCCTGGTTAATTGAGTCAGGTATTTATTTAACTATAACAGATGCCTGTAATTGGTTTATTTTTTTATTTGGTTTTATATGAATATTGATTTGCTGTCTTGCGAATTGAGTTAATCGTTCCATTAATTGATTAACTGATCTAATCCTGAGAAATAAGTTTTTATTTGTTTTGAATTCCTTCTAAAATTTGCAAATTTCTTCTACGCTCTTCCGATAGTGTTTTAATCAAGCAAAAATAATTCTTAGACGTAATGGTAACAGAAAATCAAGCTCTGAACCATACTTGATGAGGAGCTAGGGAGACATTCATGGGATAACCCTCGAAATCAAGTAAAGAAGAAGGAAAAGTGTCATCAAATACGTTTACCCTTTTGAAATTGCCACTTTAAGTGGAAAACCTTAAAAATGCTCTCTTTTTTTGAATTCGAGGCAATTTATGCCTACTAACTCGTTCAAAGTTTCGAAATTTGAGGGAAGCTAAATCGTTAGTCTCTCAATCTCAGATCTATCCTTCGCTTTAAGAGCTTAAACTGGTATGGGCTCTCCTTTTTTCTGACTGAATTATCTCAGGTTAACTGATGTTCCCAAATTGAAATGACCGTTTTTTGAAGATTTGATTTCACTCTGACAAAAACAATTCTAATTAACTCATCTACTCTCATCATTTTCCATAAAGGCATAAAGAGAGGAAACAAACTATAAGAAATCGCCTCGGGACTTCGGTTCGATCCTAGTTTGCCTTTTCTGTCAGATAGAAATTTAAACATCAACCAAGTGGTTAATCATTGATAGAAGGAATTAATTAAATTTTGATTCTTCGAAGTATCGAGCCTATTTTGAGATTGTATGAGTTAAGGTGCTTAATAGTGAAACCGCTCTGCTTCAAAGAGGAAGTTTGATAGTTGCAGCAACCTACAACTCAGCAGCTAATGCCATTTTCAGCGCATTTGAACTTTGCTGAATATTTTCGCCTTAAAATGAGCAAGTATGAAAGTACCACGGATAAAGGAAGATTTCTGCTGTGTTGAACCACACTAAAAAAGAAAGTCACAAACAGCGACTCAATCTAGCTCTGTAGAGCGATGAGAATTTGAAATCTAAAGGGCAGGAAGTGCCCAAAGCCAAAAAAGGCTACATTTTGAAATAATAATGTCTCTAATACAAGCAATCGCTCCAATCTTTTATCTAATAACTAGGCTCTAAGAGGATAGATAATTTCCTACTTTAATTATTGGTGTGTAGACTATCTCTCTTTTTATTTGCGAAAAATTCAATATACAAACTAGCTACATAGTAATTGGTCCTTTTGTATTTTGGCAGGCTACTCAACCCTACTTTAGGCCAATAGATCTGTATGAATACGATATTTCTTTAATTCTCTTTAGCTCCAAGGTTCATTTTTAAGCGATTTAACAAATTTCCAAGGTATTTCTGTCTACTAACTTTCTTTAGTGCAATTTTCGTTTTTTTATTTATTTATCAGTGCTAATAGAATAATATTACATCGTGCTATTGAGAAAACCCAATATATGTGTGTGAAAAATAGCCTTCACATATTTTTGGGTTTAACCTGTACAAATTAACCATTTGAGAAGCGCTTAGCAACCAAGATTCGTCTTGAGACATTTCATGAGTGATAAACTAGTCAATATTTCTCTCTGTAATGTGCTTTGAATTATATCTTTGCTCAAATTAAAAACTGACATAAAGAGATGAGCTATTTGTTAATTAGCAATTAACTGATTAACAGTTATATTTATCGAAATTCTCAAAACTAATCAAATATCAGTGTCATGCAGAAGAAAGACTTTGTTATCCCTGCAAAGTGTAAACTTCGCTATCAAGAATTCGAACTGGTCATGGAAGCAGCTTCATACAGAGTATTTAAAGCTACTCACCGAGATTCAAACACAACACACATGATCAAAATACTTGATTACACAAAAGAATTCGTTCAAAAAAATTATGAACTCGCGACTTTTCTCTTTAATCAAGAAGCAACTCACCTTCAAACTCGTTATCCCGGCTTCATGTTGTCTGAGGCTTTGGAAACAGGTGATGAGAGTCCGATAATTGCATTTGCTACTCTTCCATATCTACCTTTGAGTCTCCAACTTGACAAAAGTGAAGAAGTTATGAATTTCGATGAGTCGAGAGTTGTTGAACAACTACTGAGTGATGTTGTTTCTGATGTTGAATTCATCTGGAACAATTTTCAAGCAAAGAATCTAGTGGACATAATAAAACCAGAGAATATTTGCTATATAAGCAAAAAGGGTGCTTTTTTCCTGAGTAACTGGGGGGCTTTATTTGAAGGCCTTATAAAAGATGACAAGAGCGTTTCTAACATCGCTATCTCGAGAGAGTCTACACCAACTCAGCTCAGCTCTAAGAATTTCGCAGAAGAACTCAAAGCACTTGCCCTTTTAGTCCTCAAGATCAAAAAGATAGAATGTAAGGAAATTGAAAGTTTACAAAGGAAATCCGAACTCGGCCGTGAAACTTATTATTCTGACATCAAGAAAATACTAGCTGAGTCGTTCCCAAATTCTGAAAAATTACAACAACTCTTTGGAAAGATGCTGTCTCCTGATCCTTACGACCTTCCTAAACTAGAAGAAATGAAAAAATCACAAAATCCAGTTTGTGAGGACTCCTCGCAAGCAAATATGAATAAATCACGAATGGATGCTTTATTGAAGAAGTCTATGCAAGTCTCTGGTAAGTTTCTTTGAGACTCCGCTCTTTGTCTTTTGAAATGGTTTCTTTGTTATTGTTATGGGCAAAACCTAATCTGTCGTTGATAGAAAACTCTTCATCTAGGCTCTTTGCCTGGTGTACAGCCAAGGATAATTTAGTCAGCATTATTGATATCGAGACTAAGAGTGAGTATGCAAACTTTGAAGGAGTTTCAATAATCAAGCAACCAGGTAACCTTTGGCTCATTAATTAAAAATTTCATTTTACAGGTTCTTGGACTCATGTCAAAGAAATACCGAATACAACCCTAATCATTTCTCTTCAGCATTCCGCTTTTAGTGAAGCCAATATGGCAATATTTGACATTTCTCAGAAGGGACGCCCAAAGAAGATTTGCTCTATTGAAGGGATTACTGGAGGTAAGCTTTAATTTTCATTCTTAGGATGATGATAGTAATTCATTCCAGTAACCGGACAGGGAGACGTCACTTTCAATTCACGAAGAAATATTCTCGGTGCAATCGCTGTTGGAGGAAAAGTGGCTTCTCATCTTTATAAAATCGATTATGACGGTCCTAAAGAGAATTATGAAGGGAAATTACTGCGAAAATCGAAATGGCCTACTCAATTCGGCACTACCTTCCAAGGTAAGCCAGCAATTCCTCTTGCTACCTGTGCTGCGAAAAATTTGATATATAACTCGATATTGTTTAGGTGTAAATAACTGTATGACCAGCTTTGATTTCGAAGAAACGGGAGAGTCAATGGCATTCATGCACCGCTGCGGGGGGTGTTTCATCTCCAAAGTGGACACTAACAACTTCAGCTACCATCTAAACATCGGCAGCCTTCCGGGTACTTTGCTATTATAATATCATTCACTATGACGACTCTCTACTTTCATTTGGATTTGCGATTTATTTGATTTGAGATTTATTTGATTTGAGATTGAGTTTTCTTTCTGACAATATTTAGACTTGTGGAGTCGCTGCAGATTTAGCAAAAGTAGTGCTGGGCCGATTTTATTTGTCAAGTATAATTACAATCTCCTTAATACCCTGGATCTCGAAAAACAAGTCCTGAATTTAAAGGAGCCAATAGCAACTGATCAAGGATGTAATTATATATACCTCCTTCTTCTAATGTAGGAGGCAATTGATTCCTCCTCTCTTGAATTTGAAACCTTATTCTGTTATTATCCTTTTTTCTAGGGATCACATACTGGATTGACGTCTCTCCGACAAACGAAAACTTACTAGCAACTTGTGGTCGAGACCTAAATATTAAGATTTATGACCAACGCTTTGCAAAAATTGTTCAAGTGTTTGGCACTATTTATAGTAGTAAGGAAGAGCAATTGAAAAACTTCGTTTTGTCGTGTATAGAAGCGATTATTTAGACAAATTTCAATCTAAAATGTGATAATAACTAATTAATTTTATAACTCCTAGATGATATGACATGTGTACGATGGGATCCAAGAGGAGAGATGCTGGCAAATACCTCTTACGATGGCTCCATAGCGCTGACGGACAGTAGGACTGGAAAAATTCTTTATTCTGGAGAGAGATCTACCAGTAAATTTGATTAATTTTTTCCTCCCTGACTCAATTTCATAACAGATTCAGCCATGTCAATCTGCTTCATCTAAAGCTTGCCTAAAATTAAAGACAGCTGAGAAAGGAAGATAATAGTTCTTCCAAAGAAAATTTCGAAAGCTATTTCAATTCACATGATTTTAGATGAAACCAAAAAAAGAAAATTATTTTTTTATCTGGATATGATAGTCTCTTTGCCTTTCAGAGTTTTTTGAAATTCATTCCTGATAAAGAGGTTACATGATAACTGCATGAAGCTTAGTTTAGCTTGCTTAGTGAATCTCAGCATCAGTATAACTTCAATAAATTCAAAATATTGGGACAATAAGATTCACAGGATACTGCTGAGAATACTCTAATATTTTTTTTCCGAATTGGTTTGGACCAAGGGAGCAATAGTTATAAAGGCACACTCTTCATGCAAGAGCTTCTTTGTCTTCAATCTCGCAATCCTAAAGCTGTGTTAGCTGCTACCTTTAAAATTTGCAGCAACAGATATCAACTTGTATGTGCTATACTCACATTTCACCCTCTAAGGTTTCAGTCTGGCAAAGCTGACAACCTTCTAAATCCAAAAGATTCACCAACTATCAAGAGAATTCTCAGCGATGTTTTCTTCGACATAGAGTTCCTTTGGGAGAGGTTTCACTCGAGGTCGATTATCGAGAGACTGGGTTCGGAAAGTATTTTGTTTATTAGAGAGCTAGATTGCTTCTTTTTGAGTAATTGGGCGAGGCTCTTTGAGGCTGACAAAGCCGACAATTCACTCGATGTTGCTCGACAAATATTAAAACAAGGATCAAATCCAACTTCTCAAGAAATGGCAGATGAAATCAAGTCTCTAGCCCTGGTTGTATTAAAAATGAACAACATAGAAGTCTCAGAATTAGAAAAATTTCTACAAAAATCTCATGAAGAACCCTTTGCAACACTCAATTTGACATTGAGAAAAAATTCATCGGAATGGTTTAGCGATTCCTTGGAGCTACAGGATCTGATTAAACGTATGTTGAGCTCTGACTCTGGAAGATTGCTTGCAGAAATAAAGGCAGAAGAGTTTGGAAAGCAAATTTCACTTACACATTGCAATGAAGAGTCAAAAACAGCGACAACAGAGGATCAATCCTTAATAATGAGATCTTCCCGTAACTTTAGATTCATTTCCTTCCATTATTATGATAATAAGTTTTGAAAGAGCTTTGTCCTTCAAGGCTACTTGCTTGGTGCTCACAGAATAGTAACAGAGTCAGCATTATCGATGTGGAGTCAAAGAGTCATCATGTCAGCTTTGAAGGCGCGCAAGTCAGAAAAATAAATAAAGAGCGCGATACTAGATGGGCACTTGTCAAAGAAATTCCAAATACAAGCCTTCTTGTTTCTCTCCACCACGCCTTTTACAGTTCAGCCAAGTTAGAGCTCTTCGAAATCTCGCAAAAAGGACGATCTAAGAGCGTTGGATTGTTTGAAGAAATTTCCGGAAGTAAAATTAATTATTCTGCCTCTACGAAATCTCATGATCTCTTTCTTGCTATCAAATTTCACTTTGATTTGGGCCATTTTCACACTAATAACCGCCTGTTTTAGTACCAGGAAAGGGAGATATAGCCTTCAATTTACGGAGAGATCTGCTGGCTGCAATTACATTTTCAGAAAAAGCATCATTCCATATTTTCAAAGTCGACTATAAACATTCCAAGAACAATTACGATGTAAAGTTGCTGGGGAGATCGAAGTGGCAGTCTCAGTATCGGCATCATCGATTGGGTAACATAAGAATTCATACCCTAATATACTACTTCATATTGAAATATTGATATTTATAGGCAACCACATTACTGGATTTGATTTCGACCCAATGGGCGAACTTATAGCAGCGATAGATCGTTGTGGAGTGTTAGTAATATCGGATGTGAATAGTGATAATTACAATTTCCATGCAGAGTTGAAGAGTGATTTCTTTGGAGGTAATTGAGTTAGTTTGGTAACAATCGAAGTTATTTTATAGATCATTGTAATCGTTGCAAATGGAGCATTTGTGGTGGCGAGCCGCTATTATTCACCAAGTTTCATCAGAATAAACTCAATATCCTAGACACAGAGAAGAAAATCTTTACTTTGAAGAATCCAATACAGCTTGAAGAAGGCGGTAACTGGTGATTTATAGTTATCTGATAGTATTACAATTGTTAGACTGCCGTACACGTTGGATTGATGTCTGCCAAAATAACCCGAATTTACTTGCATCTGGAGGGGAAGAGTTTGATGTAAAGATTGTTGACCGACGTGAATCGAAAATTGTCAAGATTTTTGAGAAGATACATTCAGGTAGAAGGAATAATTCTGGCTATTTACATAACATGGTTTGGGTTTCTGATAACATTAGACTCTATCAACTGCGTGAGATGGAATTCGAGGGGAGATATGCTGGCTAGTGCCTCCAATGACACAAAAATAGTTCTGGCAGATTTCAAAACTGGTAAACCTATTCACATAGAATTCACTTCAGATTCTGGTAAATTATTCATCATGATTGTTCTCTAGTGGTAATGTTTTATTATTAGAGAATGCTTTGTCAGTATGCTTCATTTGAAAAGTCAATAAGGTGGACAGTCTATCGACACGTCATAACACACAGAAACGAGTGTATGATTAAAATATGGTAGTTTAGGTACTCCATAAACTCAATCAAATCTAATTCTGCTCGACATTATTAAACGAGGAATTTATAAACCTAAACGTTAATATTGCGACCTTTTTCTCCAATTTAGGTCTTTTAAGCTCTATAAGTCTCGAGCCGTTATTGATATTATTAATTCGATTAGCCACTTCTTGGTCATTATCATTCAAACCCGCATTTCAATTAAATAAGCTGATAAAACGCGAAACACTTTGGGGAGCGATAGTAGAGATATTATTGCCTTATCTTTTTTACACTTCTTTTTTGTTGTTTCTTTCTGACTCTGCCTTAAATTTTTTCTTCATGCTTCTCATAATCCTAGGAGAAATTGTTCAACTTGAAAAAGCCGTGTATTTCTTCGGAATAATTCCATTAATCAAGGATTTAGGATCCGATCATATTTACTTTGGTCTCAACGAATAGATTTTTTATTGAATGTTCCTCAATGCCAACGGTTAAGTCAATGAATATGGAATGGCTAGATTATAGTAAAATACTTATTCTGATTTATGAAGGAATATGATGATATTGCTGATTTTCCTCTTTCTTTCTAATTTCTACTTTGGCTTTTTGCAGTCTTGATTGATTCCTCTCCTACACATGGACAAATTGTCCAAAGCTAGGATCTGTCAAGGGCTGCAGCTAAATATTAATTTCAATATGAGTATATTCTATTTTCCTAAAGCAGTTTTCCTCTGTGAAAAGCTGTACTCATTGTAAACAATGGTTTCTATTATATGAGATAATTAAAACTGTCCGTCTCAGCCTTTTCACAATTAGAGAAAATATTCACTTCTCTAAGCTTATTCGTTTGTAATTGAGAATCGATTTTATCCTTAGACTTCTTTTATAATCTACTCCACAGTTTTGCTACTAAGTAAATTCGTGAAAAATTTTAGAAATCACTCTTATGTTTTCTGGTTAGATTTTTCAGTTTCTCTTGCTAATAATTTTGTTTTCTGTTAGAGTGAAAGAATGCAGAGACTGAGACATGTATAGTAGGATAGGGCCTGTTCACGGTAATAATTCTCAAAAAACTGATTGTCATCATCAATATTTGCTTCTTCGATATTTCTTTGACGTGATGATGAAGTTTGATTTTTTCTCAAATAAAGCAAACAGACATGGCGATATCTAAAAATGATAAGAATTTTATTATTCATTATCGATGAAAAGTTACTTTCATCTGAGGTCTTCCCAGTATAAAGCATTTTTCCAGTCTTCACATCCAAAATTGCTACGGTCTTATCTTTTGAAGCAGTTACAAGCATAGGACCGCTTGGACTCCATCTGACACAGTCGATTGAATCTATAAAACAACCATTCCAGGGTTAGAAATAATTTTATTAAACAAATGAAAAAAATAATACTTGTGTGATTGCCATCGAAAGTTTGGACAATCTTCGATACTCGTTTGTCAAATAACTTTACATCACAATCACTACCACCTGAAGCCAATAAGTTTCCATCGTTTGGGCAAACATCAATCCAAAATGTCCCCTCCTCTGTCAGAAACAAACATGAGGGAAAAACAAAACAAGCAAAAAACTAATAGAGCAATCTTTTTTTCCCCATCGAAAAGAGACAACATGGATGGTGCTCTCTTTAATGTTTTTTGGGAATTTAATAGAAATCCAAGTGAAGAGCTGAACCAGAAAAGATCAAAAAAATTTACCAGGTTGGGTTGGAATTTTCAAAGTGAGAGCTTTCTTTTCAACATCTAGGATATTGGGTTTTGACAAATCATACTTCACAAATAAGAAAGGTTCATTGGTATTTGTACTCCATCGGCAGCGACCGCAAATATCTAAAAAGTAATTATGAAATACGGAAAAATTTTATGTCGCCATAAGTTAATATTAGAACAAATATATCGATCTAGTCACGATAAGAGAGAATTAGGACGTTGAAAGCTTATAGAAATTCGAAAATATTACTCACCAACTACTTGACTCATGTCCATGTTCAGGTGGAAGTGATAACTATGAGTGTTGACATCTGATAAGAGGCATGTTCCATAATAATCTAAAGTTGCTGCAGTCTCTCCATTAGGATTGAAGTCAAGGCTTGGTATGTGGTTGTCTGGAAGTAAATTCGATAAATTAACCTGTGCTGGAACAAAATTTATTAAATACCACCGCCTTCAGTGTGATTTGGAGTGCCATTTGGATTTTCGGATGAGTTTTACACTATCACCGGTCTTCCCTGTGGCGATATTGTAGAGATGTTAAGTTATATTTCTTCCAACAGAAATTGCACCAAAAATACTTCTCCGTGGATTATATGTCACGTCTCCGTGACCAGTCACTAAAATGATTATGAGATGGATTTTAACGATGACTCTACTTCCTGGAATTTGCTCAAATGAATATATTTTCCTTGCCTTCGCTTTGCGTGAGACATCAAATACTTGGAGGTTAGCTGATCCGTTATAACAATGATGAACAGAAGCACAAAGAAGTCTTGTGTTTGCAATTTCTTTCACGTGATTCCAGCTTCCATACCCTTGGGTGATAGTCATCATACATGAGTGATATGAAAAAAATAACAAAATACTGAGTTTGACTCCGTCAAAGTTAGCAAAATCCTGCCTCGATTCACATTCGACGATACAAATCTTATTATTCTGGCGTGAGGACCAGGCAAGTAGTGTGGGAGATGAAAAAAATATCCCTTCTCTTCAAAGTTACATTATGGGAAGAATTTGGAAGAATGAAAAATGGAAATCACATAAAACGGTTGGATTAAAGGAGAACTACCTATTTTTATCGATTTTTTAGGCAGATCATAACTTATTGAATCTCTTTTGGCCTTTGACTCTTCAAGGTCTGCATGAATCGAGTTCTGGCTGTTATTTGATTCACTTTTTCGGAACATTTTTTTTATTTGAGATTTTACAGCGAGAGAATAACTTTAAATTATCAGAGCTCAAAACAGTCTAAAACATGAATGGGAATTAGATTAGATGAGAGAGAAAAAAAAAAATGAAATTAGAATAGGATTTTGTGGTGATTATTCTTTATTGGTAGCCGGACGCTGAAAATGAATTTCCGCAGTATGTTTAGAGCGGGAAGCCTAAAAGTTGCTGGAGACGAATGTGTCTCTACAAACAAGTTACGAAGGAAAAACGCTTTAATTTCAACAATTTATCATCAAACTTGAACACCCAGTCTCTATATCCTTGAAAATTCATTCAAGTTCAATTTGACTCGAGGTACTTAAGCTCTGATATTTTTTTGGTTCTAAAATGTTAAATAAGCCATTCCACTCATAAGAATACAATACGAAAAACCGATCATAAATCAATCTCATTTTCAATACAATCAATTTGGAGCCCTTATTTTGCTTGGAGCGAATTTCATTCTGTTTCATGACAATTAAGGCGTTTCACACACACTATTTATCCCTTCCAATCCATTCCCTAAACCAGATTCAACAGCACTTGGGATCCTCTGATTGCGAGCCAAGTAGCCAGGATCATCTGTGAGAAGATTTTTGAGGTTCGTTTTCAAAATTTTTTCGAATTTTTTGTTCAGTTTTTCATACTGCCTTCCCTTCGTAATTCATGAGATTGTCCATCGTTACTTTGATTGTGGCCCCTAAAAATAAATTCAGGGTTTTCAACTGACAAATTCGGTGATCTAGCAAGATTCTTGGGAAAAAACAAAACAACCCGAGTTTCAAGAAAGTGAAGAAGCACGAACTTCTCCGATAATAAATTAGATGAAAGAGTCTATAATTCTTAAACTTAAATAATTTCATTGATTCAGGGTCAGTTTTTCCGAGTGGTTTCTATTTAGGCTTCTAACATGCATTTCACTTATATATAATATTTGTTCACAGATGAATTGAAATTCCAAACTAAGAACTCTTAGAAAATCGTTAAAATATATAAGTGTTTTCCCGAAAGAAAATTACAGAAGAATTTGACAATCTTTGAACATCTCTCTGATATATGCAGCAGGTACATGTTTTGTACAATCGTTTCTCACCTGGCCTCTCAATATAAAATATTGATTTTCTGAAAAATTTCATATTTTCATGAAATCTATTAGCTTAGTTGATGAGTCGCATTCTGAATGCATCAAAAAAATTTGTTAACCCTCTCTTGCTTCTTCACATACTTCTATAATTAAAGGCTGTTGTTGTTCCTTATAGTATTCACATTGTGGATTGATATTGCCAAAACGATGGCAACTTATTGGCTTTAGGCGGGGATAATCGTAATGCGAAAATATTTGATAAACGAAAATCGAAAGCTGTCCAAACTTTCGAAGGTACAATTAATATTTTTTTATTTGCTCACTAAATCATTTCTGGCTCCTATTTATATATTCAATCAACTGTGTGAAATGGAGTCCAAACGATGAAATTCTTGTGAGGGTTTCAGGTGATATGACAATAGCATTATTTGACTGGATACACTAGAAATACGCAGATGAGTTAACTTGAATTGTAGAATTCGAAAAGAATTTTATTTGTGATTTTATGGTCAATTTCCAGGAGAAGTTGGTCTTAGGTGGGATTTTCGTGCTTTGAATTTCTGTTATATCAGAATATCATCATTCATTCCTCCTAACTGAAAACAAAATTGCTAAATTGGAAAAAAACAAGAAAACAAAAGCTTAATCCAGTGAAATTCTTTTTACAGGTGCTAAATCACAAAAATGCAGATACAATCACCCACTATTACGAGAGCTTCTGTCTAGCATTGAATTAAATAGACTAACAACTAGTCATTTATATGATTAAATAGTTATCTCTATATTTCTTATTTCCACTGGTATCTTCTTTAGAAGAAATAATAGAAGCATATATTTCTAGTGTCTAGGCAACCCTCGAAATAGAAGAGACCAAATCTAGTCTCCGACTGGCAAAAATTGAACTCCTAAAATGCTTTATAAGACGCTCCAAAGCACATGAAAAATCTGAGAAAACTGATATTTTGAGCTGATCTCATTAGCAATCTTTGAAAATTGCGAGAAACCTGTCTTCCACGTGAGGGCAGGAACAATCGAGCAGTTTTCCTTTGAAGACCATGATACTTCAGAAAGAAATTAATATCTCGAATTGTCTATAGCGTTTTGCAATTTTCAAGATATACTTGACCTCTGTGTATGGGGTTGAGAAGCTAGCTCTTACAAATTGGGCAGAGCTATTGCCAGAGAGAAGAGGATATGGCATTCTTTGAGCAACTCCAGCTTTCTTGAACGATCGAAATCTGCTACTACCTAACTGACTCATTTAATTTTTCAATCAGAAGGATTTAGAGTTGGTTGTATGAAATCACTGCGACAAGAGCAACTCCAAATTCGTAAACGATGAAACTGACAATATATATGCTTATGAGCAGTCACTCTGTGCAAATTATGAGCTATTCTTATTCAATCTTAGACTATATGAATGATTCTCGGTCTTTTTTCTTTTCTGCTATTAAAGCTTTTCATGGGTTTTTTGATTTTTAAAAAGGATGTTTTTGTGGTTTTGGTTTTGTTTTTTTTTTTCAATTATGAAAAATCCTTCTGATTCTATTGATCAATTCAAAACCCTAGCAAGTCGTTGAGATTGGCAGTGATCATTATTGTATAAGGATGATCTTTACCATAATGTTTCTCAAAGATTTCAAGTGCTCGAGTTAAGAGATCTTTCAGTTTCTCATAATCACCTAAAGATCCCCATGCAAATCCGAGATTAGTAAGTGTGATACCAGTTTCAGGGTGATCTTTGCCATAATGTTTTTCTGCGAGTTCAAGTGCTCGAGTTAAGAAATCTTTCTTCTTCTCATAATCACCTAAAGATCCCCATGCATTTCCGAGATCGTTAAGTGTGGCACCAGTGCTTGGATGATCTTTGCCATAATGTTTTTCAAAGATTTCAAGTGCTCGAGTTAAGAAATCTTTCTTCTTCTCATAATCACCTAAAAAGCCCCATGCATTTCCGAGATCGTTAAGTGTGAGACCAGTTTCTGGGTGATCTATGCCATAATGCTTTTCTTTGATTTCAAGTGCTCGAGTTAAGAGATCTTTCTGTTTCTCATAATCACCTAATGATCCCCATGCATCTCCGAGGTGACCAAGTGTGATGGCAGTTTGAGGATGATCTTTGCCATAATGTTTTTCAAAGATTTCAAGTGCTCGAGTTAAGAGATCTTTCTT
>ENA-UOTZ01001185-UOTZ01001185.1-compost-metagenome-genome-assembly--contig:-NODE-1185-length-18943-cov-5.445192_pt1 | contig 18943 bp, 14 predicted proteins | sample MGYA00238144_ERZ746983 | MGnify/ENA primary metagenome ERZ746983 (study PRJEB28759, sample SAMN06268863) | compost metagenome | isolation source: single cell | place: USA: California, Emeryville, Joint...
GGCAGGGACTAACAAGTCCCCTTTAGAACTTTGAGGGATACTATTATCCTCAAGAGCCCTTTCTATAAAATTTATACTGACGTTTAGTGGAGTCCTTAGTCCATGAGAGAGCGAGGAAATAATACTGTTCCGATATGCGATAGTTTTCTTTGACCACATCAGGGAATCTATGTGATTTGTCTCCGTGGTAAGGATAACAATAACTTGCTTTTGCATGTAATAAGATTTTGTAAGTTTCATCGAAAAATTCTTTTGATTCTGAGGAACCGCTAATTGTTCAGGCGCGAGCCAGTCTGTTTCAACAACAACTGATAGTTCAGACGAATTCAGATTGAAAAGTTTTGTAATAATTGTCTCAAGGTGCTCATTCGGAGTCTCTAGGTTCTTCTATGAACATATCAAATATTAAATCATGACCGAAATCTTACCTGCTCGGTTTCTAAAGGCGTGACAATGCGTTCAGTTTCCAGCACCTCCCAACTGGGAGACACGCTTTTGATTCTCAACCGCGAAGACAAGCATTCGATTAGTCGTTTTCCAGCCTCAGTTTGCACCTGTTGACCAAACAATACATTCGCATGACGGTTCGAGTAGACAGTTTGATGTTTTTCATCGACTATCATCACTCCTTGCGTAACATCATCAAGAATTTTTACAATAGCTTTGGTGTTTTCCTCCAACTGCTTCCTCTCGATAAAATTCTTCCTTTTGCTCCTTTCCGAGATATAGACATAGCAAGCATAGACAACTATGCACTCACATGCAAAAATAATCACGAGATCTATATTCGCTTGGTCTTTGTCCAAAAAAGAAAGCAAATAGATCGTTTGCGCCAGAGGTACCACCGCCTTCAAATACCAGCATGTAACTGCGTAATAAATTGAAAAGCACCCCAAACACGAGCTCCACGCGATGATGAAAATCCCCAGGTTGTCAGTAGAATACATAAAATCTTTCTCATGCCAAGGGTAAAAAGAAAACTGGAACGCGACAAGAATAATGTCAAAACAGAGGTTTATAATACGTAAGGCTCTTTGAATTCCTCGCAGCCTGCGTCTAATGAACCAAAGTGCGACTCCCAAGAGGAGGAGGAGCAAGAATTTGCTCAAGGTAAAGTATGAAATGACCATACTTTGGCAGAGAATGAATATGATAACGTTGCCGACTAGCTGGGCGAGGGCCCAAACCCACACCAATAAGAGTTTTTTATTCATCTCAAGCTCGAGTTGGTTCGCATAGGCAAGAGAGTAGTGCTTCTGGATCAGCTGTAGAAAGCAATTCATAGAAAGATGCTTGATAAGCTTATGAATTTATTATATTGTTTTAATTTTTCTCGAACATATTGATCTGAGACCTCTTGAATTAATTGCCTTTTGGCTAATAAGTGTGTTCTTTATTAAAACAACGTATTTGCGGCTATAGTAATTAGATGTTAAGGAGAGCCGGACCTAAAAGTTTGAATTACCTGTCATGTCGCGTTGTCTTACAGGGGAAATCCACGTTAGAAATGCAAATGGGAATAAACTTTCTGCCGCATAGGAGGGATGATATAGAAAATTCGATTAGCCAACCCAATAGATTCCATAGAAAGAACATTTGTTTAAATTAATAAATTTTTTTAATTTGCTAATTGTGAGATGCTCGCGATTGATCGAGAATGGGAAATTGTTGGTTCATTCAAAATGTTCGCAAAACATTCAAATCCTTCTTTTTAATTTCAGAAGGATTCGTAGTTTGGAAATCGGAATTTAATTTTGAATTTGATTGACAATTAAACATTACTTCAAAATTTGAGACTCGGGTGCTTTCTTGTCTCATTTGAGAAGGCTGCATATTCTAACTCCATCATATTCTTTTAGAAAGGCTTTTCTCTGGGAAAACTTGGATTTTCGCTCTTCGAAGTACGAAAAAATCAATTCTTCATTCTCTATTGAGGAAGCGGAAATCAGGGGACTAAGCGAGGTGTTAGACGCGAGCATTGATAGAAATTTTATAGAAAGGGCTCTTGAGGATAATAGTATCCCTCAAAGTTCTAAAGGGGACTTGTTAGTCCCTGCCCTCAGAAGCAGCAGACTCCTCTTATCATTTGTGAATGATATTCTTGATTATTTACAAATGCAAACTGGGAAACTGAGATTCGTGTTTGAAGCGCGCGATGTCTTTGAAACTGCAAAAGAATGTGTCGAGCTCTTTGAGCTCCAGGCAAAATCAAAGAGCCTCCATCTAAAAATATGCAATAACCTCCAGTCGGCCTTTGCGATGCTAGTGACTGACCACACTCGCCTCCGACAAATCATCGTGAATCTATTAAGTAACGCAGTTAAATTCACTTTTAAAGGAGGAATCGCCATTATCCTTGATCCGATAATTCTCTCAAAAGAAGCCTCCCCCACTGGCGGCCCTCTCCGTGGCGTGAGAGTCACCTGTCGAGATACAGGCATCGGCATGAACTTACAAGAGCAGAATAAATTATCAGAAGCCTTGAAGAACACAGAGTTGGAAACCCTTGCATCCCTTGGCCCGCTACAAAAGGGTCTGGGACTGCTGGTATCAGATAACTTGGTGAAACGGCTAACTCCAGAGGCATTGATAGGAAAAAGACCCAGTGGAATAAACTTCGATTCCAAAGAGCTCATTGGAACAACTTTTACTTTTGAGGTGTATAACAATAAAATAAACGATGGCAAGCCTCGGCAAGTCAATCTAGAAACAGAGGAGAAATACAACATGAAGACCTTATCGCTAGATAAAGGAATTGAGCTAGGAGATAATGAAGAACTGAGCAAAGGTATTCGACTGCCAATAACCAGTTTGCATACTCATTCTCGGTTGAGTATTCGAAGTCCCTTCTCGAAGCGGCAAACTATGGCAACCCCGCAATTTCTTGAGTTGTATCGAACTCAGACTTCGACTTCCTCCCCTATTAGCTGCAGATGTCCTCAAGCCCTTATCGTGGATGATGACCCCTTCACTGTGAGCGCGCTTGAGCAGACACTATCTAAGCTGAAAATCTCAAGCAATAGCGTGCGTAACAGTGAAGAAGCGAGAGAGAAAATACGAAAACGGCAGCAGAGTCATTGCAGTTTCGCGTGTCAGGAATATAAAGTGGTTTTTATAGGTGTCAGCACGCCTATGGATGACGGATACAAGACGGCGGCATTAATCAAGGAGATGATTAAGAAGAAAGAGATCGAGGAGTTGAAAATTATTGGGTGCACAACATTTCTTCAAGCAAAGGATGAGGAGAAGGCTAAAGCTGCTGGAATGGATCGACTTTTGGTAAAACCAATAGATTTGGCCGAAGTTAGAGAGAGTCTTGCGGAGTTAGGACTCAGAGACACTTAACTTATATTTAATAGGTTGTGACTCGCTAATAAAATTGGATTTACTAAGGTTTTAAATTAAGCAGAAGATGTCATCAGAAGTATTAATGACTGTGTGTAACTTTCATTTTTTTGGGAATGATTCAAATTTCAGCTATGATATAATTGTTGCATATTCTTGAATTTGTAGGTAGTAAGAAATAAATCTACTTTCCCATGAAGAAATCAAACAAAGCAATTTTTTCTTAATGTAACATAGTATTCTCCCTAGAGTTATAAGATTATCAATTAAGTATATCTAGAGATACAACAAAAATGTAAAAAAGTTTTAGAATCATTTTAGAGCCATTATTGTTCTTAAGGGTAATGTAAACAAACCACAAAAACAAAACAATGATATCATAGAGACAATACGCTATGACTCGAAGCGGCCCTAGTTAAAAGCTGTCGTTTGCTGAGGGATAAAACTAACTTTCTTCGAAATCGAAGCTCCTGAACAAAAACGCATTTTTTCTGAAGCATATCTCCTTGTGTTGCGATATCAGCACACTTTGGCTCATCAGGTGAGAGATTATCATAAAATAGAAAATTTACTGACAAGAAAGACGTCTTCGGTTAAATCTCTTAAATAATTTTTCGTCGCTTTTTACTGATTAAATTCGAATTAAACAGAACTATTTAACTCCCTTGATTGCCTCAATAGTCAATAATATTGTTCCAAAATCTTATATAATTCAAGCTAAGCTTTTTTACAGACGACACAATGGCATTTAATCCTCCAATTACTAATTCAGGTCTACCATTGCGAGTAGACGGTGAATTTTTGGTCTTACAACGCAAAAACGTTGAAATCGAAGTGAAAGTTGATGGCACTACCGGAAAAAAAACTGCAAAAGGCACAGTAATTTCCTCAATTTATTTTTTCATTAATAACGACTCCACAAGATCTTCATCACTACTGCACGCGCAGTATTCGTGTGCGACAAGAAAGATGATATATTCTTGTCTTTTGACATTCCATTTGGCAGCGTCTACGGAGAAAAATACCAAACACCACTATTTGGATCGAACTATCTATACTGTACTTCTACCTTCAATTATTTTGTGATAATTGACTCATTTGTTTTTCAATAGTGAGGGCAAGGCCGTTGTTTGAGAAGTTACCAGGCGACTGCGAGGTCAAGCTTTGGTTTTATAATGGCGGATGCCAGAAATTCCTGAAATATTTCATGTGTGTTTTAACGCAAATCCGTGAGAGAAAGCAAGACGGCGCAGACCCAGTCTTCGTTAACGACCTTCTCAACGGCTCTCTAGACAGTAGATTCGGAGCTAATGTAGATCCGAGCGATCCTTCGACTGTATTCCTTCACCAGCCCGAAGTGGTAAGCCGATTCATAACAGGCAGATTCTCATGCTCTTTTATAGGAAGTTGGCAATCCAGCCATGAGCAGCTACTATGAGCCTATGAAGAATTCTGGTCCTAAGGACCAGCAATTCCCATATTCCAACGTTGAGGTTCAGCCCAATAGTCTCGGAGATGAATATGTTCCAAAGCAAGATTTTAAATATGCACCTCAGGTAATTGAGACAGAGCTTCAAGAAGATATACACCCTTCGGGAATTGTGGAAGAGAAGCCTGAGATCAGCAGTGATAAATTAATCGGCGCTAATGAGAGTCCAACGAAATCAGAGAAGACAGTCACTGAAAAACGGTTGTATCCGACGTTTGCGTCATTTGGAGAGCAATCGAGATTCGCTCTGAAGAAACAGAATGTAGAACCGTCATATCAGGGAATCGAGCGAACCGATGAGCAATCACAACAAACAAAGGACAAAAAGTGAGTGAGTTGAAGTTAAAACATGAAGATAAAAGCGACATTCAGTACAGACAAAACTTATGATATGTGATAGTATGAATATTATATAAGCCATTATGGCTAATCTTTAATTCACCTGCAAAGCAGCTATTCCACCTTGTGTGTAAATAGGCACCAATCTGAATAGATTTCATATTTGTAAATAAATCAATCTTTTGAATGAAAGAATGACAATACACAGAAAGAAAACTTGAGCTATTTCACAAGATGGTTGATTCATCATCTAAGGTCACATCAGCCAATTTTTTCACCACTACTTATGTTTCTTAGCTCCTTTAATATCTGTATAGTTGTATTCTCTGCCAATTCAGCTTATAAAATCACGGATTCATCAAATATTCTCCCAAGCATTTACTTTCTATCTCAAAGACCAATAGTAAATAAAACAATGATCCATTAATAAAGTTTCGAATTCAGAAACAAGAAAATGAACATTATCAGCCTCAATTAATGCTCTAAGAAGGGGTTCGGATTAACTTTAATCCAAATCAGATTGCTTCGTGTACTACAATTCTTAAAATTACTGGGAATAAACTACTCATACTCCCTAATCTGGATCGATTTATTTTTATCAACTCTCCGAAATAATATTAACACATAATGGAGCCTCGATTATCAGTCATCAAACGGAGTGGTGTCAAAATATACGTCGTAAAGAAACCTCACGCACTAAAACTACTCACTCGTGAGGATCCTTCCATATCCAAGCTAGAAGACTCTCAAAAGCCAGACTCTCCTAAGAAGCCAACTCCCATATTATCAGACCTCGCTAAGACGAAATCTCAAGAAAAATTTGTTATGGACAGGAAAAAAACATGCCAGACCTTCCTGGCCCGTCAGCGATTCGAATCTCAGCTGAGCCAGGAAAATTCACCAGATATCAAGCCGAATATTGTCCTCCACAAAGACATGACGTTAGAAAACTATCAAGTGTTCAAACAAAACCCAAGGAAATTTCTCTCAACGAAGAAAAGCCCGACTTCTGGGATAATGTACACTACATTTTTGGTGGGGAAGCGCCAGTACAACAACATGTTAAAGCAAGCCGGCATTACGAACGAGGACAATGACGTGGAGTTGAAATACAAGAAACAGCTCGTGCCAATTCAGAAACAAATGGAAAACTTGGATCTATATGTCAAGAAAACTTACACTGCTGATGAGCAGCGTTATCAAAAAGCTTTAGAAACTTCAATGTCTGGCGTTTTGCAAGATACGCTCTCTTTGAACAATTCCCTTGAGTCGGGATCGAAAACGATGCTTAATAGCACTCTTGCTTTACCGGAAAAGAGAACGTCCGCATTCGATACTGACAGAGTGCACAAAGAAAGCCCTCGGCTTGAGCTGCTTGAGTATAAGCATATGAAAAAGGGTACTAAAATACTGCATTCGAAGACTTTTAGAGGTTCGCTAGAAGACGTAAACGTGAGTAAGACAAGATTACAGAGCACAGTTGATGACATAAAAGTGGTAGAGACAATGACCATGGAAAACCCGCCTGGGAAGATCGCTTCTCCTCTATTATCTAGACCTGCTGCTACAATAAGCAGCTTCCGAAGTCCGAGGTCGACGAGGAATAAAAGGGAAACGGTGGGATTGGTTAGTTTGGGGCTGCAAAACCAGCCAAGTTTTCGCATTTCAGATTCGACAAAACAACATCCGAACTCATCTGTGGAGGTTATCAAAGAAGAGTGTTCTCAGCACCTTGATTCATCAAAGAAAATTTATAAGAAGATCGATTTGTCGAAGAAAGACCTTGAAAACGCAGATTCTCGTCTCAGCAAAGAAAAAATGCTGATTGGAGAAAAACCGAATGTGAAAAAGATGTTTGAGAATATGATTAAACAGAAAATGAGGTATATCAGGAAATAAGTCAATGAAACCATTTGTGAAGCCACAAATGATTTCTATTTTTTGTTTTTGTTTTTGTTGGTATTTGATTTTTCAGTCTGTAGAGCCTTTTTGATGGGGTGAAAAATATTTCACTCTAGATATTTTCCATTTAACCATCTCATATTTATAGTATATTTTCAGATTGACCATTGAGGCGTTCAACTCACTCTTCTAGATATTTTAGAGGGATCCCAATGCGCAGGTATCAAAAATCAAAGACTTAGATTAGATTTTACTCTCAAAGGAGCTAATCATGAATATCATATGAAAAAAATGTTCATTTTGCGATGAATTCAGATCTCAAATCCATCGATTCGAGCATTTCATAGTCATCTATTCATTGTTTTACTCATATTCATACATTGAAAATATTTTGCACACACTGAGAGAAGGTTGGCTATTTAAGGGTTAATTAAGATCGAAAGGTTTATATTGCTAATAAAGCAAATTTGAGAAGAAGCAGAAAAACAAATGGTCAAGAAAGCCACCCAAGAAAACATCAACACTAAGCTCGCTCTCGTCATGAAGAGTGGCAAGGTCGCCCTTGGAACCAAATCCACCCTTAAAACCATCAGAAATGGAAAGGCTAAGCTCGTTTTTGTATCAAACAACTGCCCACCAGTGAGAAAATCCCTCATCCAATACTACGCCATGCTCGCCAAGATCCAAGTCTATTTGTTCTCAGGCAACAACGTCGATCTCGGTAACCATCTACCCCTCCTACCTCACCCATCTTACACACATTTTCTTCTCTCAATTAGGTACTGCCTGCGGTAAATTCCACAGAGTCTCAGTCATGTCCATCATCGACGCTGGTGACTCCGATATCCTCACCGCTGAATAAACGCAGCAAGACGCTTAGTTTTTGGCATTTCAAAAGCTCTTTTTCGCATTTATTGAATAAGATAATCCCTCGTTTGTATGCTTCATATTGCATCTTTTTATCCCTAATCGTTAGAGGTTCGTCTTGTTCGCCGATATAAGAATAAACCCCAAAAAATCTGCACCGAATTTGGCAAAGAACTAAATGAGAATTAGCTGGGAGTTAAATATTTAGTTTGCGACTCAGAATTAAACTAATTTAAACGAAAAAGAAAAAAACCTTTGATATCCTATGTTGAAGAGAGTCGCCACCACCGTCGTCCGCCTCAGCTCAAAGCAAGTGAGGTACGTATCAACGAGACCAGGGGATCAAGTACAGCATGATAGGAACTTGGGATTTGACTGTTTTGTTTAGTTTGAAGACATCAAAAAGAGACCCCAGGAGACAACTCAAGAAGAAACCGATTTTGGTTATAAGAAAGTCCGCACTGCTGAGAAGCAAACACATGTGAATGAGGTTTTCCACTCTGTGGCTAACAAGTAGCAGCGTTTGGTGGCACCTTGCTGATAATCTTTTTTAGCTACGACATTATGAACGATGCCATGAGTTTGGGCATTCATCGTTGCTGGAAGGACTACTTTGTTGATGAAATCGGCGAGATAACTTCACCAAATAACTACCAGAAACCAAAAGACGGCAAGCAAGCCTCTGCCGTCGTGCTGGATGTCGCTGGTGGTACCGGAGATATCGCTTTCAGAATCCTGAACAAGCATAAGAAGCAGCAAAGAACGCTGTATGGCGATACGCTCGAGGTTAAAGTTCTCGATATTAACGCCTCGATGCTTAAGGTTGGCGAGTCACGAGCAAGAACCCAAGGATTTGCTGTGGGAGGTATTAAACCCGCGATGAACCTTTTTCTGAGGTTTTTTTAGAGGAAATAAACTTTATCGAGGGCAACGCCGAGGATTTGCATCAGATCCCAGATAATTCCATTGACGTTTACACGATAGGTGAGAAATTTCAAGCATTCAAGTTTCTAATACAAAATTGTTGATGTTAGCTTTTGGCTTGAGAAATGTTCCTCGAAAAGAGAAAGCGATTGCTGAGGCTTTCAGAGTATTGAAGAAAGGAGGCCGCTTCATGTGCCTTGAATTCAGCAAAGTCCAAAACCCGATCCTATCGCAACTCTATAGTTTCTACTCGTTCAATATCATTCCAGTGATTGGTCAGGTGGTCGCTAATGACAGACATTCGTATCAATATTTGGTAAATTGCTGAAAGAAGAATTAATTTACTCATCTCCTGCATGATAGGTCGAGAGTATTGATAAATACTGGGATCAAGAGACTTTCCTTCGAAAAATCAGGGAAGCTGGATTTTCTTATCCAACTTATAAAAATCTCTCTGATGGCATCGTTGCCATTCATAGTGGTTTTAAGTTGTAGTAGTTTTTATCGCAGAGTGCCGAGGTTCGCAGATGTGGTGATTGATGATGATTGAATGTATGAATGAATTACTGTTGATTCCCCTAGCTGGCTAATGCAGCGTGTGTATTTCTTTTGAAAGTTTTATTTTTCATACAGAGCGTCTCGCACGATAAGCAAACTTTTATTTCTGTGTCTGATGACCAAAAATCCTACATTTCCTCCTCCTAACTAACTACAAGTCACTTATCAATATTCCCAACTAATAATGATCGTCAACAGTACGAAAGTCGCTTGCTATTAGTTGGAAAACTGTTCGAAAATGAATGATTTCTGTAATAACAACAGAACGAAATGACCTACTTGGAAAACTGAGAAAAAATCTTACTAAAGAAATCCCATACAGCCAAAATCTTGTCACATATATTAATAATTTCTGTCTAACGTAAATTGAAGCATCTTGAAGTAACAGCCGCACCTGACGAAGCCATCCATGAGGCAAATCGTTGGGCTGGAGCGCTTGGAATTGTATAATTAATGCAATTGTTTGTAATAAATTTCTTGTTAAATTTTATCCTCATTAAGATTTTTCGCATACTGATCCTATTTGAATCTCAGAAGATATAAACCTTCTTATTGGCTCACCTATTTAAAAGTGAAAACAAAAAATGTATACGCCAAAGAGAAAGCAGGAACCTGCAAAAGGGTCATTTTTACTTAAGAACAGCGGCTCGAAAAAAAGCCTAGATGATCATTTGTACAAAGGATTATTCACCACCACCTCCAAAACTCATCAGAGCACGAATGTGAGTTCGAGACCAGGATCTCCTCGGCCATTTTCTCCGAACTCAGGCATGAAAATAAATAATTATCTGTAAGTATCGCCCTTCCCGACCATTTGAATTAAATATCCATATAGCGCTAACCTGTTGGCCAAAAAGATCAAACGTACTCTGCGATAATGAATCATTCCATGCAAAATTATCCTTTAGCTTTAGATTTCCAAATTTACCATGAGGTCTCCAAATCGATTTATCAACCATCTGGGGCTGTTACTGATCGCTCTGCAGCTTCAAGACGCTCTCCTGGAAGAAATCCGCTGATTCCAAGCACAAATCAAGAACCTGAAGTAAAGTGTTTTCATGCAAAATTGATATAAGGAACTTGTTTTCTATCAGCTCTGGTTGCAATCTTCAAGAAGAAGCCCGGAGTCATATCGTGTCGCAATGTTTACAGAGATGGTAATTGGTCACTTCGCACACAAACTTTAAATTTGCTTCAATTCAAGGAGAAGCCAAGAGGACGAAATAAAGGTGTTTTTAATGATAATAAGCGAGTTCCTTTCAACGAGCAACAATCACCTAGAGGTTTGAGGTAAGATATGCTGAGAGTATATGTGATTGATGCTAAACTCAATACTATAAAGGCACATTGAAGTGAGCCCCTCACCAGGAGATGAAGTTTACAGACGGCAATTGAGATCTGTCAAATCAATGAGCCACCTCGATGTTAATCCCATTGTTCATGGAGATCCAAGAGGTATAGCGCAACCATCACCCCGCAGACTAGTACAATTGGTTGTGGCTAAATGTAAGCTAATGACTTCGTTATTACCTAGGATCAGCAAGTATCAATTGAAACCAAGATTTTCAATGAAAAGAAAACAACGCTGCCATGTGAACGATCTCCAACAGCAAGAAGGAGGTATTCTTGCTCTCTTTAAACAGATGAAAAAATAAAATGTTTAATAGCCCTTATAGAGGAAGAGAGTCGACCGTGGGAATGCTTCTGGGAGGAAATCTGAATCTAACCACAATTCCGAAGTTCGTCGAAAACAAAGCACTCACTGCGAAGAAGTCCGGAACCATCAAGCAGCTTCTTAATTATAACGAAGGTCCTAGTCCCAGACACGAGGTAACTTCATTGATATATTGGATTAGTTTAACTTAAGCCTGTTAAATCTGCTTAGCGCTTCTCGAGTAAGATAAATGAGGTCCCGTATAGTACTATTAAGCAGAGCATCAATACGGAAAGGCCGTTTGCGAGACGATCACCTGCATGGATCTAACTTGAATACTTCAATGGGTGAGAGGTGTTGGTGAACACTAATCATAGCAATAGTCAAAAAAAGAAAGAGATATATACTCATTTATCTGTAAATCTCTGATGATAATATCTTCAGTGTACCGCACCTGAAAAACAATGAAGAAAGAGAGTAGAATTCATTGAAATAATATATATAGTGCACTATTAAGTTAGATATTGATATTACACTTTGAGCAAAAAGCTTTACCAGAGAGAAACAAAAATTTCCAATAAACAAAAAATTTGGAGTGTTTTCCATTGAAACTTTGTTAAAAATCTCTTTATCATCTCAATCTCAAGAACTTCTCTTCTTGTTGTATCGTCATAATTATTCTGGATAATCGGATCATTAATTGAAAGAATCAAGGTAACTTCTTCTATATATTGAAGCTATTCAGAACTCAACATATCCCAAACCAAAACTAGATTTTTCTACAAATAAACAATTATTGCCTCTCACAAAAAACTGAAAAGTTCAAAATCATATTTTTTCCTCAGAATCAAACTCAATTCATCGTCTTTTTGCCTTTCACAGTGACGATCTTCCTCGCCACAGTTTTATTTTCTGTTGGGTCCACGATCACTCTGTGGCTTTGAAGAATTTGCTTCAGATACTCTTGCTTTGCTTGAGGCAACGACATGGCAATCTGCTTTATTGCTGCCTCGTTAACCTCCTTTAACTTCATGATGATAGTGTTGAAATGACTAAACTCGTCTCTGTTTTTGAATTCAGTGAGTAGTTGTTCCACAGTTGATTGCGCTTCACCCTAATAGTAGCGAAGGTAAGGTTCACATCATCAACATGATATCTTACATATTCATTATCGAACATATATCCCTCGTCTTCCTCCTCCTCAGAATCGTCAGAGTCATCATCGTCATCACCATCATCATCGCTATCATCAACGTCTTCATAATCGTCTTCATCGCCACGTTCATCATCCATTTGATCCGACGGGGGGAGGTTATTTTCAACTTTCTGTAGTAATTCATCAGTTCTAACCAATTTTGTTAACCAACGTAAGGATTCAAAGTTTACTTCTGGAAATCTTGAAGGATGTTATTGATGATTTGTTCATTCGATGGGATCGTCTCTAAATCATCGACGCCTTTTTTCTTTCGCAGAGTCTCTGCTTTCTCAATCGATTGTATAATCCTCAGCATAGTCACGACGGCTTCAAACATCTGAGGAATTTGCTGAGAAACGAATGGAGAGAGATTCTTCTGAATGAATATGCTGCTCATTCCGATCACAAAAGTCTATATGATGATGAAGATAATTCATAAGACTGGTTTGAATAGACTCTGATTCACCTTTCGATCATAAGAGTGTATGAACATATTTATATTGAAGATAATCGCATTTATCATTATCGCAGTCATGTCTCTGGATTGAAGTATCTCTTCAGTTATGGGATAATTCACACTAAAACCATGTAAAATGACCCCGAGCAGTCTGTGATTGTTCAAATTAGAAGAGAAAAAGCGACTGGATTCTTACCTAGCCTTCAAGAACGTGGTTTTAATCTCTTTATTGAACCTGTCAAGCACAGTGCATATCATTTTCTCCCATTGCTTGGCATTGAGCAGTTCGCCGAAATATTGTATAATTAAATGCAGCATCAACGCTCCTTCAGCTTGATTCGCTTCGTTTGCTCTTTTATAATCACAGAAAATTGCCTTACACGAGAGGTCTATGAACTAAAACACAAAAATCATTCTTGATCCAAACCTAGGTAAGTGTGTATTACCATGTCGACGACACCAAGGTTTTTCGATAGAAAAGTTCGTCCGTAATAAATCATTAGGTTCATTGTAGTAAAGAGGTTATTAAGCATATGCTTATTTTTTTCGAATATTGCAGTGAAAGTTGCAGCAAGTCTCCATTGAATTTCCGTTATCTCGGCAGATTGACGAATGAAAGCGTTCACTAGCAGCAAGACATCGTCGTCGAAGCTGATTTTCTGAGGAGTCTGAAGGCATTCATACAGAGGCAGCAGCATCTCTTCGATTTCCTTGAACAGAGGCACGTAGATCTTTTGATCGCCGATCGTTTTGATGATATTCCAGCACTTTTGGAATATAATATTGCCCTCATGTGACGTGTTCTCTTGATTCTTAACTTCAGTTTCTATTTGCTGGCTCAGAGCCTTCACCAGAAGAGCCAACCCTTCAGGAGCTGTGACGATTTGTTTAGAATAACTCCTGTTTACGTAAAATTCGGTTACTTCGAAAATTAATGAAAGATTTGTCTTACGATACAATTTCCTGCACCATTTCGAAAAAATCTGTGACTTTCATGGAAGAAATCATCTGAGCGAACTTAACCAAAACGTCATTGATAATTGGAGACAGACGAGGGATCATGTCGGCGTCTTCGAAGATTGATTTCAAACCGTCACAAGCTTGATGTACAGCGATCAGATACTGCTTATCACGCAAGCCAAGCGTGTCTACTAAAAATCTCATCTGCTTTTCAAACTCCTCCTTTTGCGATTTATCTTTGAAAATGTCGTTGTAGTAGTAGCTGACGGCCAGACAGTACCGAGACCGAATCAAAGCTATTGATATAATTGTTAGTTCATGAGGAAATAATAGATGTCATTTACGGTCCTCGGTTGTCAAGAAAAATGAAGAGTAGTTAGCAATCATCTTTTCGAAAAGCTCTCTAGTAGAGAATTAGTTTGGAATATAACCAAGAGTAATTACAATAGATCTTTTCTTTTGGGAAGAATGTAGCTTAGGGCTGCGAGGATAATCAGGCATGTCTCGACTCGGATGTTTGGTTGCGTTTTAGTTAGTATTAAGGAGTTGGTAAAATCGTTGAGAGTCGAGAATTTAGATGGAATATCTGCGAGATTGTTCGAAGATATCGTAAAATCTATTAACGAAACGCTGAGAATCGAAATAAATGTAAGCGATCCGTCAATATTATCGCACATCGTCTCCATAAACTGAGCTGCTTGCGTTTTCGTTGTCTCTGAAATCTAAATTGATATTGTTAGAGACAGGGATTTAAAAGTAACAGCAACCTGATTATCGCAGGTATCAATGGCAAGCGATACAAATTCTCCAGGATTTTCATTCATCATTTCGATCTCAGACTTTCCAGTGCGCATCAGAGGAAGGATCACATCAGCAAGAAGGCTTTAGATCGTTTAGTTGTTTAAAATTCATGATTTTTCTTACGCTTTTTTGTTCTCAGCGAAAATATAGTAGAATTCAGGATGCTTTCCCAGAAGTGTCAGTAAGATCAGAATTTCTGTGACCAAACTCTCATAAGCCCCTTTCTACTCAAGTGTCAGATCTACTCATCAATGGAAAAATTCATTTACGTCCAAAGCCACCGTCAAATCGATCTTCTCGCATGTGCAGAAGTTAATAATAGTCTTTATCAATAGAGGCAAAATAGTCGGCAAAAGGCTATAAAACTTCGAGGTGGTGACCTTTATTTGCCCTCTGATTTCGAAAATGAACTCAAAGACCTTATTCATGCACCTCAGCACCTTGATCTTCACATCATTCATGAGTTGATCGAGTCTCTCGAACCCGCAGGTAGAGATAAAGCAGTCTTTGATCTGGAGTTCTGTATTCAAATAGATACACAGCGCCTTTGTAAAGACCAAAATAAGGTTCTCCTTGTTTATCACATGCTCAAGGAGATTTCCTTTGTGCTTATCCAGCTTCGATATGAAGTTCTTTATGGTCTCCGTCCATACTCTCAACGACTCCAACCTAATGAATGCGGTTTATGACAGAACTATTACAAATTATTTACAATAAACCCATTTTCACGACAGCCTGCTCATTATTAATATTCATTCCCAAAGCAGCAAGATCATTCAATACAGCGTCCACAATCATATTTCCAAGTTCAATGAGAGGGTCAATGCTTTCTTTGTAAAGGAGCAGGAGCTTCGCAGATTCATTTGTTGTGTTTGTGAAAGTTTGTAAAGCGATCATTCCGCCAATAATTCCTTTGTGTTTCAATTGCAGCGCGCCCATTACTACAGGGAACAAGTTTTTCTTGATCTCATCTCCTAAAAAGCGTTGAAACTCCATGGAAAACCAAGTTTTTTACCTCCTTGTAGAAATAGGATGTTATTTAAGCAAATGCTTAAGGTAATTCGTAGAGAAAGCTTGAGATGCTCTTGGATCATTGCTTGTAAGATAAGACTCGCCCTTTGATAATTCTGCTGATTGGTGATGTGTATCTGCACGTTGTCAGCTTTTATATGAATCTCCAAATAATTCGCCGCAGCGCTCTTCAGTTGTTCTGCTTCCTCTGCGATGGTTATTAAGATCAGCGATGATTAGATAATGCTTACCGCTGGAGTCGTTCATTGTGATAATAGAGATTAATGCTTCAAGAAATTGATCTCCTTTCTGAGAAAGCTGTTTAAGTGTTTGTTCGGCTAGTTTGCGTTCGTCTTGATTTCCGGATTTGAATGTTATTTGAAGTAGTTGACCGCATTGTTGCATTAGATTCATGGTAGGGTTTTCAGCTAGCATTTTGGAGAAGCTCGATATTCCTAAATTAGTCAAGCAATTTTCTGAAAAATAAAAATTTCCCTCCTTTTGATCTGAACGTCTATTTAAATCTGATTTTTGGTAATAAGCTAGGCTAGAGAACTGGTCTGTCAGATTTTTCAGATAGAAAAAAAAAATTCTTATGAATTTTCTTGATTGGGCATGGTGATAATATAGGTTATGTTTGAAGGGTTGAATATAGCAACACCTTCTTATTTACTGTCATCATAAAGCGTCTCATCATAAACTTGATTTCAAATTCATAAGAATAATTATAAGGAACTTGTGCAATATTCATCGGCAATTTATTAACGACGGCGGCTCCTCCACCTCCTCCTTTGTTGACCAAGCATCGAAAGGAATATCATGACAATATCAGAATAAAGCAGAATCACTCCCAGAACATAGTCGTCAACCTCAAGTTGATGCTTCGTGCCACCTGCGATCTTTTGAGAATCGTAGAGCAGGAAGAAACAGTAGAGAAGTGCATATAACGCGTTACAAAGGGAAGAGAGAACAGTGAAGTTACATGCCCAGATGGAGATACAGAGGAGCAAGAAAATGGATGGACAAGCCCAGACCATTCCTTGCCAGAGGTTTTGTGTAATATCTGTTTTGCTGAAAAACGCATAGGCTGTCACCGAAGTTGTTACACCTGCTGTCATTCCAGCTGAAATTATCAACCAACTTGTTGCCCCATTTCGTGAATATATGGCACATATTGCTGAAACAAGGTAAGCTTCGATAAGCGTAAACAAAAAGAGGAGGAAATAATTCAATGGGACCCTTCGAGCAATCTTTGTATAGCATTTTATTACGATAATGAAGGTCAAGTGCATTGCCAAAGACATCCAGAGGAGCCATAGGTTGTTGAGTTGGAAAAAACCGAATCCTCCTTCATATGTTGTCTGAACAGAGGCAGTGCAAATTAATGTAGTGATCAAAAGCTGAATCGCTAAGAGAATGTAAACTTTGCGAATAAATCCAATCCGAGAAGTAAGTGAAGCATCCACGAGCTTTGAACCTGTGATAGGTGGCTGAGCTGGGCCGATAGGATTTTGCAGGAAGTTCGTTGCTGGATGGACAGCGTTCCTATTGGCATTTCCATCGAAAATAATGGGCTGATGTGAATATTCCAGGTGTGGGAAGTTTTGTCTGAACATGTCTGCTTGCTGGTTAAAACCATATTCAGCCTTTTGACTATAATCGCCTGGAGTATGCTGGTTTTGATGAGGAATCTCGATTCCGTACATATCTTTGATAAAACTACGGAAGTAGTTATTATTTTTAGAAGTAAGTTGTGATGCTTTATAAGCTGCTATAATAAGCGTCTGCTTCAGGAGTAAGCCAGTTGATTTAAAAAAAAACTGCCAGCTAATCAGAAATTCTGCTGCTTCGATTATGAATATGATATTCTCTGCTTATGGCTTGTGAAATGGTGAAGTTATCGTCTCAAGCCCCTGCTTGCGTCCGCAAAGATTATCTTGGCAACATAAGCTTCTTTTTTTTTTTAAAATTCCCATTTAATCCTAAAAATAAATTCGCAGTGAATAAAGGAATATTGCTGTCGTGGCAAGAAGGTATTGTGATAGCGAAAGGACTGACAACTATTTTATCCGATATTTTATTGTTTTTTGGTTTGATGCATGATGAGCAGCACAACGTTTTGAATTTTATAATCTTATCTGCAGCGATTTAATTTAGTTTCTTATCAGAATTTCAAATCTGATATGAATTTAAGTAGCTTTGTAAGATCAATTAAATTTGTTTAAGATCAGAATTCTTGTTGGAAATGATGGAACAGGTGCGTTCCTTTCATTCCTGGAATTCTCGTGTAATTATTTATGGCATAGGCTCACATATTTGGGATTTTTCAGAAAATCTGAGAACAGACTCAGCAATAACAGTGCGAGAGGCTGATTTTCTAAGTTACTATTACTATCTTTAAGGCTATGAAAAAACTTGAGCCGAATATTTGTACCATATCTTCATCAATAATGTGCCTGACATCATAGATTCACCAATTTCTCTTGGGATATGATGAAGGTTGTTGCGTTTCTTGAAATGGTGCAGGAAGAGCGATCTTCAACTTTGAAGTAGCAAAAAAACAGCTAAAGAATTCGATTTCGATAAACTCTGGATCTTTGCTGATCTCCTCCAACTTTGTTAAATCAAATATGGTTTGTCGCCACCAATGTTCTTTCTTTTTACATTCAAGTTGAACTTTCTTAAAGTTAGAATTTCGAGAAGAAAAATGAAATCTTAAGCTGCACTCTTATCCCATGAGCATAGATTTTTTGTAAATGCTACGCACCAAGAAACCACCCCAAAAGATATCAGTTACCAAGAATGGATATTTCGATTTTTTTAGTTCGTTGTGTACATTAAAGCACACAATGGCGATGGAACAAGCTTAAAAACCGAGGAAAACGATCAATAGAGCTAGAAAATCAGAGGATGACTGAAAGATGAACCGGAGTTCCTAGCTTTGAAAGGGAGAAAAAACAAAAAAAAAAGGTCGACTTAATTGTCAAATCTGTCAAATTATTCCGCAGAATATATTCGGATCTTGTCAATGATTTCTTGCAGGACTATGAACTTTCAGAAGAACCAAAACACATCAATTTCATTATTCATCTATAGTTGTATAAAAACCGATTGTTTACCAAATTTTTCTGGATTAAGCAAACGATAATCTCGACTCCATGCTATACCCAGCAAACAAGCATCCTTTTGCAAAAAAAATAAAAAATAAAAAATTGTGGATAATCAATTAATACAGGCTATTTGTGAATGATTTGATACTTTCTTAGGAACCAAAATGCCACAACTGTATAAAATTCATAGTAGAAATAATAATAAATGCAGATACTATGGTACCCACTGAGAGATTAGGAACTATTGTTGTACCTTTTACTTCCAAGCATCGCGAGGAACAACCCTACAATGTCGACATAAAGAATGACCACACCCAAAACATAGTCATCC
>ENA-UOTZ01001186-UOTZ01001186.1-compost-metagenome-genome-assembly--contig:-NODE-1186-length-18917-cov-7.058546_pt1 | contig 18917 bp, 10 predicted proteins | sample MGYA00238144_ERZ746983 | MGnify/ENA primary metagenome ERZ746983 (study PRJEB28759, sample SAMN06268863) | compost metagenome | isolation source: single cell | place: USA: California, Emeryville, Joint...
TTCTCTGTTAGCTGTTGTAACTGTAGGCATTTCACCGAATGGGATTTCATTCGATCAAAGAAAATCTTCCTTTCGCAAATTTTGCATGTGACTTTATCTGCACTAGACCTTTTTTTGTCGCCAAGGCTCCACATTTTATCCTTCAAAGCCAAAAATTCCTTGAGAGTTTTCTTCCACTGCTTGTAGCTCTCATTTTGATCCTCGAAGGAGTGATTCTCTACCACTTGAGACTCTTGTTGAGCAGACACCGGTTGTTGTGCTAAAATGCTATGTCGTTCTTCACTGTTGCTTCGGCACGGAGTTTGAAAGCGCTGGTTCTCAGTTCGCTGCTCTTCTAAGGTATGGCCTGCTTTATCTACATTAGAAAGTATGAGAAGTCGAGTGGAGCAGCGTATTTACCAATGAAAGAGTGATATTCACATGTGTGACTGATCTCGCTAAGGGAATATCTGAAATAAAAGAAGAGCTTTTTAATCTTCCTAAAAGTCGATGAAAGTATTAATAAATTCAAACAATAGTCTGTTGCTACTTCAATGCAAGCTTCGCATTGGGGTTTTGGGTGGATATATCGCTTTCTGAGTTCAAATTTCTCTCCAATTCTTCCATGTCTTGAAGCAAGAATTTTTCCAATCCACTAGCCAGCTCGGTGGGTTCTTTCGTTCTGATGTCGATAAGAACTTCTAAAAACTGATAAAGCTGCTCCTTCTTAAATATTCATCAGCTATTCTCTTGCTCAAGAAAAAAATTTACCAATTCGCTCGAAATTGTATGCAGCAGCTTGCACAGCTCTGCTTTGATACGATCCAAATTGCCTAATATCTGATTTCTTTTAAACACAAGCTTCATAATGACTGACAATTTACATTGTTTCTTTCTTCCTTTATTAGATGATAGTAGCTCCATGGAAAATAGTACGCATCATCAGAATGGCAATCTAATGAGTGGCAGTTGATTTTCAGTCTCTCGTTTTTCTCTGAATCTTCCTCGCTCATTTTTTCGTACCGCTTCAATCGAGATCTAATTATCTGGTGTTTCTTCTCTTTATAAAGCTCAGCTAGCTTTTCCATGACGTTCAAGCTATCTCCATTGGATTTTGTATCTGACGAAGAATTCTTCTCACTGAGGTAGTCAGAAAAGCCCTTCAAATTTTTGGGGCTTTTTTGACTTGCATCGCTATGGCCATCATTGTTTGTGTTGTTCAAACTCTTATCTTCTCCGCAATGGACTTCGTTTGGCAGCAACTGCTGTTTTTGGTTCATGTGCTCGGTTCAGAATTGTTAATTATAATAAAAATGTGACTCGTGATTTAAAATTGAAAAACGTGTTCTGGAACCCGATAGCAGTGTTTGTTCGATGATTCTGATGAATATTGTTTCGCTAATTGTTGTGTCAGTAAAGCAGATTTAATTTATCCGCTGATAATTTTATTGAAGCACTCGCATCTCCTTTATTAAAATACCAATGGTCGGATGCTATATCTTGGAAGGATTTCAAGGAATAAAAAAAATTTAAAAACCAATAAACAAAACGAATCAAGATTTGGGAATCATAATTGGAACTATAAAATCTATAGGCCTTTCTTTGACCTTGAATTTGCATTGAGTCAGTCGTAACTCCCTGGTCTAAAACTCTCTCTTATTCTCCCTGTCAGATGATATTTGAATACTTCTTATATGAAAACTAATTTTTCGAAAATAATCTGAGGAAGAAAGCTACTTGGTGGGAAAACAAGCATATTTGCTTTAATGGATTTTTTTTTGTTGGGGGGCAACGGCAAGTAGTTCATGAAATTCGATAGATAAAACACATAAAAGGTGAACGTGTGACGAGATCGTTTGCATTTATTACATTAGGTAAACGAGGAGCTCACTGAAATTCATTACTGATGATAAACAATTCGCCAGCTTTCAAAACAATTTGATAATTCCTAATTAAAATTCCAAAGTATTTTAATTTTACCTGCACCAACTCTTTCGAATTATCGTCGGACCTCAAAAGGACGCAACAGCTAACTAAAAAAAAGCTTGGTTTGTGTCCTTACCAATAGATAAAACAGTTACTCATCTGAAGTCGTGATTATTCAAAATCTCAAGATAAAAAACAACAGTGCAGGGGCCCCTCCAAAATTAGAAATCAGACATCCTTGGTCAGGTTAGTTAGGAAAGACTTGAAAAACTTAAAACAGAATCCACGTTTTATTTAATTTTGATACCATGCTCACCATTTCAGTTCGTGCTTGCGGGATTGAAAACATCTAGGAAAAGTAACTTCCTTGCATTCATTTCCTAAACATTAAATCTCCTTGCAGAAACTGTGTCTGTCTGATTTGCTTTAGAAGAGAGAAGCTTAAGAATCCTCAAATTTACTTTTGAAGTTTTGCTTTAGACAGTATGGTTTCAATACAACATTAAATACCAGGCTTATGAGGGTAAGCAGTACGTCTCTAGCAAAGTTGTTGTTTATTCGGTTTTGTGAGCTCGTAATACTTCAAAAAACTTTCAAATATAGATGGCCTATGATGATTATCAGGATATTTAAATATAATTCGAGTGTTTATCTTGTCTTCGATAAAATGGCAATCCCAAAATCAAAGAACTTATCATAATTTCAAAATTTGTGGATTTTTTTGCGACTCTCTCAACAGGTTAAGACTCCGGTTTCTCAAATCTCAGCCGAATAAAAGAATCGTATATCGATTTGTCTCTTTTTAGGATTTTAGTTTCAGTAAACTCACAGCCCCAATTCTCAAGAGTTGTTTATGATTTAAATCGTTGATTTCAATCGGCGTACAATTTTCTGATTTATTTTTTCCGTTCAATTCTACCTCCTAAACTACTATCTTCTGATTTAACCTCATTAGGTGCAATAATCCTTGCTAACTTTCAATATTGAAACTACAACTCTAATGATATTTGGTAACCCAAATTCAAATTTTGCACGTAATCTTTTTTATTGCTTTATCGTATCCAAAATAAATTTATAATTGCAATATTTCTCAAACTAACAAGAAATAAGGGAGAGTGTCTGCTCAAATAAGGAGCATTTATGATAAACAACGTTCAGCGTAAGTGAAACTTTGCCCAATAATTAAAACAAGAAATAGGTAACTTTCACCAAGCAGAAGACAAGCCTTCAAGTCAGCGAAATCTATCATCTAGCCACCAAAACACCTCAAAAGGTACCATCTGTCAGAATTGCATAGCATAATTGGATAGGAGCTGCAATTGAGTATTATGAGGAGTACTGTAAAGTTTTAATGGCGAATGCCATTCTAAATGCTCAAGTAGGCCCTCTATTATATCTCAAATCTGATACAACGCTATATTCTTAGTACAAAGAGATAAAAAATGAAAGGGATGCACTCTTTGAGAAACTCGAACGATTGCAAGTGAGTGAAAAATTACTTGCTTCATAATCAAATTTTTTTCAAAACAAGGAACAAGGCGGAGGAGGATATGATAGTATCGAGAGCAGAAAAGAGAGATCGAATCCAGAATGCGCTCGTGATAAGCTACCCCATAAGAGAGAACGTAGAACGGCAGTTGAAATCACACGAGATCATAAATGTCCTGTAGAAACTTGCGGCAAAGCTTACGGGTATGCTTTTTGTTCATGAAGACTGCATTTTTTCTGATTTTCACGGGGATTAAATAGAACGGACACGGCTCTGAATCATCATATTAGGCTGAAGCATCCTGAGATAAAAAAATAAGGCGAAATGGAATTGACTATCAAGCAAAATGATCGAGAAGGTGCGCTCCTGATTGATGATGTGGGTTCTCGGTCTTGCTAAGCTTGGGAATTACGAGTTTATATTTTAAGAGTTAATTTGTATCTTATATTCACAAAGAAATTATAACTAAGTTATCCGCTCAACTTGAAGGCGTTTGCATTGTTCCATGCAGGTAAATTCCTCTGTGCATACGTAACGAAGTTTAGAAATGCATATTTTTAATGAATTAATGTTCTCGGTGTAAAATTATGAAAATTCTTATTCATATCCAGAGTTTTATATAAGAATACATCCTATTCTTAAACAAAAATTGATCCGTTTCGATTTAATTGTTGATACCTTATAAATGAGCTCTCGAATATCACGAAATATATACTCTGACAGCTTATCACATCATAATCTGCATTTTACTTAATACCACATGCAAATATTTAGTAAGAGTCAGTAAGTAGTCTGACCTCTTTAGATTTGAGAAATAAATTCAAGTGGAAAAATTTAATCTTCTCATAAATTTAATATCCAAATGATGGAATATGATACAGATGAAGAAGAAATTTTCATCCCCGCAGAATTCGACAAACTTCCGCTGGTTTGCAAGAGACATAAAAAAAGACTTGCATCTGTGGATCTCTCAAAAAACTCTTATCGCCGACTGCTTTGTTTCGAATGTATGAAGGAAGAAAACGAACGAATTCGAAATCCAATGAGCAATTTCCTGAAAAATCGCTATTCAATTGAAGACGTCATTTCTTCTAAGGCAATAGAAGACACGAGAGCAAAGACAATAGCTTATCAAGAAAAAGCTATGCAAATCTACACGGATTTAGAGCGACGAATCAATACTCTCATCGATATTCTAAATGGTCTGAAATACGACATTCAAAAGAAAGTTGAAAAGTTTATTATAAAGTCTTCAAACTCTCATTTGGATGCTATGATCACCATCTTGGCTAAGTTCCAAGGGGAAAAAGCGGTTGATGAAGGCGAAAATCTAGAGAAATACATCAAACATTTCTTAGCGATTGAAAAGGAATCGGAACTCAAAGTTATGAAGGCTATGCATAGAGAAACGATGTTTGACTTAAATGCTTTGCATAATTCGCTCAATAGCCTTCAAAACAACTGGCGGTTTAATAAAAGTAACACTTTTTCCAATTTATTCCCTTGACGAAGAATATCAGAATGCTCTCTATCAAGAAACGAGCTGCTCCTCTCCACATCAGTTGATCGTACAATAAACGTAATCGATATGGAGGAATTACAGCTTGTTCATACAGCCAAAGAAGTATGTAAAGGTAATATTCACATTATACAGCAGAAATAATCACATCGCTTTTGGGTTTTTCTACGTTTGCAGAGGAAATCAGCTCAATTTGCTCTTCAAGGAGTCAGAGATATTGCCTATTAGCCACTTCGAAAGGCATTGCTCTTTACGAACTTGAGAAAAATCGGATCACGAGATTCTACCGAACATCTCCGAACTCTCCAATTAAAGTTTTCCTCTCAAACAGCGAACGTTTCATCACTTTTTTTGACTCTCATTCCGTTGGGGTTATGGCGCTCAAATCTACAAAATTTATCAAATTATTTCTAACAGCGAGGAAAGGTAAAAATAGTTTGGTATTTTCCGGTTGCTCTGAAAGTAGTACTACTCGTGGCTAGAAAGGATAAACACAATGGCTGTTACGGCAAACGACAAGTATTTTGCTATTGGAACGTCTGAAAACAATATACTACTTTATAATCTCGCTTCGAAAAAATTAGTTTACAGTTTTGAAAATTTTCACAGAGGTAAAATTAATCGCAATTTCTACTTTATTAAACTCGTTTCAGATGAGGTCAATACTGTGATTTTCACGAGAGACTCAAGATATATCATCTCTTCCTCCGATGATAAAACTATTAAGATCATTGACACTCTAGAGAAGATGCCAATTGCAAATTTTTTCCTTGAAGGTAATAAATGCTTGGAAACATAGCGCTGTTAATTTAACGACCATCAACCCAGGGCACTGTTACCCTCTGGCGATATCTCCAAACCAGAAGTATATAGTTGCTGGTACTTCAAACGGAAAACTCGAAATAATCGATTTCAGCACAAGAATGCTCATTCCGGGTTTTCGGAACCAGACAGGCACAAGTCGCCCAAATTTACTAAAATTGCTCTGAAATAATCCTTGTCATTGATAGGTGCTATAATGGCAGTATGTTTTTCGTTGGATAGCGGTAAGATAGCTGCACTTAACATGGAAGGTACGATAACGATCATTCATGTCGATTCAGGTCAAGAAATGGCGAAATTTTCAAATCTTCATAGATCCTTGACTGAAGTTGGAATGCATGATTTTTCTCTTTCAAATTAACTCGTTGTATTGTTTTAATTTGATACGTGTTTAAGATTTATAATAACTGTGAAGTTAATTTTTTTTTTTTGTGTTGTAAAGTCGCCCATGTCTGTATTCTTGAACATCAATTCCATTGCCTACGTTTTCATAACTGAATTTTGTGAGTGTCGACGAGTGAAGAGTATAGTACAACTTCGTGATGCTTCGTCTTTGGGTCCTCAAGATTCTGAGCGTTTGTGAGCTAGGGCTATGTTCGGAAAAGTGTGAATCTTCGCAATTCTTCGAATAACGAAATTGAACAATGATGTACGTGTATTGCATCGAATCAAGTCATAATAAAATTATTTTTAATTAACCTGAGGCACCGGACTTCCTTCAATCATTTGAAAAAGACCGGTTTTCTTGCAAAATGTTGTGAAAAATATATAAAATAGTAGTCTAATGATATTGAAAATTGAAGCTTCATATATTTAATAGATAGTTAATCGAATCGAAACCATTGCAATCCGTCGTTATATTATTTTGTAAAGTGAGATCCTTCAAAATGCTACGCTAACTTCTTTGATATAATGCTATTGAATTGATATCGATTTGCAAATCCATTTCAGCTAAGCTGCCTATTCTCAATAGATTCTTATTTCTCACCTCACATCGATTCATATTTGAAAAAAAAAATAGAATACGCCGGATGATTCATTTCATTGAGCAAAAAAAAACCAAAATGCTGCTGTATTCCCTTCAGAACAATCTACCTTTATCAATGCTGTTATTCTCCTTGAAAAGGATATCACTTTAAAAAATATCGAAAATCAGGACTTATTTCTCAACTAATAAAATGATTTAAATCAGATCTTTAAGCAAAGTTTTATAAAAAATTGTTAACTTGATATCTTTGATGTTAAGATACATAAATAACATATTTTCAATGGACTCAGCCTTATCCTGGGTAATTTCCATCTTTATTTGCGAGACTTCACTTAATTTACTATCTTTCTTCCAACAGCTTGACGTCGTTGAAACCACTCAACTCTATCGGCCGCAAGAACTGACAGATCCTGCCAATCAGCTCAAGCTATTCGATGCAATCGAACAGCTTTTGCTCAAACGCAACCCTTATTTTTCCCTCAAGCCCAATGAAATGTCTTTGGTTATCCTGATTCCGATCTTCAATAAAATCGACGAGGTTCTCTCAGGAATATTGGACCAACTCAAGAAAAGCGCTGAAGCTAATACCTCCCTTAAACCTGAAGATTCAGAGACCTATCGAACTATTTTCATTCGAGCTAGTAACATATTCCGAAGAGCTATCGTAGACACTGGGCCCAAGGATTTTGCTATCGATATATTTGACGAAATTCCGAGCTCGTACCTCAATCACCTGATTGAATTTCTTCAGTACTGCCAAGACCCAATATATACTTTATTGGTTATCTCAACGACAACGAAGTACCTTCGAAAAATCGTGGAAAAAACTAAAGATCTCACTCGAATACTTGAATGTGCGAGAAATTTACTTCATTTCGGGAAATCATTCACCAAGCTTTTAGTTGAAAACAATCGACTTCCAACAAAACTGTTCAAAGAGATAACCGCCACGCTCGGAGGTGAATGCAAGCTCTCACAGTGGGGACCATACATTGAACATTTATTATCTCATACAAGTCCTGAAGAAGTCGAAAAGCTAATTGAGTTCGGCCAAAAATCTCGAGTTAACACGAAAGTAAGCGGCCTAACAGGAAATAAAGGAGCATTCAAGTTCCACCTTGCGGGAGAAATAGCATTTCTAAACTTCGTAAACGAGAAATCAAGGATCCTGAATTATGAGATTACCGCAATTGCGATCAGTTTGGCGTTTATTAGTGGTAGCGAAAGCTTCATTTTTCTCTTTTAACATATCGTAAAAATTATGATAGGCATGCTCATTTTCTATTCTCAAAAGCGCAACAAAGAAAAATTAGTTAAAATTTATCAATTCGAAAATAATTTTAACGTTGAAGACCACTTTGGCTTGCCTCTTACTGCTGCTTACCCTTTCGAATTGAGGGCTGCGAGTAGAGACGGAGGTCAGAATGGAGAAACGGCTTCGATGAGAGTTCTGGCAATTGATTTGCTCTTGTTTTACATAAGTAGAAGCTATGAAATCGTAACGCAAGTCAATAACTTCAGGTATAAATTTGGAGTGATTGATACCGTGAAGCAATATCTCAAGGAAGCTCTTGATCTTTTCGACAGCTCCCCCTCAAAAAAAACTAATTTCCGTGAGTTATGTGCCTATCAAATACTCGAGACGCTGGATGAGTTGATTTTCTCCGCAGAAGAAACACTGACAGGAAAGAGCCTGGCTCTGCTTGACGGATACAAGTTTCAATCTCCTCAAGCAGCAGGAGTTGAGTGCTTCGAAAGTTTCGTCGATTTCTACAAGTTTTTCGTAAAGGCTTTCAACGAATACACAAGAAGAAAACTTTTCAAATGTTTGAGTGAAATCGTGAGGAAAAGATTAAAGAGTCTCAAAGTTGATAGTTATTCAACAACGTGGCTTCCGACGTATTCCAGAGCGCTGTCTTATCTTGAAATTACATGGATAGCGAAAAAGGAACTTTCTGTACTGAGCGGACACTTTGAGGAAAGGTTGATAGAGGCAACAAAAGAACTTGCTCAAGAGAACCGTTTTGAAGTGCTGTTAACTGGCAAAACTGCCGGTAATTTGGGGAAAATGCAACTTCGGTCGTATATCTTAGGACACATTCCAATGTCTTTTACGGGTTATCCTGGTAGTCTAGACGAAGACCATGCTAATTTTAATCGAATCAGACCTTTAGTAGACGTAAAGAGTCTGATCCAGCTATTCAGTGTGCCAGCAGAAGGTGAGAAAAAGACACTTCAGAGTGTATTATTCTTCACTCTCTTAACGAGTTATTTGAGTCTGGAAAGTTTTAAGAACGACAATCCGTCTGAAGAAGAGTGTAATACCCTGATTGGACTCATTTCCGAGTATCACAACCCTTTAGCCCCCGAGTTCAAGTTCTTGAAAGAGTTAAACAAATTCTTTAATGATTCGGAAAGCAACATCCTTAGAAATTGCCTCTTGAAAAACTCTTTCGTAAAGAATACCCTGAGGGTAAAACTTTGGTTCAATGATGAAATTCTCCGATGTGACACTGTTGCAGAGTATTCAGGAGAACGAGTATCATACTGCTATCAAGCTCTTACCGAGACTCTTGAAGAGATGGAACAGTTCAGCGAAGATTCAATGGCAGAAGAAGAAGCTGAGAAAGTCACCAAAGCACAAAACCAAAAGGCGAAGGAGGCCATTAAGCTAGTAGTGCAAGATGTGAAAACGTTAATCGCGAGAACTAATGATGAAATTATTGAAGGAGTCCTCCAAGGCGAAATGGATTTACTCATTTTTGTCTTTCGCCAGAGATTCATTTTGAGCCACATGGACCCTCTCAGAGACTATTTAGAATCGGTTGGCAAATATCTAAAGAGCGAAGACTACACAGAAATTCTTCCAGAATTAGAAGAAATATTCAGAATTGGCTATGGATTTCTACCTGAGCGGGCGATTGAAGATCTATTATCGCAAGACGCCTATGTAAGTGTTAACAACCAAACAGAAACTCTCAAAGATGCTCAAGTAATTAATAGCTATCTCTCGATAATGGAAATCCTCGGTCAGTTTGGACCAGCCGCTTTTGATCTATTTGGATCATCAGAGTCAGCAAGGCAATTGTCTCGTTCCGAAATCGGGCTTTTTCAAAGAATTCATTATCTTTACAAGAATTGGCAAAGATTGAAAGTTCTCGATAAACCAGACCGAGAGGACCTAAAAGGAAGAGAACAAAAGCTTTCTTCCTCAGCCATCCAGATTATCTATCGGATATTTCTCGCTTTTGTAAGCAAAGATGATTCATTGGATGATGAGACCGAAGTTCCTACCATGAATCTCTTTGAAACTCGAAGAATGATGGATATTTCCGACAGTCTCATGAATTTCATACTCGGAGGTGTATTTTATGCCTCTAAGTATCTTGAATCTAATAGCATCGACGTTCTTATGGACTCACTCGCGAAACTCTTGGAAACTGAAACCCAAGTCCTCAAGGCATTGAAGGAGGACCAACTCGAATCTAAACCTCCACGGGAAATCTACGACCAAATCTACGCCACATTGAGAGTGGTCTCATTAGTAGCGACAAATCTAGACGACTTGTATGCGACAATAAATCAAATTTCGATCAAGGAAGGCTATATTAAAATAGCCTTCCATAAAGAGCTGCTTGAAAGGTTCCTCGATTGTGTAGAGGCCGCTGAAGAATATGACAGTTTACTTGCTTCCAAGTTAGAACCAACTCTCATTGAAAAATTCGCAAAACAAAGAAGCCGAATCAAGTTTACACTAATCAAGTTTGCCACTCGAATGTCTAACAGGCTTCTGGGGGAATCTTCTCAGCTCTTATTTACAGAGTACGAAGCAAGGGGCTTTTCACAGGAAGAACAACTGAGAATGGTCGACCGAATTTCTCAGCTGAATTATCGAGTCTTCACCTTGATTAATGTTTCTCATTTTACATGCTTCGCACAAAAAGGCCAGCTAATAGAGAACAGCTATAAGAATCAAGAGATTTTCTCTCTTGTAGACAATCAACCTATTCAAGAGTTACCCAATAATGAAGAGAAAGATCTTACAATCTTCGAATTAAAACGAAAAGAGGCTATACAGAATACTGTGGTGAAGAATTACACGAAGATTTTCCAACAGTTCATCCTGTTACAAGGGCTTCCTGGAAACGATAATCTCCATAATTCAATCAAAAATCTCTTTGAGCAATTAGCCTCGAATGAGGAATTCCAGAAATTTATTCACAATCTGATACAAGAGACTCAGCTTATCTTTCATTGGTTTGCGAGTGAGCCTGTCGATAAACTAGCGGATTTGGCCGTAAAACACCTTCCACTCATTCAAACTCAAGCGAACTCTGCTGTAAAGGCCTTTTTCAGTGCATTTCTTTTCAAGAAATTGTATGAAGCATTACTTAGAGACCTTCCTTCAGAGAAACGAGCTTTTCTTGAGGAGCAAAAATTCGATTTTGGTGCTTCGAGAGAAGATATTTATGATAAACTGATCCAATTAGACCAAGAGTTCATCAGGAAACTCCTAGCACCCAATCTGTTCCCTAAATTCACCACAGAGTTCCAGTACTCAACTTCATCAGAGTCTAGGGCAAGAGAACATTGCAAACTCTATGAGATCCCCTTCAGCGAATTTACAGAGCATGAGAAAGCGGTTCTTGAATCGATTTTCAAAGGCGCTTTAACTACCTTAAGAAATTGGCAGTTTTACGACAAGAGAGACGTCAGTCAGGATTGTGTGAACCTTCTATTGCTCACAGTTTGGGACAGCACATATGTAGAACGGATTCAGAAGGATAATATCGTGGATCTACTCCTCAAGTTAGAAGGAGAAGCAAAGACGAATGTCATACCGTTTATTTTAGACAGGCTCGTCGGAGATGTGATTCCACTGCAGCATCGAATCGAGATTGCGCTCAAAGCTGCTTTCCTGAAGCCTATTAAATCTGCCGTCTTAAAAGAGGAAAGATCTTTATATTATTTGCAAGTTTTCAATCAAGCAGACCCAAAAACTTTCATTCAACTTGTTGAAGAATTGTTGACGGCAATTGAGTTTAATCCTAAAGAATCCAATATGGAAGGAAAGAAAAACAAGGGCAAGAAGAAAGGGGAACTATGGAGGCATTCATTCCGATTGAAAGATGGAGTTGGTAGCTATCATCATTGAGATTTTTTACTTAAATTGAATTTAGATCCGTTGAGGCTCTCTCAAACCAAGGAAGAAATATCGAATTACTTGAAGAACTCTGTGTCAAAAACCACTATCGAAATTATAAATAAGCTCGCAGCACACATTGTCTCAGACAGCGAGAACGCTTGGAGAAAACTCTTTGAAAATGAGAATAATGAAGGGCTTAGGTTTAGAATTGATCAAAATCTCTATCTATTGAGAGCATTACTGAGTAAGTATCCCGAACTCAGAATTCATGCCTCCGAAACCAAGGTCCAGACGAAAATATGCGATCAAAAAACTCTTCACTTCGTAGAACTTTCTGAACCTCAAAAAATGACATTCTTGGACTATCTTATTCAGGTAATTTCTCCACTCAGTCAGATAGATACTGCTGGCGCAATCAGATGCTTCTATGGAGATTATACTCCCGCGTTTACTCTTCAAGTTGAAGGTCAACTAATGACAAGCCATGAATATTTCAGGGGGCTTGTAATCAGTACATCGATAGCAGCACTCTCGATCTTATCAGAAAAAAAGGGAGGCCTTCTTCACTATCACAGCCTCTTAAGTGCCTACTCTAAACTGATAAAAGACGCATTAGATTCGGAATTCTCTCATTATGCTGAAAATGATTTCTTCTGTAAAATTTTGGGTGATTTAGAGAAAGTTATCTGCAAATTTGTGTCAAAGGGAAAATCTCTTACAGACCTTAAAGATGTGTATCACCTTTATGTGGCTCAGTTGTGGCAGCAAACAGGGGTAGCTTTCTGCAAGATTGATGCAGGACTCCCGTTTGATTGCTTCCCAATGGACAAAGATGAGTCTTTATGCATCAGAACCGTACTGTATCAAGTCCGCGATTATAGTAGACTTGAATCATATGCGCCATTAAAAAATGGCGAGCCTGGTAATATTCTGAAAAACCTTCATGAAGAAGAGAAAGCTGCTGATAAAGAGGCCGTTCAAAGGGCCGCTTTGGGATCCGAATCACGAAATTTCGATGATAATACTAAAGCCTTGATTATAAGAGCTATATTAGAAGGGAAAAAGCTCAGTAATGATTTTCTGATTAATTTTGGACCCTACCACTATTCTGACCATGAGGAGATGTCTTATCGACGCTCAGTCCTCTTTAACCTCCCGAGCTACCGCACTGATTCGCCTGGCTTTACACGAGAAATTGAGGTTAAATTTTGGACGCCAAAAGAGTGATAATATTGTTAATTTCTTTTTTTTTAACATCTCAAACACTTAGTTGGAAAGAACTGATTGCAAAAGCGAACAATTTAGACGATGACATTGGTATATTGGGGATTTTGTTGCACAATATTTACTATGAATTACTTTAGGAAGAGGCTACTTCGACAATCTTAAAGTCAGCAAGAAAGAGATGAGGCAACTTACAGAGAAACTAGAGGAGAAAAAACCAAAAAAATTAGAGGAGATGGCAAGTAAGGAGCTTGATCCCAGAAACTCTGGGGATGACTATAGTGATAATGAAAGCCATGAGAATAAAAACAAACCTGAAGAGGAAGTCTCTGGAGATAGGTCGCACAGCTCCGATGAAGCAGGTGCTAGTGATAATGATGAGAAAGAGGGTAACTCTGAGCAGGAAGGTAACGAAGTTGAGGAAGAGAAGGACAGCTGTGAAGAGGACGAGAAGAAAGATGATGCAATTCAAGAAGCGACGATTAAAGCCACAAGCGAAAACTTCAAAGGATTTAAAAATCACAGGAAATTTCTCAGGAATCGCTTCGAAGATCCTAACGAAAATTTGTTTGAATGCACTTACAAAGACGTGGAATACAACAATCGGCCGTCTGAGGGTGACAGTATGGAAGCAATGATAGCGCTTTACATTGCTAACAAGAAGAATAATGAAGCGATGCGAAAATCATTGTTTGTCTCATCGGCGAATTTCATTGATCATTTCCTGGCGAATCTCATCATAAATAGTAATTATGCCTCTTTCAGCCAATTATTCCTGGAGACAAAACCATCAAAAACGAGCGATCCAAAAGTTAACTCTCGATATCCGATACTGAGAGTCCTTGATATTTTCATGCTGCTTTGCTGCAACCCCTTAAACGAGATCCGATTGTTCGATACAATACTAACTCTTCTCTCGTTTGACTGCGAAAATGAAGCAGCTCTCGCAGCCTTCAATGAGTATTTCGGTGTAAAGTTAACTCCCACTCAGCTTCAGCTTAACCGAAGTAAATTCGTCGAGGTGATTCTCTTCATCTTCCTTCGACTCTACGCTGCCGTCCCAAATAAAACTAATGGATTTGAAACGAATAACTTTGACCGATTAGTCGTCGAAGCTGAGGTTATTATTGGACCTTCACCTCTTAAGAAGCGCTTATTGCCTCATTGCCCTCTCCTTGAAACCTCTCCTAAAAATTTCCTGACAGAATTCGCAATCTCTGTTGCGAGATCAGGAGTTTCAGCGCAGATCGCCACCAAGACCGCCAACTTTGCGCTCACTATTAGAAATCTGCAGACAATCCTGCCGACCCAAAATGAACCCGAAGAAGTGACTCAAAAAATTCTAGATCTCGTTGAAATATTAGTTGCTTTGAATCCTAAGCAGCCAAAATATATCAATGCGTCAACCGCTATTGCTGATCTGCTCAAAGGCGAGGAAGTTTTCTTCAATTTCCTTGACTTAATTTACAAGAACTCTGGGTCTTTATTCAGGACAATAGAAATGAAACTCCAAAAAATTGTTGTAGCCTTGAAAGGCTTGACACAGGAAACCTCATCAGCATGGAGCCAGTTCGAAAGCCAAATTGAACAGCTCTCGCGAGACCTAGCCTTCAAAAAACTTAGCCTTATTTTGCGACTAATCGCGAATCAAGCGCAAAATTTCCTTGACGACCTCAACCAGCTTAAGGGCCTATTTAAGAAGAGTGATTATAGCTTTGTCTTGAGATTCAAAGAGGCTCTTTCGAAATTACATGTGGGACAGAGATTCGGAAATGCGTATCTCTTATTGGTTCAAACCTTTGAATTGTTAGGAACTATGATAAATTCAGTTTCTTTGATTCAAAATCACTTCAAGGCTCTGAAAGCGCCATTGGATATTGCTTTGGATGCCTATCGAATTTTCAACCTTCAAGAAAAAATAACTGAAATCTTTGAAGAACAGCAATATCTCCTCAAGAACACCGAGAATTCCGAGACCATTCAATCTACAATAACAGAATTCGCTTGGGTGGCAACAAAATCAGATGAAGACTATGATGAGTTAGCGAGTGCTGGTTTCGAAAAATCATTTTCTTCCATTCAGCAATCGGGGGTCACTAATATCGATGAAGTATTTTTGCTGTTGTCCCAAAAGGCGAAAAATATCATTCAGTCCGTTGTACTCGAGGATTTAATGAAGAAGCCTAAGAAAGATGATGAAGAGGAGAATTCAGCTCCAATATTAGATACGAAGAAGATAAAAGCTAATACCCTCTTGAATAGATTCCCCTGGATTTTACAGTTTGAAGCGAAAAAAGACCACCTCTATTCCCAATTACAAGAAGATCAGAAAAAGGAAAGTAGCATCCGTAATCAAATCGTTGATTACATGATTGTCTAAAATAACTTTTTTGTAGCAATTGATATTGAGGTGAGAAAAGACTCTATTGTCAAAGATTCTCTCGACTTCTTCGAAAAGACTTTATCTCTGCAGAAGGACGTGGAAATTCCAAGACTCAAATTCAGAGTGAAATTTTCAAATGAAGATAGCAATGATCAAGGTAATATTTCCGTGGTTCTGTGACAATCAGCCTAACATATCGGGGTGATAGGTGAATTGGAGAATGAGTGGTTGAAACTTGTAGTCAAGAGTCTTTTCGATCCGGCGCAAGGATTCTTCAGAGTTACAGCAAACGGAGTTAAGATACAACCAAGTGCGGAGTCAAAAGTGATATCAGACTATCTAGCTTATTTCAGGTTCGCTGGATACATTATTGGATATGTAAAAAACATGGCCCTAAGTTAATTTATCTAACTTATTACATTAGTCTATTATACAAAGGAAGCCGATGGCTGTGAGTTTCACTCGGCCGTTCCTAAAACAAATCTTAGGCAGGGAAATTTCTCTAACAGACCTTGCCGACGTTGATGAGAAGCTCGCCCAGTCGTTAACATCGATCCTGAATAATGCGCTCGAAGAAGGAGTCATCAAACAAAACTTCACTGACGAACTTAAAATCTCGCTCACGGAGCCAGGAGAAAAACCCGTGACCGAGGAGAACAAGAAGCTCTACGTGAAGCGACTCGTTTACGGGAAATTGGTTAAAGGAATTGAATCCCAAATTAACGCTTTCAAGGAAGGCTTCTATAAATTCGTGAAATTGGAACACCTGTCGATCTTCTCCTCAAATGAGCTAGCCAAATTGATTGCTGATAGCCCTATTGCAAACGTTGAGGGCGAAGGGAATCTGCCGACAGCAGATACTTAGTATTTTAACTTCATTTTTGTTGAGTTTAATATTTCTTATTTAGCTCGACGGCGATGAGAAATACCTCCCACAATCCGTCGAAAAAGATGCTTCCAGAGAAAAAGTTGTTGGATGCATTCGGGGGAGAAAATGTTTTCGGATACAATTACTGAGAGCCTAGAAAATATCATTATAATAATAACATAAACACATAATAATACTAAATGACCATTCATCTACATTCATCTGACATAAATTGAATAAGAAATCTCAAATGAATTTACCTAAGCATCAATACCTTGAAAAAATTAAAATCAGCTGCAATATCATTATAATTGGATATCAAATTTATTTAATGTTTTGAATGGAAAATGGGGCATATCAAACTTTCTTCCTAGAGTCGATAGATGAGATGTCGGGAGTTTGATGAAGTCGAATTTTGAAAGCAAATCGCACCTCACTACCTTCAGGCGGCGAATTCTCACCTTATCCTTCAAATGGAAATGATCCCTCTAGTGAAAGGTATCGAAACTATAGCACAATCCGTTAGTCATTGGTTACAGTATTGAAGTCGACCACACAATCCCTTGTGATCGTCTTCGAGTCTTTTCTCGACATATTTTCATCATTACATTTTACACTCAATCATATGCGGTCGATTGCATCTACAACCCAGGTTAGAGGCCCAGCAGTAATCCTGAAACACCTTTGTTCAACTAAGTATGGTCAATATACATCCGACAACACATTTTTTTGTTGATTCAGTACAGGGAAATCATATAAAGTCTCACAAAAAAGCACTTAGTCAATCACCTTGTGAATTTGTTCTTGGCTTATGGAGTCGTGTTTAAATATCCTCAGGATCTTCGATGTTAACGTACTCTTTTATTTTAATAGAGAAATGTCTCCGAAGTTATTAGCTCCCAGGGAAAAAATTTTAATTTTGAATGGCTGCTTACGCTTTTCTAACTTTACATATGCTAATCTCATTTCAAAATAGTACGAGAGATATTCAAAAGGGTTAAGATTTTTGAAAAATGATTACTCTTCTTCTTTGATTTGGATACCATTGCTTTTAGACAAGACATCCTGGATTGATGTCTGCCAGGGCGATGGAAATTTATTGGCCTCGGCTGGTGAAGATAAGAAAGTGAAGATATTTGACAAATGAAACTCCACGATTGTTCAAACTTTTGAAGGCATTCACAGCAGTAAACTTTTTGATATCTTTTTCCTTGCATGCGCTAGAGAAGCCACAGTAATTATCTCATAATTTGTCTACCGACGACTTTATGATCAATTTCAACTGCCATCAATGTTTCTAAATTCAAAGGGAACATTATTCGATAGAATAACTCACAATTTATTGTCTCGTATTTAGGACTGCTTTGTTTGTTTAATAGTGAGATAAAGATAAGAGGTAGAGAGAAAGAGAATGTCATACATGTAGAGCGATGAAATACTGAGACTATTTAAAGGAAATCATATAAAAGACAACAGCATGAACAAAAGAGGTTTGTAATTTCCAAAATGTTTCGCTCGAAATTGTTTTACATTAATGAATAAATATCATCGAAATTGACACCATGCTTCAACTGTGATCGACATACATTATTTCCACACCTCGTAAATGTTTCGAAAATCTTTTCAATTTTTGCGAATCTCATCTAACAAATTCGCAATCTCTTCCTTCTCGCATTTTCGCTTTCGTATGCTCAATGCAAAGATAGATGAATTTATTTGAAACATTAAGAATAAATAAGAAAATGAAAATTTTTTAGAGAAAAAGTCTTCTCCTTTCAAATAGAAAGATCCTCAGCAGAGAGATAGTAGGTCTGTAGGCAGAGCATGATATATTCGTCTAAAATTTTCTGTGAGCTCAAAAAAACAAAACCTAATTTATTGATAACACGAACACGAAGCAATGTATAGATAAAGGTAAAATATATGTATACCAGTGTAAATAAAGAATTTCTATATTTCACTTAGGCCTTTGATACAGAATCCCATAGGATATAAAACCGAGAGAGCAGACAGAACTCTTTGAAATTAAGTTCATAAAATTATTTCTAACTTCTGAATTATTGTTTTGTTAGGCTGGATCAATTGTGTGGAGTCCAAGTGGCGATATAATCGCAACCGCTTCTTATGAATGCGCAGCAGCACTATTGAACGTCAAAACTGGAAGAAAATTTATACCGCATATACCTCAGAGCTAAGTAACTTTCTGTTGCTAATCAATAATAACTCTTCTCATTAATCAATAGGTGCTGCTCTCTCTGTCTGCTTTATTTGAGAAACAATCAAGCATATTCATCACGTCAAAATAAAGGCAGCAAGAAATATGTAGAGAATAAGTATTTGATTAGTTTTGAGGGTTGTTGCTGCAGGTATCTCCTGTTCTCTATATATGTCTCAGCTCATCTTGCAACTCCTATCGATTTGAAAACAAGATAATTAGTTCGGGAAAAGTGAAAACTCTAACCAGAAAACCTAAAAGTGATCTATCAAAAATTTTCTTAGTCTTAAAACTGTGGACCAATGCTTAAAATATAAAATGAGTCTCAGGACAAAATCGGTTCTCAATTAGCTGACAT
>ENA-UOTZ01001188-UOTZ01001188.1-compost-metagenome-genome-assembly--contig:-NODE-1188-length-18907-cov-10.185735_pt1 | contig 18907 bp, 18 predicted proteins | sample MGYA00238144_ERZ746983 | MGnify/ENA primary metagenome ERZ746983 (study PRJEB28759, sample SAMN06268863) | compost metagenome | isolation source: single cell | place: USA: California, Emeryville, Joint...
CCTGCATAAATAAGTTCGTCTTGATTCAAAAAAAGTTGTTGCAAAAAATATGAATTCTTCTAATGCATATTAATAAATAAATGATATACTAGATGAAGACATAATTTACATATTAGCATAAGAAAATTGGAAACATGATAAAAATGAAACCATATTGAAAAATTAACTTATGCACCAGTCTTTAAGAGTTAATTAGAGTGAGAAAGATTAGAATTTTGCAGATAGATGTGAAAGTTGGCACTATTGTCATAAATGGGCAGCCAGGAAAATACGCGAGGATTCTCGATATATAGTTTTTTCATTGCAGCAAACAAATCTGACTCTTGGTGCAACTAACTACATTTATAAAGCATTTTTCAGGATTTGATATCAACTACTCATAGCATTTGAAAGTAAGGAACTGTTTGCAAAATTCAATTGCTTGGAACTTTTTACTTGGTTCGAAACGCGCCGATTGAAATAAGAAGAAACCTTAAGCAACCATCGCCAAAGTTAAGAGCGTAACGCGAAAAACAATCTGAAAATGAAATTTATTTGAAATGAATTATAAGTGCGAAATCTAAAACATATTCCTGATTCTTCTCTAATTTAATTAATTCTTCCATGAACGAATTAAATCTTCTACAACATTGTTAAATCCTCAGTTATTTCATCCAGATCGGATTTAATAATCAAATAAAACTTCTGTTCCGAAGGAATCGACGAAGCCATGCTACTAAATACCGAAACAGTCAACATTAAAGCCAACTTGGAATTTGCCATCCCTCTGAAGATCAAAAACACATATAAAAATTTCAAGCCCATAGCAAACACATCTTCCTATCGAGTATTTGAGGCTGAATCTTGCTACACAAACGAAAAGCATAATACCAGAGTCCTTGATCGTTCAAAAGAATTTGTAAACCAAGAATATAATCTCACGGCAACGCTATTCGTACAAGAGCTACTGTATCTTCAATCCAGATATCCGAGTTCTATTCTAACAAATGCTTTCGCAATCGTTGATTCAAAAATTGACCAGTGATGCTCTCCACGACATTGAATTTCTATGGGAAAATATGCAAATAAGAAAGATTATGGACGTCTTTGGACCAGAGAGAGTCTTTGTTTCATGAAAGAAAAAGAAGCTTTCTTTTTGAGTGATTGGTCGAAACTTTTTGACACTCGAGAAATTGATTTATTAATGAGTGTTGCTCCTAATATGACTACATCTTTGCAAGGGAAAAAACCCATTTCACAAGAATTAGCAGAAGAAATTAAAGCGGTGGCGTCTGCTATTCTCAAATTGAATAAGATAGAGTTTAATGAAATTGAAGATGTAAAACAACTGAAAGATCTAGGTCCTAAACTCTATACCGGTGCAATACAATCAGCGCTTAAAGAGAGTTTTAGTGAGTCAAAGAAGAAGAAGCTACAAAGTCTGGTTGAAAGAATGCTGAGTTCGGACCCCCAGAGCCTACCGAATCTGGAGGAACTTCGCATAAACGATGCTGGAATACGAGCTTCAATTAACTCAATTGCTGAAGAAATAAATCAAAACCAAGCGATTGGGACGCGAGGAGCAAACCAGTCAGGCCTTGAAGGGGTGAAACAAGAGACAGCAACGAGATCTCCAACCTTGCTTGCTTGGTGTTCGAACGTTAACAACAAGATCAGCATTGCTGATTTCGCCACAAAACAAATTTATGCAAGCTTTGACGGAGCCAAAATTACTACCACAGGTACGTCTGGTTTTTCAAATCCTCTCGAGGTTAATGTTGTGATAATATTTATAGGCGATAATTGGACGCATGTGAAGGAGATACCAAACACAAAACCGCTTGCGTCTCTTAATCAAAACTGTTCTCATTCAGCCAATATGATTGTGTTTGACATATCAAAGAAAGATCAAGTAAAGGAAATCTATTCTCTTGGCAAAATTTCAGGAGGTATAGTCAAATTTTGTTGGCTTCAGCCTTTGATAATTATATTCTTTTTACTAGAAACTGGTTATGGAGACCTGGCTTTTAACACTCGACGAGGTATCCTCGGTGCGGTCTCCCTTAGCGAGAAAATTGATTATCAGCTGTTTACCATTGATGCTAATGCCTCTACAAACTGATGGAATTGTCAAGCTTAACCGAAAGTCCAGATGGTGACAGAATTGACAAGCTTACATTATTTTCCTCTTTAGAATCTATCATCAGTGGGCTAGACTTCAATCCTACTGGCGAGTTTGTAGCTACCATGTGCGAAGATAGTATATGCTTAATATCAGAAGTCAATCCGGGAGATTACAGGTTCCATCAGAAGCTAGTCAATAAGCTCAAAGGTAACAAAATACGTAATATTTTTGTTTCTGGTTTTTAGAATTACTCCATTTTGCTTGTTTCAAGGTCAACTGTACATTTCTAAACTAATTGATTAGATCGGTATGCATGCTGTAGATGGAGCACATGAAAAAGAAAATTAAATTATAATGAATAGTAATAAGATATCATGGGTAGCTGAAATTAGGTAAGATGAAGTAATCCAGTCTCAGTTATTTTGGGAATCTGCGAGTAACTAACTGGATTCTTAATTAATTGAAACTCCCAAGAACTATTCACAATTATTGAGTGTTAGAAACTGAAGCGTTTAATTGACTTTCAGTCCTATTCAATAAAGAAACCGAACTTCGATTCTCGTTATTTGCAGCTAGACATTGATATAGGGACTACATCATACACACAAACACAACTTTCATGAATAATTCGAAATATAATATGGACTAGGCTAACACATATGATTTGCGGAAACATCAACGCACTACTGAATAAACACTAACAACTACAATACCAAACCTTTTAGCTCATCACATGCAGAAGGAAGGCAAAATCTTTCTGTTGGAGCTTCTGTGCGTTTGTCTAAGCAATGATAAATGGTAAATTTCTTTTCAATGATAAAACAATTATATTACTTCGATGATTTTCTTTATCTGCTCATTGGAATTTCCCAATGCTTTCAACGTCACCCCACAAGCCTTGATATATTTTTCTTTCAGCTTATATTTACTCCAGTTAACAACAGCATCAATAAGGACTGTGATCGCCTTCTCCTCATAGCCATTCAGAGCCTGAGCGTCTAATAAGAATAATTTTAGTGATGAAATAATAAACTCGCAGAAATTACTTTGTTCAAGTAAGAAAATAATCATCTTGACGGCCGCTTTATTCTCTTGCACATCACCTTTGAAAGGAAGCGCCCCCATGATAGTCGGAACCACAAGATTCAAAGGCATTTTCGCAGGTTGCGTGTACGTCATCCTTGCGATAGCAGCAACAGCGTTGTCCTTCGTGTCTTCAAGGGTCGCTGTATCGAAAATTTGCTTCAAAGCCTTCATGATATCCTGGTAATAAGGCGCGATTGTTTCCTTGCCGACCTCGCAGAATTTTCCAAGCGCATAAGCGGTATTTCTATTGACAATCTCTTCATTTAAGTCGAGACATTTGACCATCGCAGGTAGCAAGTCCTCGTAGAAGGTTTGAACCAATAGAGGCGAGTATTTGGCGCAGTTTGCAAGGGTTCCTACAGCCTGTGAGATATCGTCCACTCCCTTCTTAGGGTCCAAGAATTTCCTAAAGGACTTATGGATGATCTTATAGGCAGGGACGAATCCGTCACGGAGAACTTTGGCGAGCAGAGGCAAGAGATCTGTGATGTTTCCGTAGATCAAGCCGTTGATATCCACATCGCTATCGTCCTCGTTGCCAGTTTGACAAACTCCTTTATTCATTAAAAGGGTATTCAAGGCATTCATTAATCTTTCTAAGCTCTTGTCAACGAAAGCAGGGCCTAGTGTTTTGACCAAGCCTTGAAGAGTCTCGAGCGTCCCGGAGGTAACTTCATATGATTCGTCTTCGCAGAGGAAGTGGATCACCCTAGGTCATGATAAAGGCAGATTAACCTTGAGTGCTAGGAGAAATCTGGTTACTTCATGAAGTAGTCATTATGAATGAAAGTTTCAATTTGGTCTTTGAAACGCTGGTTGCAAGGCACTCCGCAGGTGTATCCAGGGAGTTTCCCTCCATTTGACGCGAGGATGATACCTTCGATCAAGTCTTTATAGCAGACCGCGACCTGGATTCTGGTGTTTGGGTACCAAAAATCGTACATATCATTAAGAATTTTAATGGTTCTCTCAAAGTAAGGCACAAAGAGCATTGGGCACGCCTTGGAAAACTCTCCCATGGCACGGATCGCAGCGTTCTTCTCCTCAATGAATTCCATTTTCACATCCGATCCTGAAATAGCAAGTAATTATTATCAGCGCGAGGATTATCTTCTGATTACCTGCAGGGAAGAAACGACCTCCATCGTCACTTTCGCTGTCCGAATCGAGCGAGAGACCAACTGTAGGTTTCTTTTTAATACCTTCTTTAGACTCAATCGTTTGGTAAATCAACTCCATCATTGGCTCGATAAAAGGTTTGAAATCATCTTGGAGGCAGTATGCGATATTGTAGAAGAAAGCAAATGAGTGCTCTCGAATCTCAGGGTCCCTAATTTTTTGCAGGCCTTCCCAGACGCCTTCAATGTAAGGTTTGACCAACTTGAGGAAGCTCTCTCGGTCGCTTTTCAGCAAATGAGCCATTTTTCCGAGGCAAGAGGTTGCTTCAGCTCTTAGAGGAAGTAACTCACTGTCGCCTATGCGGAGTAAGGTTTATTCCTCTGCCCTTTAGGTCACAAAATTACCTGGGATTTGTTGGATAAGTTGGCCCATCAGTGGTGCGACCTTTGGAATATGTGGAATGAACTTGTCCACGGCAGATTCAATAATCGATGAAATCGAGGAAATGCAGTGTCTTCTCATGTACCTATAGGAATAAAGAATTAGCAACCACCATTAACATTGCTACTAGAATACATTGTAGACTTAGGGTTATCGAGAACCGTAAGGAGGCTCGGGATGAGCACTTCGATATATTGAACGACTTCTTCATCCATGTTTTGGCAGAAAAGATCAATCGTAAAAACGGTTCGCTGAGCGACTCTCGTGTTAACATCGTTAGAAGCCTTCAAAAGAGTTGGAATAATCAACTTATGGTAGTCAATGATTTCTGGCGACAGGTTCTCTGAAAAGAAACAAATCGCGTAAATTGCACCCGCACGGACCTCAGCCACATCGCTGTTGACCGCAGGTTGAATGTAATTATTCATAACAACAGAAAGGTCTCTCTTTAGATATTCACAGCACCCTTCACTGATATACCCCAGGATATAGAGCGCCGCTTCCACCTTCCAAGGGTCGTTGGATTGGAAAAATTTCTCGATATTTTGTTTAAACAACGGATAAACCTTCTTTTTCGCGATTTGCTGCGTCAGCTCATTGATAAGCATCAGCGCGAGGTCCTGGATGGTGTCACCATCTTCGAGTTCATCAGGTTTCGCTTTATTCAATGTGAGAATGCAGAGAGTATTCACCAAATGCTGTAATAAGTCCTGATTTTTAGCGATAACGTGCTTGTGAGTCTGAGCAATGTCCGCAAGGAAATCAATCGTGACTTCCTGAGTCGAAATGTCCAAGTTTTTATTCAATAAGATCCTTTCCGAGCAAATAAACTGTACCAATGCAGTGTAAATCTTATCGTTGAATATCTCACTTTCGACCTCAGCAAGCTCGCAGAAGACCGTGAACGCCAAATGCACTAGCTCATCTTGCTTATCGTCGATGCACTCATTCATAACCTTCAGTACTGGTTCGATGAGGTTCACGAATAGTCCAATATGCTCGTTCTCAGCGATGTTTTCCAGCAAGAAGAGGATACAGCGAAGGGACTGGTATCGGATGGATTTGGCGCTGTCTTCAATGGTATTCTTGAAGAATTTATAGAAATCCGTAAAGTGATCAGAGAAGCAGTCTCCGCTGATATCGAGAATGAGTCCGAGGAGAGAGATCGCGCTTTCTCTGACCTCCAGCGGCTGTTGACTGTTTGTTCTCTGCGCTATCAGCTCGAGCAGCTCGTTCCAATCCTTATTAGGGAGTGTCGTCTTCGTGAGTACACCAATTAAGAAACCGATCGCTCGGCGGACGGCTCTTTCGGGTTCATTGAAGTATCTGTCAAGTAGAGCCTGTTTAAGGAACTTTTGGTCGTTGGCCTGCATCTCGAGGTAGTGCTGGTTGATGTTTCGTTTTAATAAGACGGCGGAGAGCTGACGGACACCAGCGTTATTAGCGTTTAATAGCAGATTGAGGAAAACTTGAGTGGAAACAATCTCTTTGGAGTATGCTCTGGTGAATACATGATGTTAGTGAGATCGAGTCAAAAAAATCGCGTACTTTAAAATTTCGGTGGCTTTCATGATGGTTTCGTTGTTTCCTCTGAGAATCTCGCCCATCAGCTGCACGACTTCTTCTAAATTGGGGATTTGTACCTTTTGCTCCATGGAAATGAGAGTTTTAGCTAAAATGTCAATGAAATCCTAAAATGTATATCCGAAATAAATTCTTTATTTGGTTAAATATCCGCTGACCTCCTAATTTAGTTTTTCGTCTTGTAAGTGTGAAATCACAGTGTCAGAATTAAACCACAGAAATTTGGCTAGCAATTATGATGAAGTCAAGCTAGCAATGAAAATGAGTTTTCAAAGGATTTTATCTATTATCAACCTAATGAAGGCGGGATGCGTTTAAAAAAAAATGTAATTGATTTTACTAAGTGATGACGCATTGAGTCTCAGGATTTTCCTTTGGTAAAAGCAAAGATATTGAAAATAAATTTTATAACCTCAGAAGAACGCGATGGATCCGAAATATAAGGAAAAATACCTGAAATACAAGGATTTGGTGCCAAAACTGCCTGAAGCGAGAGAATTCGCCACTTTACAGATGCCTGATGGGAAGGAGATCAAGATCCCGATTTTGCAGGGAACGGGCGGACCAGCCATGCTCGACATCAGAAATCTCTACTCTCAGACAGGCTGCTTCACATTCGACCCAGGATACACCGCAACTGGTTCATGCATGTCGAATATCACAGAGGTCGACGCGGCTGAAGGCGAACTGAGAATCCGAGGGTACAGTATTGAGGAGCTCACAGAGAAATGTAGCTATATTGAAGTTTGCTACCTATTGCTCTATGGAGATCTCCCTGATAAAGATGAATTGGCTAAATTCGAAAAGACTGTGTAAGCTTATTATTCAAATCCTGTAAGAGACCTTCCGTAACGCTATTAGGGTTCAAGAAATGCCAATCCATGAGAAAATGATTGATTTCTTCAAAGGGTTCCAGAGCGATGCTCATCCAATGGCTATCATGGTAAGAACTGCTATGGATTGAAAAGAGGAATCTCATGCATTCTTTTTTTTTAAATTCTAGACTGGCGTTGTTGGCGCTTTGGCAGCTTTCATGCACGAAGACCTTGACTTGTACGACCCAGAGGCGAGAGAGCTCGCTGCGATTCGTGTGATCGCGAAGATGCCAACGTTAGCAGCCATTGCTTTCCGAACTGCAGCTGTAAAATGAGGTATTATTGTAGTAACGCTAAAAATTTGTTAGGGATTACCAATTGTCTATCCAAAAGAGGAATACTCTTTCATTGAAAACTTCCTATACATGATGTTTAACAGCCCGCTCAAGCCTTGGAAAGTCGACCCTAGAGTCGTGAAAGCAGTTGACGTGATTTGCATTCTTCACGCTGACCACGAGCAGGGTCCATCAACAGCAACTGTCCGAATCGCGGGATCCAGCTTCGTAAACGGCTTATTATATAATAATTTTGATTAATTTCTCTTTATACAACAGGCAAACCCATTCGCATGTGTTGCTGCTGGTATCGCTTCCCTCTGGGGACCTGCTCATGGAGGTGCAGATGAAGCTGTCTTGAAAATGCTCAATGAGATTGGTAAAAAAACTAACAGGAGACATCTGATGAATTGATTGATTAGGTAAACCCGAAAACATCCCTAAAGCACTTGAGAAAGCAAAGGATAGATCAGATCCTTTTAGACTCATGGGCTTCGGTCACAGAGTCTACAAAACTTATGACCCTCGAGCGAAGATTATGAAGAAGATGTGCCACGAAGTCGTCGAAACCGTTGGCAAAGATAAAGCGTCGATTCTTGAACTCGCTGTTAAACTGGAAGAGGCAGCATTGAAGGATGAGTACTTTATCAAGAGAGGATTGTTCCCTAATGTTGATTTTTACACTGGAATCATCTACGCCGTATGAGATTTATCCTGAGATTGCTTTAAAAATTAATGATTTATTCACCCTTTTAGTGCTTGGGTATTCCAAGGAACATGTTTACGGTCATCTTTGCAGTGGCCAGAAGCAGCGGATGGATGGCTCAATGGTGTGAAATGATGTCTGAGGATCTGATAAAGATTGGAAGACCTAGACAAGTTTATTTGGGTCCTGCTGAGAAGCCAGTCGAAGATGATGAAAAGAGAGGTAAATTATTACAATTTTTTTTTTCTGGAGTAATAACCCGACTTTCAACAGGTGAAGGCTCAGAGCATAGATGTATTGATATTATCTATCGCGAAGATATTCTTGAAAGTGTTAAGCTAGCTTAAGAAGAAGAAAAAATTAATTAAAGACTCTCTCCCATGCTTCGGTCATGAGTCGAGTAGGTGAGGGTCTGTTTTATCTAACAGTAATGCATAAGTTCTCAAACAAATTAGATGAGAAATAGAAAATATAAAGTGATAATTAATCCGCAACAAATACTAAAATAAAACTGATCCATTTTCATTTAAGCACCCATATTCGAGTAATTCGATAGAAGTAAATTGGAGAGGATTGGAAAGTAAGCATTCTTCTAGCATATTACCAAACATCGATCAGTTTTCAGTGGAAATGGAAAGACTGCATTTGCTATATTTTCCCATTAGAAAATTGGATATTATTGAGCATAAAAGGCCAGATATAACTTTGTACAGGAATTATATGTAATGAATGGATTTTGATCTGAGTGTTGACTCATGATTTGTGCAATAGTTTTTCAATAAAACTAAAGCTGACATTGTAAGGCCTATTGTTTCTTTATATAAACTATTATTTTACTTATCTATTCTAATTCGACATTACCTAACTGAATATTCTTAGCATTTGCCAGGAGAAAGCTCCTTTCTGCCCAAAGGGGTTTCGAAGGGATCCTCCAAAGTGCATTCGAAATCTCTGCTTATTTGATTAATGCTGCTGAAGATATTTTCAAAATCATCCTCGCATTTGTCGTCTTGAGACTGCGAATTGCTTCTAGTTGGACCTCCCAAGTAGTTTTGACTCTGGTTCAGATTTTCAATACTGCCAAATAACGTTTTCGATGAGGTTTTCGTCAGAGGAGCTGCACTCTCGTAACCAACTGACTCACTTCCATAGTATCCTGCGAGTGGTGTGTATCCATTATTGGCAGGGGAAGTGTTCGACCAATCTCCATTCCCATGCCAAAAGGCAAATTGGTTCTCATAGGAATACGCGCCTCTGTAATAACCACTCTGGGATGGAGTCTCATAGGCTTGCTCACCCATGGGTAGGTACTGCGGTCCATACGACTTTTGGTTAAACTGTTTCTGCGGAATGAAATCTCTGTGCTTATTTTGGAGTTTCATTCCATTGAAATTGCCCTTATACTGTGGTTTACCATTGTAACGTGAATTTAAGCCATTTCTCTGCTCGCTATAATTATTATAACGATGAGTTTTCCCATATTGTTCCTCTTCGGGTGCGAACCCAGAGAACTCAAAGCCGCTTTTATTCTTTTTCGGGTAGTAGATCGAGCGGTCCTTTTTCCAGTTCAGCGAAAATTCTTCCTCCCAGACAACCTTCTCTTCTTCAGAATGCTTCATCGGACAGTAGATAGACCCTTTGCATTGCAACCTCTTACAGTTGAAAAATTTGTAGAATAAAGGGTGGTAGACCGACTCGAAGTAATTCATACTGAACGCGTTCTGGATGCCATCCTGAGAACCCTCGCCTTCTTGATATTTCCCTTTATAAGTAAACTCTTCGTCAGGCTTCAGAGGGAGGACGATTCTCCTTCTGTCCTTGCTGTTGTGAAAGAAAGGGCATTCAAGCTCGAAGTCATAGAACTGATTATTCAACATTTTTTGCTCACGGTAGCTCTGACAATCTCTACCTTTAGGGCAGGAAACTGCCTTATAGCATAGAAGCTGAATCCAGTTCATGCTTTGAACCTGAATGAATTTTTTCTGATAGAGATGTAGCATTTGCGGAGTCAGAAGATGCAGGTTGTTGAGCTGGCTCCAGCAGTCTTTTTCTTCTTTGTTAAACAGCTCAAAGAGCTTTCTGATGAAAGAGATGAGCTCTTCATGGTCTCTTGGGGTCTTGAAGTTCTCGCTGAGTTTTTTGTCTTTCGGGATCCAATAGCCAAGTAATTCAATCAGCATTAATTCGTTCTCAGCGAGATCATTACTAGAAGTGGATTCGGTGTCGCTCCTGAAAGGAGATTCGCTCTTGACTTGAGGGAAAGTTACTTTCTCACCAATTAGGAGTTCTGATGCCATTATTATTGTAATGAAAGCGCTTTAGAGTTCTGCTTTTTATGAATTGAATATCAATTATAATGCAAGGTTAAATATGCAGATGTCCGGAAACAATTTTCCAGCTCGATTTTTAATTTATTTAGTCTGGGTGCATGATGACTCCAGTAGGATTTATTATTTTAAATTTTGATCATTAGAAGTTTTATTTAACAAATTTCAAAAATTTTCCAGTTAATTTACGGATAGCAGTGAAATCTGTAGAGAGCTAGTTTTATGTAGGTTGTCGAGAAAGGCAATATTACGGATAGATTTCCTCAGTATTATTGCTCTTGAAGACAATAGCGCTGGAGAAATAGCGATTTCATCACTTTGATTGTTATTGTTCCTTTGGGTGGGATGTGCAAATTGTAATTATTATAGAATCTAAATCTGTTAGATAATTTGGCAAACTTTTTTTTTGGAAACAAAAAAATTCAGCTCGAAGCATAACAAGCAGAACAGGTTGAACTAATTAATGGGTCTGCTGCGGATTTTCTCTTGGTAGTTTTGAGCTTTACCTTTTCACTGACAAGAGCCATTCTCTAGCTAATAGAAATGATATGAATTCTACCGAAATTGGATTTCGTTTAATTTATTTAATCAGTCAGAACACCCTCAATTTTTCTGAAATTCGCGCCTTCATTGTGGACAAGCTTCAACTGCAATCCTAGCTCTCTATTTCCTCTTTTTTGGTTTATGATCATCAGTTGAGCAAATGGACGGAAATTCTCTTGAAAGAATTGAACCTAGAGGTCCAAAAAAATAGGTATGTTTGGCGACTCTATGGCTAAGAAGGAAAGAAATAGTCCATTTTCAGATGACTCTCTGAAAAATAGATAAAAGTACCTCAAAATTACATATAGAGAACATATAGAGAAAGTTTTTGATTGCCCTCTAGTTTTAATTTCAAAATGTCGATCTGTAGCCAAACAATCATGATACTAGCTCGCTATAAAGATCCCAGAAACCATTATGCTAAAATATCTTCGATATTATACTTCTCTATGAATTATTCCAATAATAAAGGTATTTTTTCTCCAGCATCTCAAAAAATGTATGAAAAATTGTTTTGCGTAATGTTTAGAGGCATCTAAAAATGTTCCTGAATACTTCATTATTCAGTTAATCAGATGTTTTGTAGTACTTCATTTATAATAAGTCATTTAGGAGCTGGATGTTCTCATAGATTCAGGAATCACTCGTTTACTTATTATATATTCATAGAGCTGTTTGCAACCGAAACAATCACGCATTCTGACATATACACAAACTCCCACTCCTCTTTCTTTTTTATTCATAAACTCAAATCTAAGGAGCATTATTCATTACTTTAGAAATTTAATAAGGATTTTCAATTTTCTCGCCTATCCCTTTAAATTAACTCTAATACCTCCCCCCCCCCGGGCCAGCTTCTACCCTCCAATCGATTCCAAAAAAACATCAATGTAGTCATCTTCATCCATCGTCTTATGAAATCCTTGCGAAAACAGAGATTTCCCATTATCCAGCTTCAACCCTCGGAAGAAGCAATGAAGCTTTGTCTGTGGATTACTCAATGGAATCTTGAACGCTGTGGAGAGTTTACTCAGCAATTCAATCAAAAGTATCTGTGGATCAACTTCTATTGACGCTCTCTGTTCCTGATATCTTACATTCATCACCAATAATATCTCAGCCGCGTCGTCCTTCCTGTCGACGACACAATCTAGAGCAATGGGCTGAGGTTCCAGCGCTAGACCTGCATTTCTGATGCTTTCATCTCTCTCGAGCAGCTTTTCTTTGTAGAATAACTCAAATTTATGCTGTCTTTTTTCCGGCGCCAGCGTATTCACAATCCCGACTTCTATCAACTCGTCGATAGTAGTCTCAGGGGCGGCATCTAGCTCAACTTTCGATGAGAAAAATGGTATCGTAATAGATATAGCTATCGTACTCATATCGTTTTTATTATATTACAATTTTATTTCTGTCGGATATCCTTTCAGTGGATTTATGCAATGTTACTGTGTACTTTTATTCAGAAAGCAACTAAACTATGAAGAGCGCAGAATAACATGAAAAAATTGCAAGCATTCATTCATTCAAAACAACTCGTCAGCCCTAGCCGCTACTTGCTGATTTGAGCTTCAGTAAAAATCCTTCTGAATTTAAGATGGTGGTCCTTTGCGAAAGGCTGTGGCTTGAAATCGAACTTCTCAGGGAATTTCGCAAGGTTCTTGATCATTTCTGGTCGTTCTTTCTTCTTAATCGGCACCATGAACCTAATCACACAACATCAGAACAACCCCCAAGGGAGCAAGCTACTTAGGTGTCTCCAAATAAAGCAGAGCGTCGTTAGAAAGGATTCTTGGTAATTCTTCCTCTTTTATCAGAGAGAGCGTGGGAATGCCGAGTACGATAATGTCAAAGCATTGTTTCAAGCTAATGCGTTAATGTTATGAGAAAAGTTTAATTTTTTTCTTACTTGCTCTTCTTCACAAGCTTATCCAGTTCCTCGCAGATAGGAAGTATCTTCAGGTCAAAGGTTGTAAAGCCTAGTCAATATCCATGTGATTAACGCTGAACAGCCCTCTAATTGCTACCTTCCATAAGTTTTATCTCTGAAACTGGAATTTCTCTTTCTTCGATTTTAGACTCCACAGCTGTTTCTTTAGTTTCTTTGGTTGTCTGGATCTCTACAGTCAATTCATTAGCGAATTACAGAAGCGGAAAAGGTTATGAACCTGTTTCAGGTTGCTCTTTTTCTTCTTCTTCGGGTTTTTCTTCAATTTTTTCCATTTCCTTCTTCTTTTCAGGCTGCTGTTGGGGCTGCTCTTCCTCTTTTGGTAAATGATGCACCTATAACATTCACAAGACATTATAACAGCCATCTTTGAAAATGTTGATTACCTCGAACTGCTCAAACATCTTCAAGTAACTGTACAAATTGAAGTTTGTTATATCGACAGAAGTCTAGAGGAATTATTAGGATAACTGCAAAGCAATTCAAGGAATTACATATTTCTGCTGCATATTGAAAACTTTATAGAGTTCAGTCTTTTCAGGCTCGATGTCAGTCTCGATTCCAAAGGTAAGATAAGGAGAGATAATAATATCTCCCCAATATCCTCTCACCAAACAGCTGTCTTTGCCTTTTTTCTAAAACTCCTCTGTCAAATAAACAATGAAAAAGAGCAAGTACCGTCCTGCCAGGCACATAGGATCCCATCGTTCTATTAGGGATGATATGCGAGCTGAATCTCTGTTCAAAAGCAACTCCAGTTTGCCTCCAATGCTTATAATGAAAGAAATGAATAACCGGCGCATCCTCTCTCAGCTCCATTTGATAGTCCCAATCGATCATATTCGCTCTGACGTCATATCTGTCCTTATAATGGTATCTCAAACGATTATCTCTACCCAATTATATCAGTCCCTCCTCAATCTATGCTTAATACCTGAGCTCATCCATCTTAAAAGGCACGGTTTTCAACCATGACGTAAATATTTCAAGGAAATCGTCTCTGTCCTTGGACTTGAGCAGTGATAAATCAAAAAGCTTCTTTATTGGCAGCTGGCATTTTAGCTCATCAGTAAACAATCTAAATCGACCTCAGATAAGCTCACATTAACACTTGAAGCCTTACCTTGTAAGTTCCTTCACGCTATCTGAAATAAAATCCGATGTTTTTTCCTTAACAAAGCAGTTTCCATAGATATCCAGGAAAAGTTCGATTCTCTCTATCGAAGTTAGTAATGTCAGAAATGATGATCAGTTCGTAAGCGCTCACCTCTATGCGAGAGATTCGTGAGATTCAACACGTGGAGTAGCAGAGCACAACGCGCGATATTCTCCTTTTTCGTATCATGGAAGTATATCTAGAATATATATGAAAACTAATTTGGATGCATTATGATTACTCTAATGGGAATGTCCTTGAATTTGTCCTTGATAAGGCAAATCTCGAGTAACGTCTTCAACAGGTATCTCAGGTCAGAGACACCAGAGAGCAAGACATTTAATTTCTTCTTTGATGCAATGACTAGGAGAGATCAGGTGAAACAAAAGACCAGGTTGGGTGGGTTACACTCTTGATCCTCGAGAAAATTGATGGGAGGAGTCATGCCCCAGAACTGAATGAACCCTACCGCTTCAGTTATTTCCATCTTGTAAATCAGTTTTCTTTTCTGTCTTTGGAATATTTTTTAAAATTTTTTGAAATTGCGTTTGAATTAAAGCGAAATATGCAATAAAGTTCTCAATTGTATAGTTTCATTTTTCTCATTCTTAAGGAAATATCATTAGAAAAAATAGTTAGATATTCATCCTTTCTCATAGCAATCAATAGACAATCCCACTGAGTCATTCCTGGTTGAGAAAATAATCTTCTCAGGTCATTTTTCTTTTGTTGAGCTGGTGATTGACGTACAAATCAGCAGCAGTACTTGATTTCTCTAGAGTGTCCTTAGTATCTTGTTCAAGATCTGACGCCGACCAGAACAACGACTCTCCTGCATGCAGGAATCTTTTCCTCTCGTAAGTGACGTATAAGTACAATGCGACTAGTAATAGGACTCCAGCTAATGTCAATCCAACTGGCAGTATCAACTTCTTGACGAGGAGGATCTTTTTAAGAGGAACGAAAAACTCTGCCGTCTATGAATGTGATTATAAGAGATTAATGGTCAAAAGACATAATAATTAAGAGATTACCTGATTATTCATAAAGTCGCTGCCTTGTTGAATCGTAAAAACAGGGAACAGCCCTTCAAAACTCATCGGATAAATCTCATCTCCTGCGAACTGGTAACCAACCTGAAGTTTTAGCTCAGACCCGTAATTCGATCCCGTTACGGGCTCAACATCAAAATAGCTCTCGTCTTGATCTGAAGGAGATATTTTTTGCGTTTTAGCAGCGTCTTTGTACAGATTCACGGAAGATTGAAGACGCGAGTCAGCGTGCAAGTAGTGCAATTTACTGATGAAGACCGGTGCTCTTTTAACCGAGGTCAGATTGAGAACACCATCCCATTTATCCATGAAATAAGCGCCATTATCTTGGTTTGTCGCCTTGCTCTGTAGAGTTGAATTTTTGATTCGATATCTCCTCACACTCATTTCATTCTTTTGGAATGTATCGTTCTTATCCCATTCGCACTCCAGCACCTTTTTCAGCTCAGGATTGAATATGTATAGAGGGTCATTCGGCTGCATCTGAGGAGGATTTTGCTCTCCATCAGTTCCGATGAGCGGAATTTTCTTCTTCCATGGATTAGCGATGTCGATATAGCTTCTATTCCCGTTAAATTTGTGATATTTCGAGGTGATATAGTTACGACCGTTGATTTTCTTGAAACTTCTCACTTTCATGATATTGCCTGTTCCAGTGTAAAGAGCCTCCGTTGTATTAAGCGCTGATTCTATTGTGCCGTTATTTACAAGGTGGATAACAGAGTCTACTGAAGGATCTCCTCCTTCCATGATAGGGTCAGCTCTAGCTATACTCGCAAGGAATGAGTCCGAGTAACCCCAAAGCAGTTCTTTAACAGTTCGCGTTTGGGTGAATCCTCCAAAACCGACCTCGACCATCATATAGCGCATGTAATAGATGAGCGGCATGTAATCCTCGATTCCATAAAGGGCGGTAATATTCTGCACGAGGTTATTTTTGTGGAATAAGAAGGTCTGCTGCACAATAAAACCGTTGAAAAGGTGATCGAAGTTCAAAATCTTTTGAGCTTGAGCATACGATAAGCCCGATTTCTTCACGCCGTTGAATACTCTTGCGAGGTAGTTCATCACAGGGACAAATTCGATTGGTTTCGGGAAAATATCCTTGGCCCAATCGGAGACTGAATCGGTGTTTGCAAGGTCTTGAGAGAGGAAATACGGGACGTTGTTCGTGATATTGCTGCTTCCCCATTGCATAACAGCGAATTGGAATTTATTGCATCGGTCTCCCAGCGAGTTGCATTCATAGTGCTTGGAAAGAGCGAGCTCAGCGCTCGAAAGCAGATGGTTAAACACCGAATTTGGGTCGAAGCAAATCGTTAAGAGGTTGTTCTTCGTCAAAAGCGTGTTTGTTAATAAGAAATTCCATGCTTCTCCCTCTTGGTGCCAACAAGCATTCACCAACTGCTTGATAGGAGCTGTTGTGATTGGATTAGCAGTAAAATTCAGAGAATCACAGACTGCAGCTGCCCTGGATCCTTCAATGTTCATGCTATTATTGAGAACGTACTCGCAGTCGAAACGCATGAGGGTCATATTGCGAGCCACCCAGTTTGCAGTCAAGTGCAAAGGCAAAAACTCCTGCAAATTAACGAAAGCTGAATAAATCTCCTTTGAAATTGCCCTTCCTCCAGCTATGAGTTCTGGGGTACCATTTTGATCCTGCTGCAATGAATAATCCGTCACCAGGTACTCGAGGTAAGCACATAGAACATGCGCTTGGTACACAGAATCCAATCTGAAGCGATCCACCATCGGCTTGAAGCTAGAAATGTCTCTCGTGGTCTTATACGTGTCTCCAATAGAGAAAATCCACTCTAAATTACCCACGTGAATCAATATATCCCAGTTCTGAAGAGGTTTATGAAGAATATTGCTCCTTTTAAAAAGTCTCGCAGCCAACGGAACCGAGAAAGTCACGTTTTGGTAAATCGATGCATTGGGAACGGTTTTCGTGAAATAATTTTTCAGATAATAAGAAATCTCAGGGTGTCCCCAGGGACTCGAATTGCTTTTATTGAAAAGAGACTCGTTTGGAGAATAGCCATACTCAGAGAGGGCCGAACTCACGCCTTCCTGCGCCCATTGTAGATACTAATAAGAAATAAGCGGATTAATGCAATTGTCTTTAAAAAAAACTTACTCCTATGTACTTCGGAGCGCAAGGCGTCGTTGGACACGCTAAATAATTCGCGATTCCTATATTCACAGATGAGATATAACCCTTCAGTGGACCAGTCAGGATTGCCGCCATCTGCTGGAACGTTAAATCGAAATGCTCCATCAAAATACGAGAAGTCGCGTTTCCAACTCCTTCTATTGCTGCTATTACCCAATTTTTAAAAGAATGCGCTTCCGCCCAGCCATACTGCATATCGCTCCAGATGTGGTCATAAGGAGCTGAAGCAACCTCCGCTTTATAGAAAATAACATCGTATATCCTCGATTTATTTCCCTGGATAAAACTCGCCCATAGAGCTTGCGCGGTAACTTCAATCGCCATTGATTTTTCAATCGTATCTGCTAATTCAATCAACGCATCAAGGCATATTTTCTCCCTTGGAGTGTTTTTCATCTGAAACCAAGCATTGAGAGCGCCAAGGTTAGGCACCGTGACGCTATCTTGGTCAGACACTTCTTGATATGGCTTGTACCACTGGTAAGGAGAGAATTCAACGTATTGCCCGGCCTCATCGCTAGTGTCGTTAGTAAAATTCGTGTTTAGAAACTTTGAAAAGGCTTGATAGCGATAAGGTTTCGTTTCGACGAATTCTGGAGTTTGGTTGAGGTAGAGCACCTCGAAGGGGTTAGTGAAACTGAAAAGAGTGAAGTTGACGATGGTTGTGATGTTCAAGTCGCCCGGAATTTCTCCCCAGGTCCGATTGTTTGCCGAGGTCAGTAAGGTTCTTGCAGGGATTTGCTTGGTTATCTGGTTATTGATGATTAGGGGGATGAAGAACACGGCGGCGAGGGTAAGGATCCCTGTGATCATAAAGACATAGAAGCAAGCCTGCTTGCCGGAAAATTTCATTGTGGAGAAGATAGAGAGTCCGTGTATTTCTATCTGGGTTAAACGAATTAATTCAAGGGTTCCAGAGAGATCTCGAGTAAATTTTTTTTTTTAAAAAAAACCAAAAACAAGCAACCAGATACAGGGAGAAAGGCTCTGAATTAATTGCGAGTAATTTTTGGTCGAAGGAGAATTTTGCTATTATGCTGATGGACACCATGTTAGTGAGGTTTGTTAGCGAAGTAGGCATGTAATCCGAGAAAGCACCAACTATTGGGATATTCGAAATCATTATGGTCTTATCTTAAAAAGAGTTGGCGAGGATGAGATGGTGTAAATGAAATCACGATAAAGTGTTATTTTGCTTGAGGGAGATTGAGTCGTTGTTAAGAACAAATTTGGAATTCTTATCACACAACATAAGGGTTTGAACTCAACATGTTCTATTAAAAAGAAAAAATACACTAAATATTCGAGAGACACCTTGTTCTAAGTATGTATAAATGGTTTCTATTGAAGATGAATTCATTCTAGCAGATATGCAATTTTATCATTTTAAAATATGAAGCACACATATTTCTCACTTCAAATAGTAAATCATATTAGTATATTATTTAATTAGAAGAACTCATATTTTTTGCAAAAACTTTTTTTGAATCAAGCCGAACTTCCCTATCCATT
>ENA-UOTZ01001189-UOTZ01001189.1-compost-metagenome-genome-assembly--contig:-NODE-1189-length-18902-cov-10.076228_pt1 | contig 18902 bp, 16 predicted proteins | sample MGYA00238144_ERZ746983 | MGnify/ENA primary metagenome ERZ746983 (study PRJEB28759, sample SAMN06268863) | compost metagenome | isolation source: single cell | place: USA: California, Emeryville, Joint...
AATCAAGAGAAAATCTACGACATTCAAGGTTCTCAGAGAGTTAGGGACCCAATATGCACTAATGCTCAGCATTTTTGCTGTAGACTCTAACAGTTCTTCGTTTCATGAAATATAGATGTTACAAAATTTGATTGTGATTGATAATAGGCTATTTGAGAAAAGCACTAAAATTGTTTTCGATGACTTTTTCATTTCTCTTAACTTTTTCAGCTCTATAAGATCTACAAATTATTTTCATGATGCTAGCTTTTTGGTTCCTTTGGCAATCAGTTTCGTTCGATAAGATTTTTGTAAAGTAAATATGAATGTTTATGTCTGTGCTTTTCTGTTTTTATAGATGATATAAAACAGTTATACAGGATTTCAATAATCCCAATAATCTGTTTTGAACATACCTCCCAATTCTCCACCTTCGAGACTATCTTCCTCATTAGAGAGAGTTTGGAGCCTCATGCGTTGAGCAATTGACTCCAAATCCATGATCTCAAACACTTCTATCTCCATGACACTAAACTTTCCATTATCAACATTAGCTACTCCTACCATCTTCTTCTGACTCATGTTTGGTCTAAAGTCAACGAACCTAGAATAATTTCCAGGATTTGTGAATGAATCCCGCAAGACGAGGTCTTTGCCGACCGCAAATTCATCTTTTCCATTGCTTTTGATGATTGTAGATGTTCTGGGAGTTGTCTTGAATTTGTGGTGTAAATTAAACAGGGAAGAAGCTGTCGACGTGATAGAAAAATCCTTATCAGGGAACTTTTCCTTCATGTGGAACCCGATAATTTCTCCATTTTCTTTGACCCTGATAGCTATCAACAAATTCTTATGTCCCTCATACCTTTTTTGAAGCTCCTTAAAAGTAAAGCCGTGCTCACTGCCTCTGTAGAGGAGGTTTGAATTCAGCGTTCTCACATTAACCCAGCTCTGGATGTATTGAAGATGATCGGTTGTAAGCATCTCTGAAAGGAGCATTTTTCTCCAGATTTCTGAAGAATCGATCATCGGGATCGTGCATATCTCCTGGTTAATGTATTCGTTGATTTGCTTGGCAAAACCTTCTGTTACTTCTTTCAGTTTAGTCTCTTTTTGGTCCACTAGATTCTTTGCGCCCTTCGAGAACGTGACCTCCTTACAGGCGGTGAGAAACTCTTTAAATTGCTTCAGGTCTTGGGTATGATCCTTCTTGAGATAATAAGCATGCACCGTTTTTGTGACATTAGTTTTTTTAACCAATTCGTCCAGTTCATGGAAACTCTTGAATTTTTCAGGTAAAGTATCAATGTCTGGTAGGACATCTCCTATGTCTTTCATCAAATTTTCTTTGAGAAGATCCAATGTTTGCTTGAATGTTCTCAAATTTGCAGCGCAGACTCTCTGTTGAGAGTCCAACTCAGCGAGAAACTTTTCCTTGACGGATCTCAATTCATCAAGTAGTCGAGTCTCTAATTCCTGGAACCAAGTTTTTAATTGCTCTTTAGCTTCGTCAAAGTCTTCTTTAGCTGATTCAGAGAGCTCTCCGTCGACAAAGTCCTCATATTCTTTGAGTTGAGTCTCCAACGCGCTCGCTTGACCGCTGCTCAGAATGCTGGGTTTTTTTGACAAAAATGTTTTAAAACTGGACAGCTTTTTGATTCGCTCATCTTTGGGATTCATCTCGAGGATGCAGCCACAGCAGAAGAGACGAGGCTGGCTGTAGGGTTCCGAAGAAACTCGGAGAATCTTTTCCGAGTGATTTGGGCAATAGATAGCAGGAGTTTTTATCATGTTTGTATTATTAAATCTTTTAATTTGGATAAATTTTAACAATATCATAGCAAATAAAATTGCATGATTGCATTTGAGCTGATCAGAAAACTTGGCAGCAGAATCAAAACCCAGTTTTAGGATACTTGTTACTGATTATAGCTTTTATGAGGAAACTGGAAGACAGCTCGACGACGCATGGTCGGATTGTTATTTGATTTCAGATCAACATAGCAGATTGTTCTATGACTTTGTTGATCACAGGTTTTACATTGAATTTGTGATCAACATTGTTTGGTCGAAGTCAGCTGGAAAAAAAAAATCTTGATGAGTTTAGGCTATTATAAAAGAACCAATTAGAGTTAACTTCTGAACCTCTCAGTTCGATGCTCTAAACAGTTCCTAACAACTTAATGAGTTGAGCGCTATCACTCTTCCTAGGTTGTCTTCAATAATTCCGCCTAATTGTAATTCCTAATATTGGGTATAAGCTTCAAGAATGTCAAATATCTTGTGATGAATTTTAGCATCCCAGGCGGGAAAACTGTTCTCTATTACCTTAAAATCAGGCTTGAGGAAGGAAAAATCCAAAGACCTGCGAGATAGCAACAAGATTGCTACTGAGGGTGCATCCTCTTAAAGAACAAAATGCGGATTCTTTTCATCAATTTATGGTTTGGAAACCATTTTTATACACTTTCATCGATAGTTATGCGCGTACCTCCTTTATTACACTGTTATTATAAATGTTTCTGAGTAATTCTGGTATTGGCTTATTGAATAACAGAAAAATTTGTTAGCATGAGTCTCCAAATGTAACGAAGATTTTGCTTGCACCTCGCTCATGTCAAAGAGAAACCGAAAGGGATCACTTCTCCATTTAATTTATTAGAGGGGAGACGTATCCGAATGTGAAAATCTATCAATTTTATTATTTTGGAAGATACTTTCACATTCTGAAGTATAGCAAATAACTTATCTATGTCAGCAGTCTTGGAAATATAGATTGCCTGCGTGTTGGTACACAAAGTAAAGGTTCAATCTAACTTTTAATTCAAGGCTCTTCGTGGAATCCAAAATTATCTTAATGTATCTCAGTTAATCTGAGCGAGTTACTTAAGTTTACTTTCTATAAAATTTTTTCTCTTCTTATTGCTTAAATGTACTCAATAAGGAAAGCCAAATATAAGACAATATTTTCAAAGAATCGTCCTCTCAGAACAGATTGAAAAATTGCTCATATAATATAATAAACCAGAAATTCCGATGTTGATTACATATACTTTACAATATAGTGATTCAAATTGCAAAAATATTCTCTGAAAAAATTCAGAAATAAATATTTTCCTTAAAAAAATTTCAATTCATACGAGTCTTTCTTCTTGAATACAACACTTCCTGATTCCACTAACTGCAAAGAATGAGAACCCATAGTTTGAAACAGGTTTTTTGAAGCAAAGTCGATGCTAGGGTTTCTTGGGTTTGCATATTCGATTTGAGCCTTTAAGGTCATCACCGATTTAGCACCACCTGAAAACGCGTTGATTTTTGAGATACTCCGATCTGAATCATCAGCCTCCGTTTCCTCTAGGTCCTCTTCCGGCGAAGTTGACGACAAGTCAAAGATCTCAGACCTCAAACAAACATGGCGATCAGCTTTTTTGCTGCCTTCGTTTATCATCTCCATATTATCGGACTTCTGGAGGTATTGATTATACAGCTTCGTAATGGGAGTCAACTCTTTCTCCTGATTAATGAGGGTGATTAATAATTAATAAAGCAACAGGTATAATACCTTACAGATAAAAACTAAAAAAGGTAGCAATAGAAACAAATCCGCTTCCATTCTCTCACAATTAAGTGGGCCAAGCAAAATTCCATTGTCTTTGTTCATTTCGATCATTCTTCCATTTGTCTGTAATAAAGTCAATAACTGTCTCATGCTAAGTAATTTTACATCAACCATGATCACTTTACAAAGGTCATTCCTTCCTTGGAAAAAATTTGAAAATTTGGGAGAACTTAGGCAGTCTAGTTCTGCCACACCTCCTAAATAATCTTCAATAAAGCCGTCTATTTTCAATTGTACACATAATGATCTGACTTTCTATCAAGTAGAAAAATATTGTGAGCTACATCATCGTGAACAAGGAATTACCTTGGCATCTAAACTCGAGAATAAGAATATCCTAAAAAACTGCGAGGCTGAAACCAAAAAGCCTCTGAGACCATGTCTTTCGTGGGAAACGTCGAGTTGTGGTTCTCTTGAAATCTAGCTTTGTGAGTTAATACTATGTCGTAAGTATGATTGAGAGTACCTGACTGGAGAGTCCGCTTCTTTGAATAATCACAAGGTTATCCTCAAATTTTATGAGCAAGGCTGGCAATGGTGTCTAAGAATGAGAAATTAAGAAAAATTGGTTTCTTTCTACTTGAAAAAGTTACCTGTAAATCGCCTCTGTCAGGAGAAGCTTGGAGAAGAGTAGACATGAAGCAGGATGTATGAGAAGGAAACCTATCGTGTCGATAAGATGATACTGAAGGTATTAGAGCAAGTACTGAGGAGTAATGAACGAATCGTCGAAATCAAAACCTTTTGAGGAAATCGTCTGCATCGTTTTTCCGTGAAGCTTAATTTTTGATTATTTTGTTGATTCTAAAGATAACTATTTACTTCTGATACACCCAGAATACTGTCAGGAAACTTGCATATAATCTTATATAATCATGGAAAAAATGGTAATTTAATAGCGACCTCTATTTTCGCGAACAGGATTTTAATTCTGCTAAAATTAGATAGAATTTATGAAATAAAATATTTTAATTACATGAAATATCACTACTCGGGTATAATCTAATTAACTAAAACTGGTTTTTGTTCAGTTCATTTAATATTGCCCAACAATATACATTCTTTAATCAAAGCGCCAGTGCCTGTGAACAATTAAGTTCGTGAACATAAATTAAAAATAAAACACCCAAGTTTCTGATCTTAAGGGTCTGAAGTTCTCAGAAAACCCAACTTCTTATCCAGTGTCGAAGAAACAACGTTAGGCCTCATATCGTGCTGGCATGCTTTGCTTGGCAACCGAGCTTTGAGTTTCTATGCATCATTAAAATAAAAACCCAATTACCATTTTTGATTGATGAATTTTACAACGCATAAAAAGAACTCTCAAATTATCCAGAAAATCAGAGAAAAAAGAAGAATTTAAAACTTTTCTCAATAAAAAAATAGTTGATTCAGGTTGTATTTTGCGAGAAAAATTGTAGGTTCAATTTTCCCACGCGCTTTAGTCGAATCTGGCGCTCTCTGGTTTTCTCCTACTTAGAATACATTGGTTATTTATAAAAAACTTTAACAGATGTGAGCTAATATGTTTAATAGTTTAGAATATCAAGCTTTTCGTGGCTCAACAGTCATCATATGCGCTGATTTGAGTTTCTTCCTAGAGTAAATATCAGCTTTACTAAAGGTTTTATTAAACATACAAATATAGGGACGACTCAGCGAATATATCACACAAGTTTTACTCAGAAGGCAGTTCACACCAATTGCAGTCTCTAGAATGATTGATTGAGCACAGCACTCTTAGCAAATAAAGAAGTACTGTGAATCCACTTCACTTACTGTCATCAACAATTTACAATCTGATTTCTCTTCCAAGGAATCTAACACTGTACAGACAGTGATATAAAATTCGTTGTAACTTTTCATGATAAATGAGAATTGAATTTAGGGAAGCAATCTGGTAAAGCCAAACAAGGAATTACAAAAAAAGCAACACAAATTTGATTATTTTGAGTTCGCAAGAATAAAATACAGAACCCGAAATTGCGAATGTGATATGCGATAAAATTGCATTGGACACTTTCACGATGCTGTTACAATACAGTATGAAAGGGCAGTCGTAAGTATAAATACTTGTAAATTTAAGGAAAACTAAATTTTTCTCGCAATGGAGCAATGGAGACAGAATATCAGAAATGCTTCAAAAAGACTGAGATTATTCACTAAAAAAACTTCAATCCATTAAAATCTGGCTTCTTGCTGCATTCCAGATTCTTTAGCGAATCCAGCATTTGAGAAGAGGCGTTGGTGCTTTGAAAAACGTTTTTCGAAGCCTTGTCGGTGTTTCTGGGGTTAGCCCATTCGATTTCAGCTTTTAAAGTCATTACGGATTTTTCCACGCCAGACAAAGCGGCTATTTTAGGTATGCTTCGATCTGGCTCATCAATCTCTGTTTCTTCTACATCTTCTTCAATGAGGTTTGTAACTTCAGGTAGTTTAGTCTGCGATTGGCTAGAACGAGTCAATTTCTGGTTTTGCTGTTTCAGGTCAACGTTATTGAGTGAATTGTACTGTTTATAAAGTTGAGTCAGAGGTGCCATTTCCTCCATCTAAAGTGAGAGTTATTAAGGCTATTTATATCAAGTAAAATTGCTACTCGAGACTGGAAAATAAAAATCAAGAATGGGATGAGCAAATACAAATCGATTTTTTTTCTGGCTGAGTCGATCGCGTCGATTAATATCCCGTTTTCTGGGTTCATGTGGATCATCTTTTCGTCTGTCTGAACAAGAATATTTATCATCCTCGGCTGATATATTATTATTGCTATTACATCAATGATAATGCAACTGCTCAGCTCATCTTCTGTTTGCAATAATCTTGTGAATTTTGAACGAAACAAACGTTCTGGGACTATCACGTCACCAATATAATCTTCAATGAAACTGTCTATTTTCAACTGCGCTGAGCAGTATTGAAGTGTCTATCAAGGAGAGTTGGTTATTAAAAATTTCAGTTATTTTGATCATACCTTCCCATCCAAGCGTGAAAATAAGAAGATTCGAAAAAATTGAGAGATGCAAACCAAAAAGCTTCTCAGCCCACATCTTTCAGCGGTAACAGAGATAGTTTCTGTCTGAGGCTCCTCGAGGTTTTGGAATGGCCTCTAGAGTTGTATTTTTCATTAAACAATGATTAGGATTACTGTACTTTAGGAAATGGCTTTCTTTTTTGGATAAGTGCAAGATTGTTCTCAAATTTAATAAGAATGACTGGTTTCTAAGGAAAAATATAATTGCTTTTCTCAAGTGGCTAAACACAAAATGCCCAACCTTTGATAAGCTTCCACAACTCACGGACAGAGAAGATGGAACGAGGTCGCTTCTCATATCTTTTTCGAGTTGCAGGGAGCAAGTAATTCTCAAAGATTCGAACCTATTGCATTAGTCAGTTATATAATACGCTTAATCGTCATTACTTCGCAGTCACATACGATTCTTCTGTCTCAAGGCACTCTGAATTTAACGCTTGCATCGTTTTTTTTTGCTCTTGCCCTTGTTATTTTCAATTATCCAGCATCTATTAATATAGAAGCATTTGATCAAACACACAATCAAATTCGTCGGTCCCAGAAAATTCCATTTTGTTACGAACAATTTCAGAATTTCAGGTTCAATAATTACGATCAATTGACATTAATTATTGCAATCAACTATTTTTAGAACAAATTAAAGGAACTCAATTCTGTTCGATAAGGTTCCTACAAGTTCTTGGAACAAAGCGAACAACACCTCTGCCATGTATCTTATATGAAACCTTCCAAAAAGCCTTAGAAGCTTGTTAAGCAAGGCTTTATTCTCGCTTGAAGATTCTTCAACGGTTTATGTGACTTATCATTAGTTGGAACTGTAGAAAACTTTGCAATTCCTAAATTGTTCCCAAAATTATTCAAAAATTTAATCTAAAATATATTTGTAATTAGCTATGTTCAATATACCACTCATATGAATAGAGCACAAGGGTCTGCTAGCAAGCAAACATAGAGAGATATCCCAAAACCCATAATAAGCTAATAACCATTCTGGAATTAACTAAAATTGGATAGAATTACACAAATGATCAATTCAAGGTTCTCAATTTGAAAGCTTTAAGGAGGTTTCGTTTCAGAAATACAATTATGTGACCTATCTATAGAGCTTAGTACAATAGTATGGAAGAACTCGGATGGAAAAGGTTCGTCGAAATGAAGAGTGATTACGATTTCATATAAAATGATACTAAAAGGATATCACAGAAGTCTGCATGATTTCAAAATCAAATTTTGATCATTGTCATCGTGCGACACTATAATTCATAAATAGGTCTAGAACTTAAGAATTCGCTTTGCCACGTAACATCCTTTCAGTGAAAAACTCCATCTGTCAATGAGAATTATTGTGGATTTTCTTCTCACCTTTTGTCTTTATCATCGAGAAAATATATAATAAAATAATGTAAGAAGTCTTCATGCCAAAGCAACTAGAACTGTAAAAAACAACATTCAGAATTCATTTCTGCTTCATGCTGCATTTAGTTAGACAAAGTTGCTCTTTCTTTGAGCACACTTTACCTTCTCATTGAAATCTTTTTTCCCCTCGAAGTCTGCGATTAACATTCTAAATTATACTACCTAGAGCAAATCGTTCAGATCAGACTTCCTCTCACGTGAACACATTTATCAAAAACACAAACAAAGTGATTCGAATTACTGACTCAAATTTTTCATCTTTTGTTCAGTGCCGAGATTTATCGAATTCGATTCTGTGAATCCATTGTGAAATAACTTTTGGTAAAAAAAATAACACATGGGAAATTGTACGAGCGTAAGGTGTCGACAACAGTCAAAGCAAGTCTACAGAGTAACATTGGATGAAATATTCAGCAGACACTATGGAGTGCGATATTTACTCACGAGCACAATTTGTACGTTAGTATTCTCGCTTGTTTACCCTCTAACCACACCGCCCTTAGCGCAATTTAAGACAATGGACCTGAATCAGCCTGACAATGCGATCGATGTGCCTAAGCTTCAGGCTAATGTGAGAACTCAGATGAAAACTTTGGTGGATCACCTGGAATCAGATCAAAGCAAACTCGCAGAAACTGGCAAATACCTTGAGAAGATTATCACTACAACAATAAACCCAGAGACGCATTTAACAGGAATATTCGTGTTAACAGAGCTGATGGACGCTCTTCAGGGCATTTCTAAAGAAAAAAGCGAAGTAATGAGTCCAAGTAAAACTAAAAAGGTGAAAACTAATTTCAATCTGGCTCGCGAGAACCGCAGGATGGCGGACTCGATGGAACGAGAACAGACTGAATCACCAATCATGAACCAACAGGTTTTGACGGAGGCTTTTCTTCAGTTTGAGACTTCGTTTAAAGAAATAATTTTATTTCTTCTCGATGAGGATGCAAATCCGTTCAGTAAAATTTTTTTTTGTGATTCGGTGGAATGGACTTCCCTTGCCTAGGAGCATGCGAGCTTCGATATATTTTGCAAATGATTAACGCCTCCTTCAAATCTGGCATCAACTACAGAAGCTTGGATAGAATTGACCAAATATTAAATTCGCTTTTTGCGATTGCTCCGAAGTATAATAACTTCATTGGTTCTGAAGGATCAGGTATAACTCTTCGCGCTTCGAGTTGCATTATAACCTCGCACTCTTCATTTGTAAAAGCGGATTGTGAAATCCAATGTAATCTAATGAGAGCGGTGCTCGGGTTCTTGAAGCTACCAAACTCCTATCTGTTATTTAAGTTCAAACGCGATTGCATGGACCACTGCTATAATCTCCTGAGGAAAATATACGAATGTATTTAAATCATTGGTTAAGCATAGATAATAATAGTTTGTGTGTTTCTTGGTAGATAATCAGGCCGGAAAACCCTTATCAATAGAACAGCAACCTTCAGGGAATTTAGTGGGATTGATACGGGAGTCTTCCAACGAAAATGATCAAGTTAATTCTATTGCTCAAGTATGCTTCGAGATAATAAACCTTTTAGCCCAATCGGCTTCAGATTTTGATGAAGTAACCTTCTACTCTTATCAAAAAATGGTCAAACTAATGATTATTCTCTGAAAGTTTGCCGTCCTCGTAGAACCTCTATTCATTTACTTAGACAACACAAAATGGGAGCAACAGCAAATAGACGTAGGACTCTTCGATTCGTTTTTTACCGCTGCAAAAAGGACAAACTCCTTCGAACAAATTGGTAACAGGACGCACTGATACGACTTAGCTAATTTTTCCTGCGAAATTAAAGAATTTTACCTTATCGATAAGATAATCGAGTACTTGGATTACAGCACACCTTATTCTTCAAAGCATACAACAGCAAAATACAATTTCAACCGCGAGAAGGGAGTCAGGATCAAAATTTTCAATCTTCTCGGCAGCATTTTCGCCAAGCTAGTAAGCAATTGCTTCCTATCCTTCCTCTACATCGAAGTACGCTAGTTTCTCTTTTCTCATCTGAATACCATTTTGCTTTCCTTAGAAACTCGTATTATCCTTCACTAATAACTTGAACGAACCAGATGTCATCGAAGATGCGAATAAAGACGAAACTCTCAAAGAAACCATCCTCAAAGCCTACAGAATGTTTCTTAAACGGATCAAGTCATCGCCCAAGAACCTGTTTCAAGCAGCAAGCTGCATCTCTAATTTCATAAAACGGCACCTTCAAACAAACTCTCCTTTTTATTTGAAGGAGAGTCTCGAGCTTCTTCGCTTTACTATTGAAGCCATTCCACTATTTCCCAGTACTGCATTAGTTTGTTATGAATTGGCTCACTTAAATTGAAAGGCGATATCAAGTTTCCTAGAGAAACATTAAACAACATCGTGCAGATTCGAAATTTTGGTTGCTGTCAGGCCTTAACAGGCAGACTTGTGATCAGAATTTTGAGTTTGATGCATACAGCAGGCTCAGAAGAGGTTGGAGTTGATGATATCAAAATTCTTAGCCTGTCTGACCTCGACGCTATTACTAAGCAGGGTGGTTTGTTAGCTCCAGAAATCGCGGAAACGTTATTGAAGCAAGATATTAAGGAAGTTGTGAAGATGGCGGAAGATCTCTGGGAGGGTGACTCGATGGAAAAAGAGCGGGAATTTCTCAATTATACTAAAGTAATGAGATCATAAAGCAGTAAAATAACTGTAATTTCTGAAGTACTTGAGGAACCTTGGCAATGTTATCACTGAAAAGAAAGAGCTCGAATTTCTGAACGTTTACATACCTTGCCTAATGAAGATTAGAGTAATGCTTTCTAAACTCGCTCGTTGTAATTATATCTGTTATTACTTTGACAGGAGCTTCTTGAGGAAATCCGATTCCGAAATGCATTGATGAAAAATGCGTTGTATCTGATATATTACTGTGGAATTACAACGATAGCAAGGTACATTTCGCTATTGACGAGGGCTTGATTGGCTTTTCATTGTAGAGAATGGAAAATTTTTAGTATTTTAAGCCTCCTACCAAATAATCATACAGAAGATCAAAAAGTATGATTATTATTATCTTCAATTGATAGCAATTTACTAATTACCCATTTGATAGGCTCTGATTTATGAATTCCAAAACAACAAGGATGAAGAATTTCCTCTGGAATTTATAGTCAAACACTCTGTCACTATGACCGAATTCGCAATGCCCAATATGAAAACCAATAGCATAATCCTCGATACTCTCGTGAAATCATTTGAGAAAGAAGGATGGAAAAAAGGAGTAGTCATCACATTTACAGAGAATTTCAATAACCCAATCTGTGAAAATCTCGATCGAGCATGTCTAGGTAAGCGATAGTTTTTAAGTGACTCTCAAGTTCTATCGAATCGCAGATAATAATGATATCGAATCAGTAGAGTTACTAAGAATGGACAGCCAAGTTTCGAAGGACAGCTCCAGTCTCAGACATCAACAATCTACGTTAGGGAATCTAGAAAAGATTGATAACGGTGAGTACACTCCCGCTCAAAAGGGTGAGATGTCGGCTGATAGCTTGGAGAATGACAAAGGCTTCCCTTCGATGAATAAGGAACCGATCTTAGGAGAGTTAGAAGACTCTTTTGATCACGCACTTGGTCAGATTCAGAAGCAAGTATTCTTATCATTGATAAACTTGATATTAATATTGTTGGCTCGCTTTAGAATATCAAAACGAAAAATCTTGCGGAGTTGATTGAGTTCGATTAGTTAAAGGTGAAAAACCTGTTTTTCTGGAAAATACTTGTGATGAGAATCTATTGAAATGCAGAATAGAGCTAAGATGCTTTTCTGCTCTATGATTATCATTTTTTTTGCTTTTCCATACATTAATTAGAAAATCGATTATATTTTTTTCCTGATAAATGTTTATGAGTATTGTTAATGATCTTTTAAACTCGTGAATTAATTCGATATTGGCACCCTTTCATGTTCATTCACTTCCTCTTATTTTGGTGTTGTAAATAAACAATTAAACAATCGCGATTGGTTTTCAATTTCTCATCAAGCCATTTGAAAAACTTGACTAATGAATTCAATTTGCTCAGGAAATCCGACTTTCTGGCCCACTGTACTATAATGCATCACTTTCCTTTGTATGCTTGAAAACATAACCGACTACACAATATCCAAAAAGGATCACAACAATTAAGCAGGATCATTTTATTGCTCATAGAATTCCTCTTTTGTTACTATAGTTTCTGAGTCTGATATAGAATGAGATAAATCTATCCACTGAGAGATATAGCTGTTAACAAGCTAGCTATCATAGAAAGATAATGATGCCACAAAAAACTCTTATTACTATAGAAGAGTTCTTCGCGATTTTTGAAATAGGTATTAGTAGGTGAGGTTCAATCCTTCGTATTTCTTGTTCAAATATTGGACGAGTTCAACTTTCGCTTCTTCCAGATCACGATTGACAAGTTTTTTCTTGAACAAGTCGCTCTCTTCAGCAAATTTTATCTCCCTCAGCGCCCCCCTCATTCTTCTCTCAACTACTTCCGCTGGCTCGGTTTTTCTATTCAACATTCTCAATAAAAAACAAGAGGCAATACTGCTATACCTTCCTTCCAATCTTTGCTTAAGCTCCTCAACTGATGGAGGCATAACAAAAATATAGTTGCATTTATAATCAGATTTGCTCACTTTCTCTGCACCGACCACGTCTATTTCCAGAATACAGATCTAGATGAATAGATTTTTCAATGCAAACAAGTAATAATATAATTTACCTTCTTCTCTTTCCTAATCTTGTCAACCACATCATGGCTGGTGCCTAAACATTAACGCCACATTAATAATGTTACTAAACTGATAAGTTAGTGTTATATAGGTACCATATAGATTCCCATGAACTTCGCAGTGCTCGATGAAGGTACCTTTTTCGGTTTCCTAAAGTAATTTACTCATTCGCTGGAAGAAAGAAGCAGCACACTTTTAAGAACTCATCGCGAGTGACGAAGAAGTATTGTTTGCCATTTTCTTCAGTTGGTCGAGGTCCTCGAGTTGTGTAACTCACACTCAGAGCGAATTTGTCTGGAAACGTGTTAAGCAAGAACTGTACAAGTGTTCCCTGTGGTAATTGTAGATTAGAGGAGAGCAAAAGGACAATTTAAGCAACCTTTCCAACTCCGGAAGGTCCACAGATAACGAGGGGTGGATATAGCCCGTCAGGTTTGTTTTGACAGTACATTTGAACAATTTCAGGTAGGAATTTATAGATGTTTTCAGGTTGATCCGTCACCAGGGAAGAAACGAATTCTTTGATGAAGTCTTTGGCTTCAGGGTGATTAGAGAGATAGGTTAGCTGTTCTTCATTGATGTCTTCCTGAATAGTTTGATAGAATTTTTTCGTGTTGGGGTCGCTGTGATTGGATTCCATATCTCAAGTTACGTAGTAATAATAATCAAATTTTAACCAAGATTCTTTTTCTATGGATGATGCTAACTCGTAAATGTAATAGTAGGATCATATTTAGTGATATTCAATAATCATCTACTACTTCTCTTCCTTGAGGAATCGACTGGCTACTTTGGCGAAGTGCTTGCTCTTTTTGCTGATATAAAATTCAAATTGATGAGTTCCAATACCATGTAAAATTTTCGATTTTTGTTGCTGAGTGCTACTTCGGATGATTCATAAAAGATCAACTTTCTAAGATTAAGATGTTTGGTTCATGAAGGCGCTAAGATTTCCCATTGAGGAAAACAAGAATTGCTATAATAATCCTAGCATGATACCATGCGGGTTAGTTCTTAATATGTAGTCCATCCAGCAAACTCTGTGAGCATAAATAGTCTGTCAGAAGACAAAGCTTTCATATATACTATTGATCATTTCAAGATTCTTAATGATCAAATTTTGTGTTATAAACTGGAAATATCATTTAAAAATTGCATCAAGCGGGATTTTCATATTCTATTAGAAAATCCTTACAAATTTATCAGTCAGAATTCTCACAATCAGCATCTGTGCTCATGGAATCTCTCACTCCACCCACCTCCTATGAATTGGTTCAGCCAGTAACATTGGAGAATTTACTCGAAGGAGGCAAGATCTTCTGGCTCTTCATCTTTTCCATGTTCGTGGGAACCATGCTTATGCCAGGTCAGCGTGTTTTGGGAACACCTCTGGCAGGCAACGGTGAACGAAAAAGTTATACAGTGAACGGCCTCAACCTCTTTCTCTTCATTAATTTCGCGACTTCAATCTGCACAATCTTTAACCAAGTATCATTGATTCCTGTAATCAAATACTTCTGGTCCATTTTCGTTTGGGCTAATATCTTCGCGCTCGGATTCAGCATTTACCTCATGATTTCGAGAAAAACCACAGCAAAAAAGGGAAACTTCTTTCATGATTTCTGGTATGGACCTGATCTAAACCCAAGTTTATTCGGCGTTGATCTCAAAATGTTTTTTTATCAGCCTTCTCTTATCGGCCTTCATCTCATCTTAGTGGCTTTCCTAGACTATCAACGAACTTATTTGGGCCATATAACAATCCAAATGTATATGTTTCAGGCGTTTTGGTGGCTCTACCTCTTCACTCATTACATGAAAGAAGAATTCATGCTCTCAACCTGGGATATTATTGCCGAACACTTTGGCTTTATGCTAGTTTGGGGAGATATGGTTTACTTACCATTTCTGTACTCGTTGTGCGGCTGGTATGTCGCCGATGAAAAAGAAGATATGGCATTCCTTCACGCGTTGGGAGTAATCGCATTTCACGCGGTTTTCCATTATATCTTCCGGGTGTCTAATTGGCAAAAATATTATTTCAAAAAATATGGCAAGAACCATAAGATCTGGGGGAAACCTTGTCAAACTCTCGAGAGTGAGAACGGTGAGACAAGGTTGTTGATCTCCGGATTCTGGGGTGTGGGAAGACATCTCAATTATACGGGAGAAATCGGAACTTACTTCAGTTTTGCTTTGTGTTGCGGATTTTCGAATATAATTCCATACTTGCTCCCTGTTTCATTAATTATTCTGTTATCTCATAGAGCGCATCGTGACGATAAGCGTTGCAAGAAGAAGTACGGTGCTCTCTGGGATAAATATTGCAGAATTGCTAAATTTAAGATATTTCCGTACTTCTATTGAGAGGAGGTACGCCATGTCAACAAATATAAGTGGAATGTGAATTAATTATATAATTTGTCATATATAATATATATCGAATTTATATGAACATTTGAGGTGACAGTAAATCATTTAATATGACTCAGAAAACATGACATTGAAATAAAGAATGTGATTTTGGAATGAAGATGAGTTTTCTCTAGGAAAAAAGAGAGTTTCAATCAGAATAGTAATTGAGTCACCAACCCAGAAATAGAAGGCATTTGAAAGCTTAAGGCTGTTCCATAGCAAAATACATAACTACTCTGTTGTCCGCTTAGGGTTTCAATGATTAATTATTTTATTCCAATTACTTTCGATTTCTTCCATTTCATTACATGAAAAGGGCTTTTACCGCAATTTACACCAAAAAAATTGACCCGGACAAGTTACACTTCACAATAGCTATCGCCAAGAGTCCTATTATCCAAGTATTGATTTGTTAACATAACCTCTGATATAAATTCCCAATGGATAGATGAACTTGCAAGAAATGGTCATTTGATTTCACGAATGACCTTTCTTCCAAAGAGATTGTTACAGAAATGGCAAAACCGTCTCTAAAAGATTCCCCTAGGTCTAACTTTACTAAAAGTCCCCATAATCGATGGACATGGCTTTGTTTTCTCATGATGAGTGTCCCTATTGATTGTGTTAGAATAGAACCGGATTCCAAAAAAATAAAAATTACCTCCAAATTGGCTCGTCTTTCCAACTTCTTTTCATCATATCTGCCTTAGGAGAAATCATCGGAGAAGAGATATATTCCGGGAACTTGTTTATCGTCATATTATAACCCTGATGATAAGATATATTAGCGATTTGTCGCCCGAATTCCTTACTGTTTTGGGATTGCTTGTATATTTGAACACTTCTTTGTGAAGCGAAGGGCTGGAATTCGATCTCGACTATGAAAATTTTATTGAAGATTTATTGTAGATTGCAATCACTCACCTGTTTGGCATGTCCGGGAACCTGGTCCCTGTTATAGATATCAGAATCCTTGCTGAATGCCCCATTCGTAATCGAGGCTAATCGGAATGGCGCGTTGCTTATTATCTTTGCAATGTGTTCCTGTTTTTCTTTCTAAAGAGATATTAACTCAAAGCACAGTCTGAATTTATTACCAAATCCAATTCCTTTTGTCTATCATAAGGATCGCTATGATACTCGAATCTTTTCTCAAACAAATGCCCGACTGATGTATTGGCGTATCCCTTCTTAGGAGGACTGGTCATAAAGTTTTTCTGTTCGTGTTGAACTTTTCCTCCTTAAAATATTGAAAAGTTAAGGAAAGCCATCAAATATATCTCATACTTTCTACTACTCGAATCGGATCGGGTATGTAATGAAAGCCAGTGCCAATTCTAACCATGAAATATTTGAACAAAAGAAAGCTCAAGAAGAATACGGCTTGAGAGGACCTCCGTTCGGGAGGAACATCTTCTCATGAAGAGATTTGTCTAATGAATAATTTCTGAGTTTTGTGGTTCTAAATGACTCTTGATAGGCGCTATCTAAGATTGGATTACAGTTAAGTGCAGGTGTTCTTGATAAATGCTTACTTTGGTAGGCTGGAACTGAAAAGAGATCTGACATCAATTGTCCTGCCTTGTATTTCCCGCTAAGGAAAACCTTCTCGGATTTCGCAGCCCTGTTCAAGGTTGATGACCGTTCTAAATGAGGCAGAGAGTGTGAAATCGGTTCAACCAATCAAATTATTGTGTTACTTGGTGATTGGATATTCCCTGTCACCTCAGGTGATTTGTTGGGAGGATGAGAAAAAAGCCCGAAACGTGGTCTATGTTACATAATTAGATATATTTTGAAGGGTGCAGATCAGAGGGCAGCTTAGAGAGGATAGAAAGTGAACAAAGGTCAGTACCGATTGTTCCAGTAAGAGGCTTCATGAGACATTTCATTTTTAATAGCTTGAATTCTTTCAGGTGAAGTGTATGTCATCTGCTTTGATAGATGAGGTAATGACTCGGTCAGAATAAATTGGCTTATTTATTTTAATCACGCACTATCATTCCGGGATAAATTATTTATTTTCTTCCGGGTTAAATTACCCTGGAGCGTTACCAAATCGCCTTTAATAATTCCACTCTCTAGCTACTTGTATTCACCAAGCATATACTTAACTTTCAACAGCATTGTGTCTAATTCTACATCATCCAAAGCGCCTAAGAAAAGAGATGTGTTCGTTTGGTAATGAGCTTTGATATATGTAATCACAAGAGTTTTTTCCCTCCTAACCGCTGATACCTTTGATATATATCAAATAATAATAAGCAATTTCAATAGTTAGTATCCATTTCTAATTTTTGACTCAAAAATAAAAATGCAGTGTGAATTTCTTTGATCATTCATTCTCAAGTTTGAGTTGAAATTCTGTGAAAATACAGTAGATAATTACTGCCCCAACAAAGCTTCTCTAGCATCCAAATAGCTGCTCGTATCTTTTGTATTAAATGAGAACTTTGCGCTTGAAGGTGCTGTCGATTTCCTTACTGGCATCGAAGAAGCAAATTTCTCGGCCTCCCTCTCAATCAATGACTCATTGAACACCGTCGTTTTTACTCCAGTTACTCCAGAGACACTTTTCTGAAGTCCCAAATCCTCGCTAGGTGAGAACTTAGTCAACAACAGGATCGCCGGGATGACCTCCGTGATGATTAAGTAAGTGAAGAGAATGGCACTCCAAAGATAGTCATCATTTACGATCGAATCTTTTCTCACATCCTTGTGTACAGCAGCCACGAAATTTCTTCCAGCCCTCACGAAGGATATAATCGCTATGATGAGACTGACACCTTCCTTGGCACTCTTCGAGCAAGTGCGTTTATCTCGCGCGAGGCGGTTTATCAGCAAGATGCAACTAAACACGAAGTACAATTCATTAGTGCTGGTCGAAATGAACACGAGAATGTTTGGAAGGGACCAGATTTTGACTGAAGGCATATGATCCTCGTCTTTCAATCGCTTCATTAGACTCATAGCTATCACACCGCCGAGGAAAATGAGGTTCATGATGCAAAGTCCAAGACAGACGCTGGCGTTGATTTTCTTTTTATTATTGTTGAAAGAGGAGGTCAAGATGGTATTTATCCAGCAATATGCTCCAATTACCATGACCGTGTTCAGCAAAAAAGCAGAAGCGTAGTCCAAGATTATGACAACATATAAAGGGATCTTCCAGCCATAGGAGGCTAGCAGTATCGCGTCTGAGAAGTATGCGACTCGAGCGAGCAAGTAGATGAAAAGGAGTAAGTTTATGGTTTTGAAGTGGAAAGCTTTGTGTCCTCTCTTTGGGATCGAGAGCAGCAGGTTTTTACAAGCGAAAAGAGCGAGAATCAAGCAAAGACCAAAGCAAGCGAGAAACACCAATTGAAGTGGAACGGTAATGTCCTCTCTGAAGTAGCAGCCGGCGAACTTATCGTAAGTTTTTGGATCGTGACAGTTGAGTGGAAATTCTGTGGGGTGAGTGGTGTTCTGAGGCAGTATGGTGCTGTTTAGAGCCAAGTTAATGGTGTCTAAAGTTTGATGTGAAGTGGACATCTGCTCAACAGTTTATTTAGATTTATTTAATTTTTTCCTAAGAAATGTTTAGTTAGTGATTTTCCGAAGTTGGATTCGTTAGAATGAAGCGGATACAAGCTGACAGGCTGAAGATGGTCTCGATCGAGAC
>ENA-UOTZ01001190-UOTZ01001190.1-compost-metagenome-genome-assembly--contig:-NODE-1190-length-18899-cov-4.068696_pt1 | contig 18899 bp, 22 predicted proteins | sample MGYA00238144_ERZ746983 | MGnify/ENA primary metagenome ERZ746983 (study PRJEB28759, sample SAMN06268863) | compost metagenome | isolation source: single cell | place: USA: California, Emeryville, Joint...
AGTTGTCACTTTCACGTGGACATGGGCGACGAAGGTCAGGAAAATTTTGGTTTCTATAATTTTCAACTTCATTACTCGAGCATGACCAGACATATTTCTTCTTAATTAATTTCTGGACAACATTAAAATTTTCAACTATTATAATTACTCGTTAGATCCTTATGCACGTTGCAGATGGAGCTCTAACCCTGATGAGCCACTATTATATGTCAAGTATGATGGGAGACTCCTCAATATCCTAGATACTGAGAGGAAAACTTTCATTTTGAAGAGTCCGATTCAAATTGACTTAATGGGTAAGCACAGCAGAGTCTTATTTTTATTTTTTCTCTTCTTCCAATTGGTAAAAGACGATTAACCGTATAATTTTACTTTTTGAACTGATATAATTTTAATGATTCTTGTCTGATTTGACATTCACATCTTTTAGACACTACGTCCTGGATTGATGTATGCCAGAGCGATGGAAATATGTTAGCTTCGGGTGGTAGAGATAACACTATCAAGATATTTGACAAACGAGGATCAAAGATTGTCCAAACTTTTGATGGTATTCACACACGTAATATTTTTTTTACTTGTTAATGTATTATTTCTGATTTTATTCATTGTTCTTAGATTGGATCAATTGTGTGAGATGGAGTCCGTGCGGTGATTTGATTGCGAGTGCTTCAGCCGATAATACAGTAGCATTATTGGACTTCAAGACTGGAAAAAAGCTATATACTGGAAAAACCTCAGACGGGGGTAAATTTTAACTGTTTGATTAATAAAAGCTGCTCTCATCTACCTCTTAGAGCCTGCTCTGTCTGTCTGCTTTATTTGAGAAAGAATTAAAGCCAATAATCATACGAGGAGAAAGCAGCTACAAGAAACAATTCAAAATAACTTACGACAGCGATTATATTCTGTATTTCTTGTATAGCATGATATTGTCCTGCAATCTTCCAATCTGGCAACAAATGATTCGTAAGAGAAAACTAAGAACTCATCAAACCAGAAAAATATAAAATCACTCCCTTGGAAAATTTGCAAACAAGAATTCCAATGATAAGGAAAACACTACATAGTGGACATTCAATTCATTTGATTACAACAAGCCAAAAGAGAATAAACTTGTTTAAGAGACGAGAGAGTATTTGAGCTTCGAAGATTCAGCAATACACTTAAAGTTAAATATTTCGCTTCAAAATTTACTGTTTAGTAAAGACGAATAATAAGTATATCTTATTTATACAGACCAAATAAATTCCCTGAAATTCAATTAAAGTGAAATTACAAACAAAATTAATAGAAAAACGGATTGATTCCTTAAATCATTACTCACGTAGATAACTTATCGCATTTTTTCATGAGACTTTCATTCCGGAACGGCAATCGTCCTTGCTTGCCTGACAATTTTGTAAATGAGGCGGAATTTATAAGGAAGATAGAGCTCTCGCCAACCAATATCATTGAGCATCTTCATATTACCTTTGCTAATCTTCTCTCTTAAGCTTGCACAAACTAAATATGTATAGTCTTTTCCGATCGGTTCAGTCTCTCTGATGGGGACAGCGGGTGATATCTTCAAAATTTCAGGTTTCGAGTGCAAATGAAATGCTCTTTCCATTAAAATGGTTCAAAATTAGGGTTAGAAAAGGCCTCAAGATCTCAGAAAAGAAAATAATGTAAATTAACTGAAAATTATACTAAGGAAAGGTTGATAGACAAAATTGACTTGAGAAATTCCTCAAAGGTGCTCAGCATTGAGATCGAACTCTGAAGAAAATTAAAGGAATAACATATTTGAACTTAATGCAGTCTTTCTCTTCACCAAATAATCCAGAGTTAATCTCTAATAGTCCAAATAGAAAAGCATATTTCCCCTCTCTCGCAAAGGAAATTAACGTGCTAACTTTTTATCACTCTATGATATTTTATTTCTTAGTTGAGGTTAGCTTTTTCCCTTCTAGGTACATATTGGACTGATGTTTGTCCGAACAATGGAAATTTGATTGCATTCGATGATATTTCTAATAGGGATTCTTGGACACTCCATATGAATCTCCAGATATTTGACAAGCGAGAAGACAAGTTCGTCAAATCCTAGGGGAGAACTCATAGTAGTAATTTTCTTCGGCTTGTGAAATGAATTAATGAATTTTATCTGCAATCTGTTTCTTATTTTTCAGACAGCATCAATTGTGTGCGATGGAGTCCAGGTGGTGATATGCTTGCAAGCACATAATTTTACAAGACGGTTAAATTATTGGATTTTAAGATTATACCGAAAAAACTTCAGATAAAAGTAATGTATGTTTCGAGATTTCAATTTTAAATATGTTAAACAAAACATTAGGTGATGCGATATGTTTTATCTAGCCACATATATATATAAATACCCAATGAAAGAAGACCAGTTAGAGGGACTAAGATATAATGATGATTGGGTCGATGAAAAATGATTGCAGGAACTTATTTGTTTCATATTTCTCTGCCTTCACCGATTACTATTCTAGTCTGCAAGCAAAGGGATAGACAAGGTCAAACAATTAATAGATCTACAATGCAAAACAATAATTCTATATTAAAATGTCTGGTCAATTTCTGAGGAATTGAATGGAACACAATGGCTCGTGTGTATTAAATTATTTGAGACATCAAATAAAATTGCGATCGACATTGCCATTAATTCATAATGCTGACGAATCTCGGGACAGATACGGTGAAAGAATTTCAATTTTCATAACAGAATAGTCTATTGAGTATTCAAAGAAAAAAATAGCATTCATTATTCACGCTTATTTATAATTATAGGACTTCATTTCTCTGCTCATAATGAATGCTATGATTCATAGACTTGAAGATCTCATTTAAATAATCAATGTGTTTCCAAAGAAGCTAGTTATGTTGAAGCTTTGGACAGTTTTTCTAACCCGCGAGAAGCTCTTAGTCGTAATACTAAGTTAAATTAGCAGATGTGTGCAAAATTCCTTTGAGGCCATTCACGATGATTCCTAGTGGGATTGGTTTAAGACCTTTAGCCAGCAAGTTCTTGGGAACGATTGAATCGCCGTCCAACGTTTTTGCAATGTTTAATACGCCAATGCTCTCAAACACATCCTCCCAACCTCAATTACATGTTCGAATTTAATCAGTTTTTCATCAAGCGCTCGGATCAGGCACACGAAAGCCAATTTTCTTGGAAATAACATCTTTAATCGCCAGAAATTTCAAGAAATGTCTTCTTATCCAACAGAAAAAGCCTACAAATCCGAAAATCCCGGAAGAACCTCAGGTTTTGAAACTTTAATTGATTTCTGAACCAAATTAATTTTTTAGGCACTTTGTCCTCATTAATTATTTTAATAAGTCAACCAGATTACTGCATGAAAGCGAATCCTCCTTCAACAACAAGAGAAATGGCTCGTACTCCCGACAGAGTGCCATACTACCAACCGTACGCATTCTCCTTATTCTGGCACTAAATTAGCTTAATTTCAAGGAGGTACTGCCCTCAACAATACGGATCTTACCGAGTCGAAGCTGGAAGACTCAGTCCAGCGGTTAAAAGGCCAGAGCAAGAGAGCCCAGACCATAGTAGCTATAAAACACCCATCCGCAGCTATAGGGCAGAGGATCTCCTGAAATCAAACGAGAAATCGTACAGGTATTGCAGCAGCCCGGGCTCGGACAATGATCCGGGAAACTATAAAAGCAGCTTCATTAGCAATCAAGGCGAAAACGATGAAATCGTTGGGCTCCGGAGCAAAGTATCGGAGTTACATAAAGAAAACGACTCTCTACGAAACACTCTGAAGGACAGTGCGCAGCAAGATCGATCAACGCGCGGAAGTTGGTCGAGCTCGTCGTACAACAGCCAAATCGAAGAGAAAGTAAAGGCGCTGGAAAAAGAACTACAGTCACTCAAATCCCAGAATGAAGCTTTAGTCAATGAGAATAATTACCTCCAAGAAAAAGCGGGTCTCAGTGGCACTGACCTCCAAAGCAAAGATTTAGAACTTCAACTTCAAACAATGACAAACGAAAAAGCTGGATTGATGCGAGAGGTGCAAAAACTTCAACAAGACCTGAGACGAGCACGGTCTCAAAGTCTGAGTTTCACCACTCCGTCAGCGAATACGAGCGAAATTGAATCCTTTAAGAAAAATATTAATCAGAAAATCTCAGAAATTTCAGAACTTAAACAAAAGCTCTTGGAAGCTAATAAATATAAATTTGAATGTGAACGGCTAAGGACCGAGCTCACCAGAGTCAAAGAGAATCTGGAAAAGAAAACAACTCAAGTCGAGGATCTATCCTTTAAAGTCAAAGATCTCCGAAATAAGGAAATTGAAAATAAAGAACTCAAAAAGAGATATTTTTTGATGAGGACCGCTTGTCAAATGTTCCAACCAAAAATTCAGAGTCTAAACAACCAGCTCGAGCAAATGGGGAAACTTGTCCAAGTTGATGAGGTGCTGGATGTAGAGATAGAAATTAGGAAGTTGCTCGACGAGAGAGACATCTTAGTGATCCAGAATCAGCGATTACGAGCGCCTCTTGATAAGGCATTTCAAGCTTTTGAGGACCTAAAACAGCAGATAGCTAAGCGGATTGAAGAGTTTGATAATATTAGACAGGCACTGAACTACAAGCCTGAGGAGCTGATGAAGGTTAAAGAAGGGAATGAGGCGGAAGACGCTGAAAAACTGAAAACCTTGCAAGCAAAAGCTGCTGAATTAGCGGAATCTCAGGTCAAACTACGAGAATACGATGGCGTAAAAGCGGATCTTGACCAAATGGCAAAAGAGCTCAAGAGCGTGCAGGATAGATTTAAGAGAGTCCCAAGCCAAGCTGTTGGAGTATAAATTTCCAACAAAATATAATTGCTTCACGCAAATTTTTTTTTGATTGCTGAATACGATGTTTTTTTAAACCGTATTCATTACTTTTAAAACAAAAATATTTAACTCGGCGAGAGTTCTACTGAATAAGAACTATATAGTATGCCGCCCTTTTTTTTTTGGTTCATCATAAAAGCTGAATGCTATTAGCAAATATTCATGAGTTGCATTTTATTTGCTCTTCATAAATTCAAAAAAATTTAAAAACATTCAAATTTACCCTCAGCTTCAAGTTAAGCCACCAATATAATGAGAAGTTCAAATCTAATGGAAGTCATTACAAAACCCGTTGAATTTTCATATTAACAGTTCTTTTCCAGGATTTTCTCGATTCTGTATCCAGAGATTTCAACGCCGAGAAGAAATGGATTGAAAACTACGCCAAGATTCTGAAAGAACGAGCCTCAATTGAAGACACTTATGCTCGATCACTTGAGAAAACGCTCAATGATGTCAACAAGCTTCAGACACAAGGGTAACATTTACGATTGATGGGGAAATGAGCTTGCAATTTTTGATAGCGTTGTGAGCGAGTTTTTAGATTGCTATAAGCAGTACCAGACAACTAAAATCGAGCAGAGCAAAGCATTACGAGACTCGCTTCGTGATGACATTGTCGGATCATTATCGAATTTTGTGAGTCGGAAAGCCAATGATCTATCAGAAAAAATCAAACTCGCGAGAGAAAGGGACCAGAAAGTCAAGCAGTCTATGGATGACATCGAAAAGGTCAGTCGATAGAGAGCGACTCAACGATATTTAACTTTGTTGGATAGGCTAAAGGAAGATATATCTCGTTGAAGCGAAAAGCAGAGGATCCTGAGCAAGCTGATGTTAAACAACTTCAAAAATCGATCATTTTACAAGGAGAATCTCCTAGAAAAGACAATACCAGGTACATTGATATTATTGCCATGGAATGGTTGTATCTCAAGCAAAACATTAGCATCGAGTCGCAAATAGAGGAAGCTGAAAGCAACCTCAAGACTGTAATAACAGCTTACAATGAAGTCCTGCCTGAGTTCCATCAGTCCATTGTACCTCTAACCACTGATCGCTTCTAATTTAAACGCTTTTTTGACGAAAGGAAAACCTGAAAGCTTTTATGAAAGAGATCAACGTTGGAAAGGCCACGCAGCTGAGAGATTCCTTAATGAAGCTTATAGTTTACGAGATCTCTTCACTGAGAAACATCCAATATGATATTGATAAAATCCCTAAGGTAAACTCAGAGTGGCTTAGCATTCCGTAATAAATAATTCAATAGCGATTGGAAGAAGCTGGAGATTTGGAGAGTTTAGCAGAAGGAGACCCATTCCCTTCTACCAAAATGCAGATTAAATTCAGCGAAATTGACTATGAAGAGTTTATTAAACTCGTCGGGCAAAAGGCGTCTGAGTTTAAACACAAAGAAATTGTCTATGAGAATACGAAGAGCGACGTGCAGTTCACATGGAAGACGATCACTACGTTTATTTCTTCAACAATAGACAAAAACGTATTGAAATTCTCTCTCTCTGTGCTTGATAAATTAACAATCCAATGTAGAATGAGCAAAAGGAAGCAGCTCGCCAAAAGAAAATTGATGGATTATTAGCGCTGATGCTGAACAGCTCACAAAATCAAACTGAATTGATTAACCAAGAGGTAGATCCACCTACCTTTCGTTGATATTTAAGCTAATTTATTAAATAGTTCACAGGAGCCTTCAACGACAAAGCCGCGAGGAAAGCTTTTGTCCAACAGTTCCAGCATGTGATATTAAACAAAACGGTCATTCTTTCTCCATTCGACATCCTCGAGGACCAAATGAAAAAAGTTCTCTCGTTCTTCTATACTGAGGTAGCCACTGACTTTATTCTTCAATAATGTTAAATCTCCATTTTTGAAATAGATTGAGAAGAATAAAGACTGGTTTGTAGGTTTCGAAATGTATGATTTGATAAGGAAGAAAAATGATCAAATTCAGGATCAGATTTGCGACTTAAAGGCCTCACTGAGAAAATTAACGGAGCAGAAGCAGCAGCAAAGTGAAGAAAGCGAGCAGAAAGAGGAAAAGGAAGAAAAGGAAGAAAAAGAGGACCAAGAGGTCCTGAATTTAGCTGAAAACATCGATAAATTGAAAAAATCGCATAGTTTACTCAACTCATTGATAAAATCACTCCAGTCCCACAAAATATTCCAAAACATGAGTTTCTGCACAATTTATGTTGTGGAGTGCGTGAAAGAAACGCTTTCGAACCCTAAAAAGGTGGCATTAGTGGGACCAGGACCTGAAGGACAACGAATCTTCTTGATTCAAACGATTATGTCTCATTTCGAAGACATGTATGCTTGTCTGAGGTCATATCAAAAAGGCCTCGAGATCCTTAAATATATTGCCCAAAACTATGAAATTAGCGAAAAAGAGTTCCCTCAATTACTGGTAATTTGTTAGTTTTCGCAAGGTAAATTGATAATCTATCTCAAATAGAAATCCTTTGAAGAGATGACACAGCGACTGATTCAAAATTCATCAACGAAGGAAAATTTCCAGTCTTGGGTCAGTGATATGGAAGAAAAGATAAGGGTATGTGATTGAATTGAGAATTGAGGCTTGACGTATTTCTTTATTAGGGAATTGAGAATTCGAAACCAACAAGAGAAAAAGGGCCCAATTTCATTTTCGGCTCGAATCGACCGACTGCAACGAACTCTGAAGCCAATAGCTCATTGAATACAATTCCTTCAAAGTCAGATTCTTAAATGTATTTAATCCCTTGTAATTGCACTCATTGAAAGTCTAAGTTTTTCTTATTGTATTTGTGATGTTCTTTTAATATCATGGATGAATGACTTTATAATGGATGGGAGAATTTTCAAAATATTTTATGTCAAGTGAAAAATTTATTAGTGAGAGACAAGTGAGAATGATTGTATATTTAGCGAGTTTGGCCTTAACGAATAGGTCATTTGAGATTATTTTTATATCGATCACCAAAAACTGTTCTCTGCAATTGAAGATTGTCAGACTTGTTTTTCAGTGTAATATTAATGAGAAAAACCCTTCAAATAAATTTTATTTTAGAGGCGCTCTCTTTACCAAGCCGACTCCTAGGCTAGCAGGTATTACTGAAAGAAAATAATATGAATTTGCATAAGTTTGATAGGAAAGTGGACCACTAGTGATTCTGAGTCTCTTAGAACCTTTTTCGCTGTACTCTCTATGCCAGGTAGTATTGAAATTAGGATATTGGTACAGATAGATGAAAACCGCCAATTTTTTTGAAGTACAAAACATGTTGGCAATACAAAATCTTGCCTCAACTTAGCCGTAGAGATTAGAAATTTTGATAGTACCTTTACAATACATATCTGCTTCCTCTTCCCTCTGATAAGTGGAAATTTCTTTAACTAATTTCTAAAAGCTCCAACTTGCATGACATTAGTAGATAATAGCATCTAACAGCCATGATAGTTAGGTCTCTCACATTCAAAAGGATATCTGCTCTCAATTTCAGTCAGATTGACGAAAGTATTTCATCATATATTGCTCAAAATGCGAAAAATGAGAATATTCTCTCATAAAAAATGCTTTTAATTTCACACTAAGGTGATCCCTATTGCACACATCTCACCACCAGATTTTCACTGGTCCTCACAATAATTTCACTAGTTTGAATACGCATTTCTCTTAGAGATGTTATAATTTCAAAATATCCTCATTTGTAAGGTAGCAGCAATCAATATTATTGAGGATCAAGCTAGAACAGAATCCATCTCGGATAGGCAGGTGAGACGTGTGGCATCACTTCCATCGTAATCGATATATTTTTCTGATGGAAAAACACCCTGCTAAAATAATAATAAGTAACTGTCAGATTCTGGCCAAATTTGCCATAAAATCGCCATTTAATTATTTTTACTTATAACCTCTACCATTACTACTTAGCACTATTACAAGCTATCTTCTTCGAACTATGAATGCGCTTCACTACCCTCCAAATGAACAGCAAGCCGAATTTTTACTATGAGTCCAAAAAACGACTTACCCCATAATCAGCGTTCCTGTCAAGAGAGCCGTTCACTCTCGCACGTAAGGCAGCCAAGCCTTGAGCAATTCAATGATATGCAGTTCCTTCAATGACTGCTCTTCTTGTGGATGCAACTAACAAGACTAAAGTGGTCTGAAGTTTTAATTATCTCATTTTTCTTTTAGCTGACTTATCGATGCAACCGGAGACAACCTGTTATTTTTCAAAGCTCCTTTCCGAAATTATAAGCTACCCGACAGCTTTTTGAGGCAAAATTCGGGCTAGCAGAAATTATTAAAATAAAAAAGCCTTAAAAAAATCAAAAATTGCAATTATTTCAAACTGAATAATCTCAGTTAAGTCAATAACGATCTTCGAAACGCAAAGAAATTAAAAAATTTCGATATCGTCAAATTATGCAGAACCTCGATTTTAATGCCACTTGAAATGTACAGTATTCTAAGAATTTGGATCCCTTCTGAAAAAAATTTTCAATTTCGGTTGTTCTTCTCTACTTGCCCGAAGCGCAACTCCCTAATTCTAAACAAAACTCGTTAAACTCTCAAGCTAGGTTGTTTTTCACAGTGTATTATGCAAAGAACACTTTTCCTAACGAAAATAGTAGAGATCCATTTATTTCCATCCTGTCAGCAGGATATTCTTAAGCTAACCTGAATAAAAAACAGTTTAAATTGATTTATTCAGAGAAACGCAACTGCAGTCTACACTATCGAAGGTTAAGTATTGATCTGAGGAATGGAATATTAAATAACATCTTAATGAAATAACGTAGCATTATAAAGCACGTTTATTTATAATTTATTAATCAGTTCAGTTCAAACTCCCTTAAATATGATTCCAAAGAGTTTGCCAACGTTCAATGAGAACGACCAAAACACCAAAGAAACCTCGGCGCTTTCTCAGAAATGCGTTGCTCCCAACGATAAGAGGTTCGATGAAGAATTCCCTCCGTTGACCTCACAAGAGGGAGACCAAAATACCACCCAAAACTCTGCTGTGAATTTATTCGATCTTGCACCTCTGAGCGTCTTCTGCGGCGGTAAAAAGAACCTTCCTCCCAGACCGCTCTCAGGAAAGAACACAAAAAAGCAAGCTTCGGAATTTTCTGGCAAGGAAGGGAACCAGAAATCTCAAAATCGAGATATTCTTCCTCGTGATGACGCTAATCAAAGCACAAGCAGCAAAGGAATTCAAGAGTCTCAGAGTCCCGTCGAACGTCTCTATGCTCACGTTAAAAAGAAATCTGCGGATTCCTCACATGGACATAGCAAAAAGAATTCTATCGACAGTCCGATCGACGAGCAGGTCCGAAACGCCAAGAACTCACGAGACGGAAAAACTCTCAAGAAGAGCATCCATAAGGCCTCTGGCTCGAATCCAGGCTGCCTGAACAACTCGAATTCCAGCCATGTTTCTCCAGTTCAAACAGCCTCTCACACCAGAAACAACAGCGCTAAAAACACCGAAAAACCAAAGAAAGAACCTGAAGACCTTGAGAAAAAGACCGAAGTTAATACAGTAACTGACAAAAACAAAGCCGTCCAAAACAATGAACGTAACTTCATCACATAGTTATTTAGTTTTTCTAAAAAAATTTCTCTCGATTAGAAAAATACCCATTAGAAGTCAAAGAGAACCCTTCAGACTTTTTCGAGTTTTACAAGTCGGAATTTTTTGACCAGGCAACTCCATTTGGGTTGTCTAATTCGAAAGTTGCAAATGCACTCAGCTTTGACCCAGAAATTGAGGAATTGAATATTCCTCAACTGAGCGGCAAGGAAACTCAAGAGGATGAAGATGTGCAGCAAGAAGAGGAAGAGGATCCGCAGCCTTGGCTGATCCCGAACATTAGCAAAGATAGTCATTCGAACCTAAACGAAATGACCATCAGTAGCGCTAACCGGGCCAGTCAATCCCAAAACATGTCAAACTCGGTGGCGAAGCGTTCGAACGGATCCTTTGTGAGCAATGAATCAACTTTCGATTCAGATCAGTTTATGAACTATGACCTCATAAATACTAGTCTGAGTGGCCAAAGCACCAGTTTTTACAATCCGAAATCGAACGAGCATAGCACCCCGACGAAAATAGACTCGTTTAGAAGAGGGCAGCAACAGGACGTAAGATAAAACGTTTTGAAATTTAATTAATCGTGGTCTGGTGTTCTGGTTTAGGTGTATAATGGAGCTCAAATGCAATACATTCCTTGGATGAATCAGCCTTTCAATGACCCTAGGAATCAATTTGGATTTATGCCATTGAGCTTAAATCAAAGCGCCTTTCAATTTAACCCGAGCTACAACGGGAACGACAGAACTTCAGCCTGGGACGACCTATTTAGCAGTAACTGGAGCACTCCACAAGGCCAGAGCCAACAACAGTTCATGAACCAGAGCTTCAACGTCTTCAATGCTAATGGCTATATGGTATTCTTACTCGTTCCATTAACCGTTCTCTAATGCCTCATAGGACCAAATGCAGCCGACCTACCAAGGCAGCCAGAGCATGAACCTTCCGAATTACCAAAACGCTGGTGGTATCAACAACAATTCTCTTGCCTACAAGCAAAGGCAGAACCCGAACTACCAGAAAATAAAGGGCAGAAATCAAAAGCGGATCCCAGAAAACGACGAGAGCTCTCAGTTTTATGACATCGTTCTCGATAGAGTAGCACTTATCCCTTGGATTACTTGGAAGACTAAACTTATCTCCTAGCTCAAATATGACAACAGAACCACCCTAATGATCAAGAACATCCCAAATAAGTATGACCAGCCTCTCTTATTGCAGACGATCAATAAGAACCACCACGACAAGTTTGATTTCTTCTACTTGCCCATTGACTTTAAGGTACATCTTTTTTCTTCGCACTATATTTATAATTCCATAAATTACAGAACAAGTGCAATGTTGGGTACGCATTCATCAACTTCATAGACCCTATCTATATCAAGGAGTTCTATGAAGAGTTCGACGGCAAGAAGTGGACTAAATTTAACAGCGAGAAGGTATGAATGCTTTCTCAAGTACTCCGAGGTCTCATCTAATTTACAGATCTGCAGAATTAAATATGGAAGAATCCAAGGGTTGAATGCCTTAATCCAGCATTTCGAAGCATCAAGCGTCATGAACCAGCAGGTATCACGGATGTTTTTGGATCTTAGACTAATTCTGTGTTTCAAACAAAGGATAAGAAGCTGAAGCCTCTCATACTCACAAAGAATAGCAAGAACGCCGCCAAGAATAGCAATATGTTCCCGAAGCAAAATCTTCAGAATATTGAACAGCTCGTCCGGCAGCAGGTACCTTTTCCCTTGTAACAAACTGTATACTAATCCTGTATCTTTAGAAAGCGACTCTGAGCGATGAAGAGATCACAGAGAAAAATTAAATTTCTCGCATCCTAAGTTCAGCACCATCGCTAAGCCGAGACGTCGAAAAATAATTATCTGTTAATAATACCGCTAAATACTACAACCCTCAATTTTTCCACTGATATTGCTTCGAACTAAAGCTGATTAACTTTGAATTAGCTGCAAGAGAACATATTGCCACCACTCCCGCTATTCTAGACTCGCCTCAGAAGGCCGCTGTTTGAAGAGGAGAGAATCCCAAGCAAGGCTATCTCAATTTATAATCGTTTTCGAACTTATTTCTTTAGCTAATTTTTAAAATGTCATTTTGTTCTCTTTTCCATTAATCACCGAAGCTATTTTGGATAATTGTATAGTTTTGAGAAAAAAATTTTGTATTTTTTCCATGATTTTTCGATTGTATCGGCTTAAGTTTCCTTAAACCTTTTGGTGTTGAAACTTCCAATGTCATTCTACCTAAATCTACAATGAATGAACCGAAAACTAAACTTTGATAAATAATAGATCAGCAGGACTAATAGCTAAATCTGCCTCTGATGCCTACAGCTTAACAAGGAGTTATAAATGGAGGATTTCAGGAGATTATTTGACTTTTAGGAGGATAGTGTTGACACGTATCGAATATCGAGAGCAATCAATTATCATCAATTATGGAATATTACGTTCAAGTACAGGCAGGATACTAGTTATTATTTTTGTATTCTTGACAAGCAAGCTCAAAATCTCCAAACGCTTCTAAGTAACCGATCGCCGTAGCCCTTGTACATTGGAACTTCAGGATAAAGCTATTGATGTCTTGCTCTCTCACAACCGTCGATATTTTCATCGACGCAGTATAACCTGGATTCTGCGAAAGGCTCTCCTTCATTCCACCATAGCCTGAATTCATGGAGTTCGATTTGCCAAGGTTTGAATCGCCATTTTTATTTGAGCTCGAATTGTTCATCGAAGCTCTGTTCCATGGATCACTGCTTTCCTTATTTTCGAATGGATTCGAATTTTTTTTCGTTGGTTCTTCTTTGAGAAGGTCTTGACTAAGCATGAGCAGAGCACTGTAATTTTCTCGCATACTTTCACAGTTCTGCATGAGGGGCCCTAAGGAATTGATAACAGGGACCTGGATGCTGTTGTACAACTGGATGAGATCAGAGTTGTTAGAGACGTCTTGACTGATATTGGGTGTCAGCGGATTATTATATTTGAATCGAACAAATTGCAGAGGGTCCTTAGACTGAGAGTTATGGTTTAGGTGTTGTTGGCCTTGAAACATGTTGAATCCTGATTCAGGTGGTTATTAGGTTGATGGTTTTTTTTGTCTGGTAACTTTTCCGGGGATATCGGAATTCGATTCGTAATATTTTTTGACTGAGCTTTCAATTTGCTTTGATTAAAACTATCAAATTGAAACTGAGTGAGATTCATATCGTTTGATACATTAAAATGATGTGTGCTCTTTTTTCAGAGAATTTGTTGAATCCAAAAGCATCGTGTGATTTATTATTAAGTTATTGAGGTTTCTATGCGATTATTCTTGATCTAACTGAGTAATAGAGTCATAACTTTTTAGAATATTAGAGAATGATCGAGATCTCATGACTATTTTTGCTGTTAGTCTATTACTCTTGAGAAGTGCATAATCTCATTATGTACTGCGTCAACTAATGTTAATTTTCACAATCAAGAGGTTATTTTTAGGGGGAAAATCATCTTTTGCGCTAATTCATTATACAGCTTTTGGCCGGGATCTCAGATCTATCTTCATTGAGAAAGTTTTCATATGAAACAAGAAGAAAATATCGCCTGATTGGGATCTAAGGTAAGAAAATATCAAATCTGTAACTGGAATGAGGGTTACCCTTTCCCTCGAATGAGGCAATCGTTTTGCCAGTTCCAAAATCCAGAACCTTTACAATCCCCTCACTGGCTGCTGTGGCGATCATTTTCCCATCTAAACTCCAAGATACGCAAAAAATTGAGCCTAGAAATATTCTGCTTTAGCATCGATCAAAACGAAAATTACAACCTTCATGTAATTTATTTCCAATAGTTCTGGTCATTTTGCCGCTTCGATGATCATATATTTGAACGTATTTCATCCATGCTGATGCTACTAGATTACCGTTTGGCTGACAAACGTCAATCCACCACAATGAATCTGTTGAATCATTCAAAATTAAAATAATCAATTATTGTTATGACCGGCTTCCTTAAATTTAGCGGGGGTTTTATTAATAGGAGTTTGTTTTTCAGCGTCTAATGCGTTAAGCTTGCTTCCCTCATATTTTACATAGAGGACGGGAGTCGTTGAAGTCGAATGCCATCTACATCGGTGAGAATCTCCGAAGCCTGAACAATATTTATGAAAATTAGTGCATATACTGTTACGACGATTCTCAAAGTCGTGGTATATAGTTGAATTTTGACTATCCAGAGAAGATATCACGAGAACAGCCTTATCATCAAGAGAAGCAATATTTCTCCCTTCGTTGTCAATATCGAAACTCGGAATCCTGCCTACAAATCAGCACAATCAATAGATTTCAGAAGAGTGCATGGAAAAGAGAGAAATACCTGTATGTTTTGGATTCCATTTCGATTTTTTTAGAAGTGATGTGTTTCCATCATTATCAATTTGGAAAAGATGATATCCAGTCTCCCTGGTGACTGGGAGAAGAGCCATCATCTGTCTTCTGCTGTTATATGTGAAATCTCCAAAGCTGGTCTCTAAAGTAATTAATCGAATATACGTTCGTTACATAGCATAAAACTTGATAGTAGATAGTTGAGCCAACAGCTTTTCCTCAACAGACAGACGATATTCTTAGAAATTACCTCCAACTACTTCCTCAAATGAAAAAGTGGTGACAGGTCCTCTGTCAGATAGATTAGTCACTTCAAAATTCGATACACGGTCGTAATATTGATGACTTATAGAGACAAGAAGATTTGTTGCAGGGATATGCTTTACATGTGTCCATTTACAAGCTTTAGGAAATTTGATTAACTGGGAAAGGGCAAAATTGAAGAATTACAGACACCTTTGTCCTTTGTTAACTTGATACCATTGAACGAATAGCGCTCTTTCTGATCTTGTATGTCAAAAATTGTGATCGTATTTGGTTCGATCGTGCACCAAGCAATAAGGTTTTGTTCTTTGAAAGAAGTACCTATTGAGAGAGAGAAATTAGGATGATGGATGACAGCAATTACAATTAGTTCATTAAATAATAAAAGACCAATTCAACAAATGCAAATGTACCGCTGGTAACACCTTCTACTGCTAGTTTTGAAGCAGCGAACTCTTTGTTTTGTCCGAAAGTTTTCCTAGGTGCAGTTGTCTGGGTACAGGACTTTTTTTGCATAGAAATAAAATTTTGATAAAAGAATTGTCGGGCTCATTGAAATTCAGTTTATGAGTAATAATGCAAAATAATATTGTACTATCTCAACTTCAATTTTGATGCTAAGTAGGATTAAGCTGTTGTGTGGAGATACAGACTGTTAGATTTCATATTGCTTCATATTATTTATATTCACAGAAGCTGAGAGTACAGAGGTAGTTGTATCTTTTTAACTAATCCAAAGTAATCAATTTTTTTTTTTATAAGCCCACTCTGAGAGCAGTTTTTTAACTCCATCCAGCTTCCCTCAGCGACGTATCATCATTTAGCATAACCTCACTAATGTTTTACATGAAGATTGGAATGAAGGTCAGACAGAACTATTGGCTAATCCAAGGTGTTAGCTTTTCTCATTCGAGTTTCTCGATCCAAATGTTATCTCAGCCTATATAATTTTTTTCGCATCAATAACCACTATTGACGTCATATTAGTCGCGATATTACATTGCAATTTCCTCATTTCTCTTTCCAGTTTCAAAAAGTAAGAAAAAAGGCATTCTATTTTTCAAAGTGGTGTGAGCAATCGAGAAGATTTTCAGAGTGTTTTTTTTGGTTTTTTTTTTTTGGTAACTCTCATGCACACTTACTTGATAATGAATGAGCTTGAATAAATAGAAATTAATAAAACTCCCAATAAAAGGCATCAGCAAAATTAAAGTTATGCAATTGAATCAACCTCTTGATCAGCCCTCAGCTCTTGAACTCGACAAGGTACTCAGGCATCCCAAGAAGGATCTGATATTTTATATAGAGTGGCGTGCAAGAACATGTAAATGGCCATGATGGGATGGCCGATTCCAGTTCAACAAGAAAATGCACTGATAGCATTAGTCCCTTGAAGGAGTAACTGAACTTCCCTTTTTCCCTAATAACCCTCTATTAAGAGCTTCTTCTAAGCAGGAGATAACTGAGCAGCTTCCTAAAAATGTTCATAATTCGGAAATTAATTACAATTCAGCTCTCAAACAGATTGAAGACAGGAAAACTCAAGCAAATTCGCTCACCTATGAACAGGAATTTTCCAAGATAAGTCATAACAGGGTGAAAAGCAATTTGGGAGTGCAAAGAGCAGAGGATAATTCAAATAATGGGAAGAAGTGCATTCTCTCCACAATAAACTCCAAAAATCATTCAAATAATACCCAAACTCGAGGATTAAGTTTACCTTCAGACCGCCGAGCGACTCAGCAGCATACAGAATGTCCAGAAGCGTCAAAGCAAACACAAATCAGTCGCAGAAACTATGAAATAAGGCAAGCAGCGCAGGAGAAACCAGTACGCAATGAGGCGGGTGCAGGACTTAACAAATCAGAACAAAAAGAGCAGAAAGCTACCTATTCCATCAATACAGAAAGCGGCGCCATTTTGAATAGTCATTCATTGCTTTCAGAGCGCAGTAGACCTCTGAGTCTCACTCATTCGAAGCAGGCGCTCTTAGTTAAGATGACAAACAGGATGGCCTCAGAACTGGAGAGAAAAGCCAAACGATTTGCTGAGCCATTGAAGCTTCATGTGAGCGAATTTAACACTTCTCCAAGAGATATCTTAGATGAATCAAAGATCTCAAACCGTGGTTCATCTCTGCAAAATAAGCCTTCACAAAATCTTAGAACGTTAGATGTTTATGCCGCTCTTAAGAGCGATGTGAAAGCCTGGAGGACCTACCATGAGAAGCATTCTAATTTGATCAATAACGGCCTAAGGACTCTGAAAAATGACAGACCAAACACGAACAAGAGTTTCAGTTATCCACAAAGCGAGGCGGTGACTCCGAAATCTAAGCTACCTGATGTGAGAAACGAGTCTATAGCAAAAACTGCAAGTTCTAAAAAGCCTAATAGTAAAATGAGTCTTAATCTCACCATGGACGTCCATTCTGATGTGAAAAAAGAAACGACTGACCATACTCAAAATTTGCCAAGTTTCAGAAGATTGACTTCAAGAGCAAGATCCTCATCGTAAAGAAATTGCTCTTTGGAATTTTATTTCATTTTGTTAAATAGGCGGCAGCAACAGCCACAAGAGACAACTATTGACTCGAGCTTTGGCAAAGGAGGAACTTCGTTTGGAAGGTCAGAAAGGCAGTCGGTTTTTGACATTAAAAAGTAAACTCTCAACTGTCCATTGACTTAATTACATTAATAGCCTTACGCCTGGACCGGCCTATGACCTAGCATCTCATAAGGGCATCGCATCGGGACGCACAGCCCCGAAGATCAACCTTGTCTCATATGACCGATCTGAATTTCTCGCTCCCAATACGTTCTCACCTTCTCCTCAGAGGTACTACCAAAACAGAGAGTTTGAGAGAGATGCCTTCAAATCATCAGGGTCCCCAGTTTTTGGATACGAGAGAAACTCCACAAAAAAACAGGTTCATCATGATTACTTCTACATAAACTAATTCAATCGTCGCAGGCCTGGGATGAGCATTTGAAGAAGGTCGCTGAGAAAAAGAGAAAAGAAAGCCCTAGGGTTCCTTATTACGATCCACTTCTTGACACTCAGCAAAATAAGCCAGGATCCTTTCCAAAGGTATAGCAGTGCCACCAAACCAACATTTCTCAAATATTTGATATTTTTAATTTAGGATCATCATCGAGAGCTATTTAAAATCGATAAGGATATTCCTGGACCAGGCAACTACAACACAAAGGTGGCGAATCAAACGCCGGCTCAAATATCATTTGGAAGAGCAAAAAGGAAGACTGACGCAGTGAAATATTTTTCTCTTCTTCTAAAATGTCTAATATGAAAATTTGTTGATAGACAAATTTCCCTGGTATGAGTGCGAGAATAAGAAAGGAGTTTCAAATTGTCGTTGGAATCTAAAATTATTTTAGAGAGTGTTTTTGTAAATGGTGACCTAATTTGAGTTTTAATCTGATAATGACTCATTGAGTTGATAAGAGTTTGCTGCTTATCTTCATGAAAAGGATTTTTTTATTGCATAGTATTTATTAGTTTCGTTCTTCTATCCAAACTTTTTGGTTACATTAACCAATTTAAGTTTCATTATTAAATAAATCGAACTTTAAAAAAACCGTAAAAAACAAAGACGATGAAGAAATTCAAAACAAAGAAGGAAGTTAAGCAGTACAGAATCTTCCTCAGCACGATGAATTCGATTGCTGGCCAAGCCATCGTCGAGACCATCAGAAATGATTACATCAATGACGAAAACCCTCACATCATTTATGG
>ENA-UOTZ01001191-UOTZ01001191.1-compost-metagenome-genome-assembly--contig:-NODE-1191-length-18884-cov-10.778115_pt1 | contig 18884 bp, 9 predicted proteins | sample MGYA00238144_ERZ746983 | MGnify/ENA primary metagenome ERZ746983 (study PRJEB28759, sample SAMN06268863) | compost metagenome | isolation source: single cell | place: USA: California, Emeryville, Joint...
AGCAGTTCTCAATGCTGTTGACAGAGATGATTTCTTGCTTGCTGGCGCAGCTGAATCCGCAGCCCAGCAGGAACAGCAATCTGATGATCATGTTATCAGGGCAGCATCGTACAGAGTAGTAAGGTTGGATTCTTGGATATAGTTGCTTCCATGCCTTGTATTGTTCGATCGCGGAACCTAAATCAACGATAAAGAAAGCCTCATCGGTTTTGTTTGTTTCGATATAGTAGTTAATTAGGTCTAATATTGACATTTCCTCTTTAGGGAAGAGCTTAATGTTGTGCTCTTGGATGAACTTAGGGAGTTCAGCAATGTCATTCAACCTTTCAGGAATCTTTTTCAATGATGGGCTTTTGTTCATCGTAGTGAAATTCCTTTTTCGGCCTTTTGGTTTCTGAAATTAATAGTTTTATATACTCAATGTAGCCAATCAAAAGCTTAAATTCAAGGTATGCCGGAAATTAACAAACGAGCGCTTAATTTATTTCCTTCAGTGCAAAATTCTTTTCCAGTTTAAACGGTGAAATTTGATTGGAAAAACGTGATCGAGTGAGTGATATCGTCGCTGCGAGCTTTCGAATCATTCCGAATGTGGATTCCTTCTTTCTGCCTCCTAATTTCTATTTAATAGATCATCCTGAGCCTACTCTATCATACTGAAATTCTCACCGGAAAATTAATTGATTACTAATGCCAAAATAGCATTTTTCCCAGTTATCTGTACTTGGTTTGTTTTCTAGATTTGAAAGAAGCGATAGCATCACAATAGTTGTTGCGAATGTCTTTCTTTCAATAGCATGAGGTTGCAATATCCATTGTCTGAGCAAAGTGGAATGACTGCTAATTGTGAATTATTCTACAAAAGAACCTACTGATAGATCTTCCTCCTAATTTTCGCGTTATTTAGAGTTACACTCGGTTTGGAAGCGTTGCTACAAACAGTTTGATTAGTTTTCTTTTTGTTAATAGAGTCAGTGGATCTATATTCGCATACAAGCAAGGTAATACATTATTAAAACATTTAAACAGTGATACCTGCAGAAGTATTCACTAATAATACATCACAATCACAAGAACTGATCGAAAAGCTTTAATAAAAAAAGCAACAAATGAATTAATATCCAATTTTCAAGAAAACACATCTTTCTCTTTGATCAACTTTTATGTTTCAAGTCTAATGCTCAACTTTCCAAGCTAGGCTGGATCTTTCAGAGTCTTAAATGTGGTAAACGGTTTGGGCCTTATCGTTTGCGTTCGACTCACCGCGTGGTTATAAAAACTTGAAAATGTTTGAGGTTGTTGAGTTTCAGTGTGCATAAACTTCTTGAAAAAATTGGATGTACTGCTCGACGGGCTCTCTGCATTACTTTGTGGAGGAGTGTTAGTGTTCTGAGGTCTAAACCTCGAGAGAAAATCTGTCGTGTTATTCTCCTTGAGAGTCGGCTGAGAGAGTTCGACTCTTACGTTTCCCCTTGTATTCGACCTCGGAGTGTACCAGCCCGATCTTGGGGTTCCGTCGGGATTTCTTCCCGGGCTAAGACTGCCAGAGTTCCGTTTTAGAAGGCTAGGAGCTTCAGTTTGTCTGTTTCCTTCTATTTGTTCTGCCACGGCGCGGCTGATGGGATTATTAAGAAAGAGTTTATGATGGGTCTCTCGTGGTATTCGTCTAGGAGTGAAAACCAACTGCTGCCCTGTAGTTGCGATAGTAAAATTTTCTGCATGAGAATGGACTGAATTTCCTTCATCGCTTGATCTTTCTTGAGAAATTGGTCTTTGTGATATGACGTCCGCGAATTTATGTGCAATTTTGCTAACCCTCGGTGAATTATTGCCTGTATAAATCTTATGCGTGATTTGAGTAGAGGCGTCATTGTGGAGGCTTCTTGGAGAGCCATAAGCGTTTGTAGGGGAGAAAGCACCCTGTTTTTCAATTGTATTGATTTTCCCGAGCTGCATCAAATTTCTTGTAGAATCCATTATGTCATCAGTGCCGGCCTCACCATCTGGTTTTTTCTCAACGTCCATCAAGCTATTGATCCCTTCAGAGATCGGCAATACTACTCTCAATTTTCGGCTCTTTGCACGTGCCGCAAGGCAGCATTCCAATATGATGATGACGATTTCGACAAAGACCATACTTGACAAGACAATCATTATAATGAAGTTATATTGGAAGACACGTGAGAATTCGTCGCTGAACTCACAGATTGTTTCGATCCAAGGCGAGATCGTGCAACCGTTATTGCACAGTGTTTGATAGAAGGCAGTTTGGTCTGAGCTGAATAGGTATTCCCATACCGTTAAGAATAATTGGCCGCCTTGGCACAAGATGTATATGACGAAATTGATTCCTTCGGTAATTTTGTATCGACGTTCGACTTTACTTTGGGAATGCTTACAAAGACAGCCCAAGAAGATCGTAAAATGAGCCCAGCCAAAAAGTACGGCCATCTGATAGGAGCAGAGGACGATAATCGACAGAACAGCTGATCCGATGTTGACATACATAGAAATTGTTTGGATATCCTTCAAGCCGACCACGAATTCGCCATTTTCCGTGTATCTGTCGATAAATTCTCGACATGAGCTGAGAAAAGGGATGTAGGAGCGATAGGATAAGACCCAGTTGGGGTCAAGAATCCCTGGTTCAACACCATAGCCTGGAACGCCTTTAATCTTGTCATAAATCCCGTTGATAGTCATTAGTTCACTCTCTTTCAGAGAAATAAAATCGGTCCAACCAACGCTCGCGCTTTGTTCTGTATTGCAGACTGTTCTTGTATTCGAATCAAGAACGAAAGGATGATTATTAGCTCGATTCGCATCTAGATTTAAACTCGATTTGCTCAGACACATGCTGTATTGGTTTATTCCAATATCGCTGATAGGGGTGGCGTCTGCTGCTGTACGTGAAATTTCCATTACTTTTACCGCTGAGCTTGTTGATGTGTTCTTGAAAACAACGAAACAATCCGGAGCGTTGCAAGTGTAACTTGGGTTGCCTGACACATCTTGAAATGTCACTTTATTAATAGGACATTCCTCCTCGTCAGAAATACAAAAATTGTACAACGATTTCGAATTGCTCGAGCAAAGTTTATATCCGGAAGGACATTCTCCAGAGGCGGAGGTTAATGGTGCCAGCTTATCGTAGGTATATGTCGAGCGCTTCACACATAACGAGCTATAATCTCCTTCATTGACGGCGAAATATGACAGACTAAATGGTCCTAGGCTCGCATAGTCGGTGCAGCCAGCAGATGTTTGAATTGCGTTACATTTACCAACACAAATAAAGCAGTCAATGCTGTTAGATTCAAGCGTCGCTGCATCAACAGACCTGCAATCACAGGCGGGTTTTGTGCCAAACGAAGCTGAATATGGGATTTCATAGCCGGTCGGACAGGAAGCTGCTACAGTGATGTCAGTGATTGCACCTTGCTGCCAATTCTGAATGATTTCGCTCATAAATGAGCTTGAATTTCGGATCTCCAGGAACGAAATTATTGAATATCGCAGGATCGCAGCATTACAGCCGTAGATAAGAATCAACCACAGAATTGCAATGATGCGACGAGGCCAAGACATTTCTCTAATATAACCTTTTGGAGCATCCTCTAAGCTCTTTTTAGACGGTCTCTTGCCTTTTTCTAACACTTCGATTATTCCAGAAAAAGTACCTGGATGCGGCTGTACGGAATCACCGTTCTCCATGTCAGAAGTTCTTGGGTGAGCGCTTGCTACTGTAAGACCTGTTTTAGTTCGAACTTCCATTGATTTCTACGAAGAGCTCCCGTAAAATGATCACAAATTTCGGAAAACACTCTATTTAAATAAATGCATCAGCTGAAGAAAATTTAATTAATGCCAGTGATCTGTTAACTAATTATTAAATCGTGAGGCCAACAAACGCGGTAGCTTCATGAATTTAAGCTTTTAGGAATTGAGGTAGAGAGTGAGAGACCACTTTGCCCCTCCAGAGAGAGTGATCAGGATGTTAATGATGTAATATTTAGCCAATTTTTACCCCACAGGGGGAGCTAAATTAAGAATTTCGAACTGCTAAAATTTATTGCTTTTAAATAAGTTCATAATAATGGTATTTAAATCAAAATTAGAAAATAAAAAAAATATACTGGTATCTATGGTCTGAAACCAAAATTGTAGCTGTAGGCTACCAATTCCATATTTCTAATGCACCTTTCGCTTGTTAGCAGCGTTCTAATAGGAATGACTCTTTAGTATCTAAGCTTTTTAAAGGAGCCTTGCATTTTTTATTCTGACATCTAGCAAAGAGCATCTTTGATTTAGCAAACCATATAAAAAACATAGGATAGGTCAATGATTAGGAGACATTCACGTTTTCCTCACCTTACCATTCACAGGTTTGTCCTCCACATCGGTATGGAATGAGTGTCATTCAAGACAAAGCTTAAAATTTAAGAAGAAGCTCGGAATTTAGCGTTGGCAGGATGCACCCTCGAATTTATATGAGAATTCGCAAGAATAAAACACAGAAACATTTTGTTTCGCAAGAACCCTAAATAATTAATTAAAGTTTCAAGCTGTGCATTTTTTTTACATTTGAAAGTCAGTGTTTTGCCGTGGTTGGTTTTCCATTAAACGAAGGAGAACCCCAGAGTTTCGAGCTATACAATGCTATGATACTTGCGACTAAATCTCTCATATTTTTCTTAAGGAATTGATTAGAAGGCAGATAAGCAATACATCGGATGCAAGATTATTATGTATTTGAGATGATATTCGGAGCTGTCTGAAATTTGCAGAATTCCAATAAGGATAGTTTTATAGGAGAGAGGTTGTCGGCTAGGAGAGAGAGAGGAAGGAAAAAAAAAAACCAATCGAGCTTGAAATAAAATATAGTCGGTTTTCGGGATTAGAAAAATATGCCTTCGTCTAATGTTAGATATAAAAGTATAAAAATATTCAACAGATTTCTTATTCATGAGCTCATGACACAGAGCAAAGGAGGGTTTTTGTATACGTGATAATGCATCTGATAGAAGAACGAAAATACATTCATCCAAAACAAAAAAAAAATCGAAAGGAAAGCGCAAGGGGAAGGCAATCTTGTATTGGGTGTTGATATATTGCAATATAAGGTTGCAAGTCATGAAAAAGAATATTGCTCTAAGGTTGTAACTTTTTTTCCAAATATTTACAAATAGTCTCCTATATTCTTTCTTCTATTAATGTAAAATTGAAACAAAAAGCTAAGATATATAGTCATTTAGGTACGAACATTCGTTAAGTAAACTATTATTTTTCAGGAATCGCACTTCGCCATCTCCATGAAGCCGATTTTTGGATTTTCCATCACTGGTCGATATTAGAAGAAAATGTGTTGGGACAACCTTACTGTTTGCTCTTGAATGTGCATTTATCTATGTTCTCATTGGAGAAGCTGTATCGAACTTTCCTCGATCATCGATCTCAGTTAAGTTACATAACAGCAAAAGGTTAGATCGTATTGATATCCATTGTAGCGAGCAATTTCAGAGCTTCAAACAGATTCTAAAGCGCCGCCTTAAGGTCGATTCGAGGACTAATTTTTCATTCTGTTCTCCTGTTGTATGAAATTAAGGAGCTTCATTGTTATTTTCCGCACAATATATTGAAGATAAAATACTCTAATTGTTAAATCACACTGTCATCAAAACAGTTCTTCACCAAGTTTTGCCTCTTGTACACGGGCGAAGATAATATAGCCGGTTCAGACTTCTGATAGTTACATGCTCATCTGCTCCAAATTCGAAAGTCAATGATTTCGTATTTCGAAGAACTAATAACATAATTGCTGCTCCAATTATTCGAAAACAACTTCCGATCGTTATATCAGCCCAAATTTCTTCAATTGCAACAGAATCAAATCACCAAACCATAAAAAGCTGTGAGAAAATAAATGGGAAGCTATAACACAAAAGAACCCTTTAACCCTTCAAGCATGAAATGTCCAAAGCACTACGAATACGTAACTACGATAGATCTTGAACCTCAAGCCTCCCGGAGATTATACTGTGACGCCTGTGTTCTTGAAACTAAAACTCTAAACTCAACAATCAGTATAAATAACATTTTGCTGCCATCAGCGCTCCAAGAATTTTCCCAGAAAATCCGAAAGACTACAGATGAGCTCCAAGGACCTATCCTAAGCTTCATCAAAGAACAGCTTAACCACCAAATCAGTTCATCCATTGAGCTTCTTTTGCAAGCTAAAACCAGAATAGAGAAAAATTTGCTTGGAATACTGGATCATGATTCAAATCTCCAGCAGTTGGAAACTCTTTTCAACGAATTCATGAAAAATGAGTCGATTAGAGAAGGAGACCGGCTTAATTTGTACGTGAATCTTTACACAGCAACGTTGAAAAAGCACGAGAGGATTACTATTTTAAAAGAAGTGCTACCGCAGCAGTTGACTGAGCTTCAAAATTATTTAAACTGCACGAGGCAGCTCATTGGTGAATTTTGTGAGCATTTGATCACATATCCACAGGAAGACTCTCGAACAGCCCCTCTGGACGACTTGGTGATTTTTTATCGGCAGCTTCTTGAAGAATCTGTAAAAAATGAAGCTGAGCCAGTTACTAGTTTGCCCCAGCAGCACCAGAGACACAGAGAGATTAGTGATTCCGAACTTGGTAATCCCGATAAAGCTGAGAATATGGAACCGAACGTAAGATACGAGAAAGGTCTAATAAAGGCGACAAGTGCGCAGAAATCGACTAGAGAAAGAAGAGATAGCAGAAGTAAAGAAAGGCGAGGTCATGAGAGCGCGAAGAAATGCTCTGATAAATTGCTAGCAGCAGCAGAGAGTAATTATTTAGAATCGCCATTTGTGCTTTTTAAGGCTGAAGTGTGGAATGAATTGCTTGCAAAACACCCTCATAGTTCGAAAAATGAACTCGAGAAAATGGTCGCAAGCCTATGGAATGAAGAGTATAATGCTGATCTGAGGGAACAATATAAACAGATGCATAAATCTAGAGTAATATCCAGTATCAGCAGGAACAAAATAAAACCAAGGCTCCTATAAAGATTTCAAAAAGTTGGCGCATTGAAATAGCTATCTGAATAATCCATGGTATGTTTCTTAGCATCATACATGCATAGTACTTGGTCTGTAGTCAAATTTTATATGGATTGTGTATGAGAACTATAAAAGAAAAATCTCGAAACTATCTTGCAATCGTGTCGCAAACCTGGGAGAAGTAAGTCATTATTGGTGTTGTGACAAAAATTTTAATGTGATGAATATTTAAGTAGCTTGGATTTAAACGGAAAGGAGCTTTTCTACTTATTGTAGAAAAATGAATTTGTTTGAATAAGTATCAGAAATATTATTGAGATCAAAGCAATTAATAATCTTTCAGCTATGAAAAACGCCATGCGTCTTCGCTTGCTCCTTATTTTGATTGTCATTGACAAATAAAAATACTACCTTGAATTGGATGCTGAGTTAACGATTAATGAAGACTATGGTGAATAAATCGTGAAATAATTTTTCTAGAAACTGTGAATCATCAGCTTCAATCCAGTGCCATGGGATGGAAATTGCTCCGAGATTGTGAGCAAACTGCGAAGCGAATTTTGATCGAATAGAGTACCGAAGGATTCCTTGAGATGGTTGTTATTTTTTTTCCGATCAGATTCATTTAAATGTTAATTGCGTGTCTACCTTTGATCCCCCACCAATTCTCACCTGAACTTAACTTTCCTTGAAATAGCGAACCTTCTGAATAGATTTGCTTCGAGGAGAATCGACACGTTAGCTGAAATATCATGCCATTTGCTGTGAATCTCGCAATCTGACACCACACAGTACCGAAAATAGCTCTGTTAGGCAAATTTCGAATTTTCAAAGCAATTTCGGTTCAACTCATTACGAAAGCTCATAAAAGCCTCAGCTGAGCTTCCGATAAAGAGGTTTATGCCACTTGTAAAATCAAAACCTTAGAAACAGAATATTTCTAGATTCTATTAAGATATTGATAAATTTGTTTGCGCAAAGCCAGGGTTCCTTGAACATCTACAATGTTATTTCTAAGGTATCTTAGGAATTACCGTCATTACCTTCGATATGAAACGTTAAGTTTTTATGCGTTTTCAAAGAAATTAAGATTGAGAGTGAAACATTTCGAAATCTAAGTTGTGGAAAAACCAGCGAAATGTTGTCATTCATAGTATTTCCTATTAACTGACAGCATTATCTCAAGAGTTAGAGCCCAAAAATGTATATAGTAGTATTTAGAAACAAAGCAACTATTAAAATAGGCTTATTTAAACAATCCAATTACGAGCTTTCTTCCATAATGTGAATTTTTTGAACTCAAAGAGAACCTCTCCAGTCGATATTCAGTTCAGGCTCTAGTCTTGAAAAAATTGAGCACATACTGGTTGAGAATTTTGTTTCGGACATCAGTGTAGACAGAATAGAACAGCATTATTCGAGATTCAATTTCCATCCAACAATGCAAGATTTTCAAACACCAGAGACCCAATTAGAAGAGTAGGATGGTCTTTCAAGACAATTGTCTCTAAATGCGCTGATAGCTCCCTGATATATATTAAAATATCGAGATTCTGTCGATTTTACAAATTCGAACTAAACATTAAATAACCAAAAAAGCTTCTGAAGGCTACAGTTTTCTTCAATTTCCAAGTACTTCGCGTAAAGCCTTTTCAAGCAATTTGCCTTTCTGTGTTGAATCTATTTAGTTCTTATTAACACATCTTTTTTACTCAGAAAATTCTCAATGAGAAAAGATTGTGGCTAGGGTTCATTATTCCTCATTTCTCGAGTCTATTGCTAAGAGAAATAGTTTTCTCTACAGAGAGGTAGGAAATTCTAAAGAATCTATCTAGATCTCTCACAATAGGGCTCTAAATGCTATTTTATAGCCTTTTCCGGCAAAAAGCACATGTGATCCCTACAATAGACTGATTTCCCAGTGGTCTCACGAGTCGCGAGAGCCCCTAGAGTGGGTTTAGCGCTTTTTAGCGTAAACTTACTATAAATCAAGTTTTAGAATTTCGAGACCCCCATCCCATTTTATAAAGTTCTTATATTTAAGCACCTGGTTAAGAAGCAGGTTTATAATAGCTTATCCGATCGGTTAACCTACTTTAATTAAGGAAAATTTGCTTAATAAAGTAGACCAGAGATACTGAAAATTTAAATTAATAAAATAGGAAAAATTAATCAAGATGAACAACGATCAGTCCCAACTCAAGAAATCTCAAAATTGCCAGTTCCATCCTGCATTCGAACTTATATCCTTTTGTGTGTTGTGCCAGACTTATAAATGCTTAACCTGCCTCGGAACTGAACCTGACGACCATATCGAAAGCTGCATCTCTAATCTTCAAGATTTTACCCACAAACGTCTCAAAAAATCTTCCAGCAGCAGTGACAATCAAAATACGCTCATTCAACAACGCACTGATCAGCATAGAACACCTAACATCCAATTAGAAAATCTATATTACCTGTCTAACGCTCCCAAGACAGACTCTCTAGCCCAAAATGACCTCTTTACTCCAGTAAAAACCTCTGAGTTGACCAATCCTGATTGTGTTTGTGCTAAGATCCAGACCGACACCACTACAAAAGTAGATTCTCTCATAAGCAGCCTCTTACAAAAAATTCAGGTAACTGCTCACTCAATTTGCTGCGAAACTAATCATGTTTGGTAGGGACAAGCGACAAAAACCATTCCTGTGATGTCTTCCGATGAAAATATCCGAAATACTGATTTAGATTCCAAGCAAGAGACCGAATTCCAGCAGAAAAAATCCAGCGACAAATTCCGAGAAAGTAAGCTGGAATTAGAAGTAACCGAACCTTTAAATCTATTTCAAGGCTCTGGTTATGACCAAGGCTCTTCAAGACCTCGTCAAGAACTGAAGACCAAGCTATCCCAACACAGATATCCTAAAGTTTCCGCAATGAAAAAAGTCGCAATGCGAGCAGTCGTTGCTTCTAGAGAGCATCATAATCATCATTCAGAATCTATTTTGCAAAACAGCGAGCCTCTCCCTTCTTTCAAATATAAAGTAGGCGTCCTTCCCTCGAGATCTGAAACAACGGTTTCTTCTTACCCAAGAGCATTTATTATTGACACGCTTAGCGCTTATGCTCCTCAATTAGTGATAAAGAACCCAAGAAACGGAAAAGTACAGCTCGATTTTAAAATCACTCAGACCTTCTTAACCACTCCCAATGAGTATATTCAAACTACCACTCTGCCCAGCAATTGGGAGGATATCATTGCCCAAGTGAGACGCGAATGCGAGAAATGGGACGAGCGAAACAAGGAGATTAATTATTTCTTCACCAACGCTACTGAAAAAATCAAAAAGATCCTCCAAATGCGCCTTGATGACGAAAACCTCCATGAATCGATAATCCAAACGATAAAATCTATCCAACTCATCGACAAAGACACTCTAAATCTCTGGGCTACCGAATTTCAAAATTGCTTATTCCGATTTGGCGATGTCCATCACATCCGACTGATCTGTGTGAGCTGGACCAACGACGTTGTCACAGAATTCAACCGCAAATTTTCTGAAGACCAGCTCGAAGAGACATTTAGTGCGTTTGAAAATAACCCCTATAAACGCCAACAATATGAGAACGACCTTGAACAGCTTATCAATTGCGTCGAGAAACTTCCTATTAAAACGCCGTTCATGTGGGGACTCTTGGTAAGTATCTCCATTTGCTACCAAATACAATCGGTGAAGACGTGGGACTTCCTCCAGAAGTTAGGCGATAAGCTTTTTTCTAAAAACAAAGAACATATGACCTTTAAAAATATAATAGGTCTTCCTCAGGAGATAAAGACACTTGCGAGCTGTTATAAAAAGCTTGAAGGTGAATTGAGCAAATATAATGAAAACACAAAACTGGAAGAGATCAAGCCTCAATTAATCTCTTTTGTTGTCTTTACTCTTTATAAACAGAGGAGACTGTGCCCCATCATAGAAATCCCATTGCCTGAATCAGTGAAAGAAGCAAAAAGATTCTATCTCGAAAAGAAATACTCTCAAGAGGACGTTGATCCCGTGACTCCGAGGGATGGGTTTGGAATAATCCCTGAAAAGAGAGAAATTTATAACATTCACTATGGCGTAAGCAAATAAGCAGGGATGGGGTTTTTTTCGGTTTCATACTCAGTGATCAAATGAATAATTTTAGGCTCACCTGTAAATGATAAGAATCGACCAAGCACAATTTACTTCACGAGAGACTGTGCCATGCAGGTATGTCGTCGGAAGCTATGGGAGCTGGTTCGAATTGTTTTAATTACCTATTTTTTCATTATGTGTTGCTCAGGCCTAGCAAAATGTGTACCTTGGAAATATGCTAAAAATTTTACAATAAAACTAGTGTTCTTCGTACCCACGTACTCATGTACCTTGTAAAATACGTTCAGAAGACTCGTGAGGATCGATTTTCAAGGCTAGTATAACCAGTCTGACTAATCTTTTGTTTTTTATGCCGGCCGAGGATTTTTACAAGAGAGACTTATTATCGCAGGCAACAATTAAAGATTTCAATATGAACCTTATGAAGCGAGTTAAAATTAGTCAAAACTAGGTGCAAAAAGTACAAAGAAGTTAAAGATAAGTCGTTGCGTTTTGCAATATTAGACTTATTGATGTGAATAAATTCTTTATTTAGATGAAATAGAGCCATCTAACTAATGGCAGCGGATAAAGCTACGAATTACTTATTTGCACAGAAAATATGATCCTTTGGTCCAAAAAGGCAAAGAGTCGAACTAAGTAGCAGGAAGAAATACATGTCAACTGTCAATTTCGTGTGCCGAAGATTCTTGAAAGCTTATCTACCTCAACCACAGGCCGCAGAAGTCGCTATTCTAGGATAAGTTCGCTTTTCTACTTATTGTTTAACTTTGGATACTCCGGCCGTGAATCAGCGGGAATTAATTGGGTTTATTTATTCAAAAGTACACAATATTTCAATGTGAAAGGTTGAAAACTTCCCACAATTTTTTGTATCGTTGTAAGAGGTATGACTCGCCTTGTTTCCATAAATGAGAAACTTTCATTGAAATTGAAATTATAAGGCAACAAGAGACTTTCACTTGCCAGTAACTTAAGGATAGTTCATCATAAAATGAAATGGCAAATACTGGTTGCTATTAAGGTGAATGCTGACTTGACTGAAAAATATAGTTTTAATTTTCAGTCTATTCATGATACTGGGAAAATTAAACCCAATTCAGAGGAAAATCCTTGACAATCTAGAGATAGTCCAGCTAAGTCAAGTTTTCTTTCCGATATATTAGACTACTCATATGTTCAAAGGCTTTTTTTCTCCTTTTGACATGTTGAGATTGTCTTTGATAAGAGCACAGTATCTCTGAGAGTCATTACTTTTCGAGTGCATCTTGGAAAAAATGTCACGAGATGGTCTTGTTGTCTGGTTCTTTTGAACCCCTTCCTCTTGAAAACAAAAATTCGTCGTGATCTTCTCCCTATACAGCCAATTTTATCGATACTAGTATAGACTCCTATTTAAGAAAAGGTTGCTTTACATAAATGTGACCCAAAAAGCAATTCTTTTGCTTTGATGGTCACCCAAAATCCTCGTTCAGCTCTGGAAATGCAAAATTTCAACTCTCTTATCTATTGAACACATTATTTCCTGAGGATCGCTCGAGATTTTGCATCTCGCAAAGCTTCTGATCATCTAAACCCAAAAACCGTAAGAAATCAAAAACACTTACTATTTGAAAAATGGAGAGTGTAAGTATCCTTAAATCTTAGTGCATTTCCCTTGCCTTCTGTCTGTAATAAATACCTTGGTTCTAATATACATTTCCTCATCATGTTACTACCTCCATTTTCTCGGCTCTGTCTCAATAGTAACTCATTCTACCATTATTCAGTGAAAACTGACTAAACTAGAATGCGTATATCATTGTTACAATAGTTTCCTACCAAGTGCAAAGAGCAGTTTAACGCCTCGCATAATGACCAATTTTATTCTAAAAATCGCCTTTATAATCACTTGTTATCAGAATGTTTTCGTAACACCTAACTCAACAGATCTCAGCGTGCCAGTAGTATCAGTCAATTCAACTTCCAGTGAGTCCAACGTTTTCAGAATTCAATCTGTTCCCACCTAATCAACCTTAATTACTATCCTGCCAGTCAATTAAATACGTTTTTCAAACATCAACCACTCAATCAAGTAAACACTGGATAAATTGATTACCTACTTCTATTTTTCCAAATAAAAAGCATCAAGGCTACTGAGCTACTGAATCTTAAAAAAAAAATAGAATGATTCAGACTTCTATATTAACTGACATTCCAACTGGTATTCCGAGCCTCTCATCAGCAGTTATTACTCATTCTTATAAAAATTCAAACAGTGCTGATCAATAAATGGGTACTTGCTGCTCTGCTAAATATCAATCTAAAGACGAACTGGTTCTGAGTGAATCCCACCTCCATCATACAGGTTCGGTCGGAAGCTTCCCCGACCTGGATAGATTTATTCGCATGAGGTCGTTAAAAGTCGGTCCAGACGTGTTTGTCAGAATTAATGCAGGCATGATACACGAATTCTACACCTTTGACGAACTGCTTGGAGACGGTAGACTTATTCCATTCATGTTTTTTTTTCTTACACTGCGTAGGAGGATTCGCGAAAGTTTTTAAAGCAACTCATAGAGCTACAGGATTACCGAGAGCGATCAAAGCGTTGAAAAAATCTACAGTAAAGGAAGAGATGCAAGGACAATTGCTAGAAGAAGCAGAAATACTCAAGTCATTAGATCATCCTGGCATCGCGAAAATTTATGAATTTTACGAGGATTCTCTGCGATATTATATCGTTAGCGAGTAAGAAAAAATTATTTTGGAGAGTCTGAGCTCGTACTGCGGTAGATTCTGCGCTGGCGGAGAGCTTTTCGATAGGATTACAGCTATGAGAGCGTTTACTGAGCAGATAGCGGCTGGCTACATGAGAGAGATTCTTTCAGTAGTCGTCTATTGTCATACAAAGCATATTATCCACAGGTATATAGCAGCAATAGCCGAAGAGTAACGAGCTGTGTATTATCACTATAGAGACCTGAAGCCAGAAAACATACTTTTCGATTCTGAGGAAGAAGACGCAAAAATTAAAGTCATTGATTTTGGTTGTGCGATAAAATACAACCCATCCGAGAAACTCTCGCAGAAACTAGGAACAGTAAATTTTTGCAGCTGTGGTGACTTGACTTATTCGATACATCTTAGCCGTTTTATATAGCTCCAGAGGTTCTTGAGCAAAATTACGATGAAAAATGCGATGTCTGGTCTTGCGGTGTTATTCTGTATATATTGCTCTGCGGCTATCCGCCATTTAGCGGCGTGACTGAAAGCGACACAATAGGACTCATTTTGGAAGCAGACCTCGAGTTTGATGGTAGCTAACAACAACAGCAAACTCTAACTTACGTTTATGTCGATAGATGAAGAGTGGAAAGATATTAGTGACGGAGCCAAATCGCTGATTAAAAAAATGTTGACAAGAGATCCTCGTTCAAGAATATCGGCCTTAGAAGCGCTGAACGACCCCTGGATCACATCAAACGTTAATGATAAGCCATTAAACGAGGCAACTATCCGAAATTTGCATTCTTTCAGAGCGAACAGTCGGTTCCAGCAAGCTATTATGGCGTTTATTGCATCCGAAATCATGGGCCAAGCAGAAAAGAATGAACTTCTGGCAACGTTCCAGAAATTTGACAAGGACAAAAATGGCAGACTTTCTAAAGAGGAAGTGATGCAAGGATATAAGGAAGTTCTGGGTGGTAACTTAACCGAGCAAGAGATAGAACTAATGTTTGAGGAGATTGACTCAAACAACTCTGGAGAAATCGATTTCAATGGTAAATTATCTTATGAAGGATAGGGCTAATTAATTCTTGAAAAAATAGAATTTGTGGTCGCTGCAGCGACGGTTGAGAAGCTTCTCTCAGAGAAACACATCGAGCAAGCGTTTAAATTATTCGATGAGGTGAGTCGTATAAATGTCTTGTGTTTTTGATGTGAAATGTTGTAGGATGGTAATGGATATATAACAAGACAAGAGCTCGGAAAGGTTATGGGTGGTGTGACATTGGATGACAAGAGATGGAATAAAATTCTCGAGGAAGTCGATGAAGACGGAGATGGTCAGGTATGAAATATCTCTTAGTAGTGTGGATAACTGTGTGTGATTATTTTTCTAGATTTCAAAATCGGAATTTGTAAATTTGATGACGAGAGTGAAAGAAGGTCGCTCTGGTGCATGGAGCAAGACTTCTTTGGATGACGTGACTCTTCCTACGAAAACTCACTTGGAGAGTAGGATTCTTGTTTAATCGTAAAGTTTATGGAATAGAAAAATGCTCTTGTATAATATCTCAGATGCATTCTCCAGAGAGAGACACACATATATATGTAAACATTGCTGAAGTACATTTCGCTATATTTCTCTTTATAGTCCTTCACGCACTTTGATTAATCGCAGTTGATTCTTATATTAATATCCATGATTCAATCTCTTTTTGGAATTGAACTACGATTCTTACGCACTGTAGTTTGCTTAGCTTCTAACATTATTTATGCTTTCTATTGAGTTAAAAACAAAGATTGAAAAAATATCTTCAAAATCTGATGTTTTAATTGCTATTTTGTTGAATATGTTATCTTTGATTTTTCTCTAAGAAAAAGTTCTACATTCCATTAGTTCTGAGATAGATAAGCATATTTTGAAGTGTGAATGTGTGCAAAAACATTTGAAAATTGAAAGATATATCATATTTATGAAATGAACTCAAAACTGACTTGAGAACTCACACATAAAATTAAAGAGAGGTAGTTATGAGAAAATAATAGCTCTAGAAATTTAACTTATGACTAGCGAGCTTGATGAAGAAAGATAGTTAGGACAATGTGAAGAAGAACATGTTTATTAATAATAAAAGGTTATCCTGAGAAATTGAAGCTCCCCTATCACCTCGATCTCTTTGAATTTCGGCAGTTACTTGGGATGATATAAAAGAACAGCTTCATTCTAATATTCCATGATAGAATAGCGTCTCATGAATGATATTGTTGCGATGGACGACGTAGCTTTAGATAGATTTTGGATTTGTCTAGTCTATTATGAAATTTTTCATCAAATCCCATTATCCATTTGAATAAATCTGGGAAAAGATCACGAAATCGAGAGCGTGTGTTCCAGAAATTCAATATAATCTCTGTGGACTAATTTCTCTACAAAATTGGAAGATAAAAATTTAATTATTAGAACATAGAATACTAAACACCAACCTTAAAATTGCTTGTTCACTATTTTTCTCAATCACATTTCTAGACTTCATATTCGAAAGTTGACTTCAGACCTTTATAAAGTATTTTTCTTTTAATTTTCCAAAACTATGAGAGGCCTTTTCAGAAAAATCTCCTTCGAAGGCGAACTGCAGCGGGTGGTCCGTCTTGCAAGAGGTCCTAAGGATTTGATGTTTTTAGCCTGGTAAGCTAACAAGTCTACAGTAGACGTGAAGCATAACCCAATGTCTGAGGAATCTCCTCAATTACAGAAGTGGGTTATATAGGCCTCCTCTTTGCGCTGCCCTTTGTCTACGATGACTGAGAATTACTAGGCTGAAAAATATTATAATCCGAATGGGAGTTCTTTATGTTGCTAGGTACTTTATGTTGTTAGGTACCTCTGGAAAAGTTTATATATTGTAGTCATCGCGAATTTGTTTGTTTGAAGCACTGGATTATGTGATTTATAGCTCTTAAATGAAAATTTTATGGACTTCCGACAAATAATATTTCGTTAATGCTTTCTATAGTCATCATCGCTGTAAGTGATTTTGAATAGGAAATTTACCGATAAGATACCTTTAATTTCCCAGAAAAAATTTCAAATATTCGATTTTATTAAATAATTTGTATAGATCATTCCACCTATATAGACAATATGCAAATTCTGTGATTAGAGACCTTTGACAATTATCTTTTCATCAAAATACCACTTAATGCCAAAGCTCACAGACACACACATGCAAATTAATCTATCACAATCGTGGCATTAGCATTCTGGAGTTTAATTACATTATTCTTCAGAGTTACCGCATTTGGTCCCTTATGCGACAATAAATTCACATCAATATGCAAATTTAAATGTAAAAACTGTCCTTGTAGCATATCCAATATCGTCTGGGTGAACTTGCACAAAGCATCCACACTTACTCGCGTTCTCATGCACGAAAACTCGATATTCGCAAGCTTTTTCATTCCTGATACTCCCATCGTGATCTGATCAAGACATTCAGAGTCAAACCCCTTGCAATTCTCTACATTCAACGCCAGCGAAATCAATTCACTTTTTGTCGCGATTATTTTCATCAAATTCTGCATGCCTTCCGAATCGCCTTCATTCGCATTCTTGAACGTCAACTCAATACTCTGCAGCTCTTCGAGTCCTTTTATCATGTTTGAAAGGTACGAGAGGTTATTATTATCAATTATCATTTCATTGTTGAAATGCAACGAGATATTCCTCAATGTCTTTTTCTCCTGTAAGGTTTCAAAAAGCGCGTTCAATACATCTGGATTCTCTAATCGGAAGGATATCTTCAATGAGGTTAGTTTAAGCATGTCTTTTAGATTTTTCACAAGTGTATCGAGTGCTTTGGAAGAGCTAATCTCATTGAATTCAAGGCATTCGAGGTTCGGGTTTGCTACCAACGATTTAATTAAAGAGAGCTCGAGTTCTTCCTGCGTCGAATCCATTTTTAGGTTTTCCTGCTGAAAAATAGAAAAGCTAGTGAGCGAAGATGCCGAGCGTAGTATTTCGACTAAACTCTGTGCAAATTCGTGACTATTAACACCTTTGAGTTCAAACAGGTTGATTTTTCCGTTGCCGAGAAGCTGTTTGGTGAACTTAGTTATGATCTCAGCATTAGATTCGACTTGGATGTTGGCCAGATTAAGAGTGATCTTTTCTGCCTCTGGAATTTCAATGCCTTTCTCTACGATTTCGTCGAAGAAACTTGGATCTTGTGGTTTTATGACCATGTGAGAGCAGGGAATATTATTCTCACTCTTTTTCTGTGCTGACTCCAGCTCTCGGATGCTTTCGATGATCAGAATGCTGCTGTTCTTCCTTAAAGGACTTTGGCTTTGATCTCGAAATAATTTCTTATAGGGACGGGGACTTTGGAGAGGCTCGCTGCTTTGTTTTTCTAATGGTAGGAGTGGTTGCATTTAAGAGAAGCACTTTTTTCTCTGTGGTTTTCTGGAAGAAGTCGAGACAATTGATATTCTAAATTAATCTCAAAGATATGTAGATGCTCGACAAACTAAGCAGTTTTATATAGATTAAGCACATCAATGAAAAATCCTTACCATCGCTAGTAACAATTGATCTTCACAACATGTGGAGTCGCCACGGGTTCATTCATATAAAGATCTGTCTAACAATACATAATGTGTATTATGTCAAAATGTAAGTGAGCAATATAATCTGCAGTTCTCCTTATGGTATAAACTGCAAGAAAACACAGTTTATCTTACAAATCAATGTCTGCATTTAATAAGTTTTTAGCAAAAGACCTAATTGTCGTTTCTCTAAGATGAAGGAGTATATCATGAATGGATAAACGAAGTAAAACCTTCAATTCTTCCTTTTACGCTTCTAAGCCAAGTTTAGTTCAAATAAATCACGTAAAGCTTGTTCAAGTAAATTTTTCAAGTCAGCACAGCTGCAAAAATTTACTGTTCCTAGTTTCTGCGAGAGTTTCTCGGATGGGTTGTATTTTATCGCACAACCAAAA
>ENA-UOTZ01001192-UOTZ01001192.1-compost-metagenome-genome-assembly--contig:-NODE-1192-length-18883-cov-19.450920_pt1 | contig 18883 bp, 9 predicted proteins | sample MGYA00238144_ERZ746983 | MGnify/ENA primary metagenome ERZ746983 (study PRJEB28759, sample SAMN06268863) | compost metagenome | isolation source: single cell | place: USA: California, Emeryville, Joint...
CATTGTTTTTTATTTGCTCATTAAATAACTCAAATCTGATATCTTACGCATAGAAAAACGATTTTTTGAACGGTATTTAGCGCAGACATGACACAGCTGAAAAAAGGATAACCCACCTTTGAATTAAATTTCTCATCGAATCTTTTTCTTTACCGCATGGCCGACAACCTAAATCCACCGAACATCGAACATCATGGAGACAACGATGCCCCCATTCCAGAAGAGGATCAAGTTGCATTTCTTGATGATCACGAATATGAACAAATTCCACCCGAATTTCGTCATTTTTATGCGAGACGCCCTCAACAACAATCTGAAAATCGATGGGCAAGAAGATATGCAGACTATTGCCCTTATTTCATTGCACTCATAACAATAATTTTACTTGGAGTTGTCCTTGTAAAAGGAGGATTAGGGCTCTGGGAGTCTTTTGGTGACAATTATACGAAAGCTACAGATGGAAGCGCCGTCGTCACTTACGTGAGTACGAGTTTAACAGCGCCTTTGCTTATTGACATCGCAGTGGCTACCAATCTGACTTGTCCAAGCGGTTACAGTATTATAGACATTGGAACCTGGTACGGAACGAATCAGGGCTGCGCTTGTGGAGATCAGATTACGTATGGTTCCTGCGGAGATAGCAGCAGTGGCTGTCAGGACGTTCCTGCTGAAGCTCCTGTCACGATAGATGTATGGGAGAATATTACTTTCTGCGCAAAGTATTCGTCTGATGTGACCTACACCACAACAACTGACTGCCCAACGGGGTATACCAAATGCTACAGAGACATCTGTGTGAAGTCAACAAGCGAGTGCTACATCACTGATATTGTAATCAGACAGCTAGGAGCAGCAGATAATCTCAAAGCTCTGGAAGCGGCTGATTTGGTAAGCAATGAGACAAATTCGACGACAAATGGCACGAATTCGACGAACGCGACTAATTCAACCAATACTACGACGAGTGAAAACACGACTACAACAGCAACGACCTTGAATTTTTGGAGTGTGATCACAAGCGCATCACCTGATCTACCCAATGGTATCTCCAGTTCTCCAGATCCATTGGGAAGTAGCACGACCATTAATATTCTGATCAGCAGCAGTGGAGCCGTCTCACCCAACGGAGAGGACTCATCGACTGTATCTACTGCGTATTCTCCAAATGCAGACTCGAGTAGTGCTACGGTTTCACCTGATGCGCTAGCAGTTAAGAGTGATCTAGCGATATCACCCTATAAAGCTGGGAGTACTGCTAGCGTAGTGAGCTCCCCCTACGGAACTAGTACTACCCAAACCGCGATTTCCCCTAACAGCAAGAGCAAATCTGCTATTTCTCCAAATAGATATTCATTTCTCGAGCTTGAAACCTCGAAAAGACTGCTATTTCAAGACTTGAGTTCTCAAGTGAGTTTTGATAGCTCGGACCCTCATGTCTCAGAGGCAAATGTTTTTAGTAAACATAGGAATATTAACTTTATCGAGGAAGCGTCATCAACTTCTTCTATCTCGAATCAAACGTCCTCTGCATCTGGCCAGACGACTACTGCAGCTAGTACAGCCTCCGGTCAAGCGTTTAATACTTTAGCGACTACTTCAACGTCAAATTCAAACTCCACAAGCACAACGTCTACTACTACTTCGGCAACCCAAAGGTCCTCTACCTTCGCAGCTATGCCTTTAGGGGTCACTGCGACAGAAACTAAGGATTCATATGGATATAGAACGAATATTTCGATTAACTCCACACACGAAATTCGAATATTTCGACGAACTCAGGTCAGTCCGATCACAGGATTCGCTCTTTCCACAGACACACTTCCCTGCTTGGCCAGCAACCGCGAACCTATGCCGAACTCAAGTTCTATATATCCTCTCTTAATTGATCAGCCTACAGGATGTGGTGAGTACGGCGTCGACACGGATTCTATGGAGATTGATCATTTATCCGAAGAAGAAGTTTATCTCGAGAACGGAATGGTCTACGAGTTGTTAGAACTCGTAGGCTATGACACGTACATAGCAAGTAACACATTGATATGGAGCGCAAGACCAAGAGTGCTTTTGAATACGGCGACAAGCTGCTTCGAGTTGGATCTTTCATACATTGCGACAGTAGCAACGGTCGTGAGTAAGATCAATAAGATGAATCTCATTTACCTCATAGTTTTCTTGAGCTATGGGCTCGTTGGAATATGCGCAATCGGCCTCATGCTGTGGAACCGAAATTTTCTTTGGGTAGTCGGCATAATGCTGATTTTAGGCGGAGTAGCTAGTGCAGTGGGTGCGTATTATTACTTGAATCAGTTACAAGGGCAGCAGGAAAACAGTGAAGATTACAGTGAGGCTTTGGTATCGGTGGCGACTTTGGATTGCTTCACGAACACTAAGATAAAGACAGCTATGAATGATTTGGCTGATGCTCTTCCGACTTATATTTCTCAGTCAATCACGACGGCGACCGTGCTGTTTTACGTGTTGGCCTTGACGGCACTTGCTGAAATAGTGTCGTTCGGCGTTTATGGAGCTTTCAAAATGACATCCTAATGATGCATCTGCAAGGTATAATGTTTTAAATAGAGAGTGAGTGTTTTTGTGAGTTAGTTTTTTAGGTCATAGATGACTTTTTGGCTTATTGACTTAGTGCATATGAAAAGCAAAATTTTCAGCCATTGTCTAATTCAAATTATTCTATCTTCCAAACATAGTCTTAATGTAGTGTTTTGATTTGATAGCTTGGCTATCATTCGAAACGATACAGCGATCAAAACTTGATATCATACTTGTTTGAACAGGCGAGACAGAAAATTCAGAGAAATGTTTGAACGTCAGAAAACTTTTCGAAGCCCGGTTGTTATTCAATATTATTGTTCCATTGAGCCATAGTTCTCTTTGTTTTCTAACAGAGGCTCAACTAATGAGGTTTTTCACTAAATAACGAATGAAATAGTTAGAGTTGGACAATTTTGTTGATAATGTGGATGTAAATTAGATTCATCTTTTTGATGACGCTTATATATTTATACGTACGAATGAAATATGCAGTATATTCACAAGGAGATATTCCCTCAGATGTCTATTTGTCATAAGGTTTAATACTCACAGCAGATGAATACATAGAATTCTGGCATGGAACAAAATTTTGGAATGTTGCTACTGGAAATCTAGCTTTACAACTATTTCAATGACATCTTTCGGAGAAGTGAGTTCCTTCACTTCAAGCAGAGACAAGGAGTCATCCAATAGCTTGTCGTCCAAGTAGTATAAGAGCAAGATGTTGAAAAACTTGTAGCCAAGAACTTTCTCGAAATAATACTTGAGATCCTCGAGCCGGATTGGCTTGTTCACTGAAATCTGCACAAATTTCTTTTCTGAAGGGAGTAAAAACTTGAAAGTTTGAGCCTGCTGTTCTGGTCGATTCATCAAACGCTATTATTATTTGCATCTGCAATTATTTTTTGAAAATTTTAAGTTAACTCTTGACAACTCAACGGCCAAGACTGTATTAAGAATAATCATTAAGCTCAAAAATTTAACATTTGAATGGAATTTTCTTGGTCGAGAAGGACCACTCCTGATTTGTGTTGAACATTGCATCTATTTGCTACATCTGCAAAGAAAGTCTAATTTGTTCCTCATTAATTCCAGGAACTTGAAATATCCTGATTGATGCTTTGTTCTATTTTTTTAGTTCTAAGGATCTTTTTTTTCACACATTTGTCTCAGATGCCACCTGATTGTTGAACAGCTTGTAGGAAAGTGATTTAGTCTCTTGGATATAATCCTGAAGAATTATTTGTATGAAAACGCAATCAAAGAATGAGTCGCAATCTCACTACACACTGACGAAAGGCCAAAACACTTTTTAGCAAGGGAATGTTGGCTTATTGGGTTATAGATGAATCATCGGATTATAGCTTTCAAGGGTTGTTCATATCAGATTTAATGCTGATAATTGCTACCATTGGTATAGAAATTATTGATTTCCACTAAATAAGCACTCAAAATTTGTCCTAAGTGATTAGTCTAACAAAAGAAAAACATCATTCTCTAAGTTTTTTCTAAATTGCTGTCTGATTTTATTTTTTCTTCTTTTTAGTTTCAGCCGGCGCTTTAAATTTGTCAGCTAGCCTCTTCTCAACTTCTTTCTCCAACTCATTCATCTTAATCGCTTCATCCCATCTCAAATCATCGATCTCTCTATCTTTCGCTTTGAGCTGCTCTTTCAGCTTCTTCATTTCTTCAGCAAACCTCTCCTCAGTCTCCTGAAGCTTCTGCTCATGTTCCTTTTCTCGTGCATGGATCTCCTGCTTCAATTTGAATTCAAAGTCCAAAATCTGATTCCTCAATTCAATAATAGTCTTCTTATAATAATTGATCTCAATCTGATTGCTTGACTGCTTCTCCGCGGCTTCACTCTTCTTGCTTCCTCCTTTGGATTTTTTCGGAGAGGCTGGCTCGCCTTTCTTGTCTGATTCAACCAACTGAACTGGCACAGAATGTCTGGTTTCAATATCCTCTCCTTTGCCTTCCTCATTGGTTTTCTGCACATAGACTATCCTACGGTTACCTCGCCCACCTTCAGAAGCTCTTTCTTTAATCGGTGCTACCTGTGTAAGTGCTTTTGTTTGCTTTCGCTTGTTCTGATTTAATTCTGCGCTCAGCGTTTTGATTTTATCTCGAGCACGGTCATAGGCTTTTTGAAGGTTCTTGTAATGAGTTTTCCAGTCGAAGTTCTTGCCTTTGGATGGGGATCCCGGCTGGTGTTCAAAGTCTTGCGTTTCTGAAGTCAGCTCGCCTTCTGGCAAGAGATCACTTCTTTGGTGGCTCTTCGAGTCGAATTCTTCGGTGTCGAACCGCTGTGCTGGGTCATAATCGGAATGAGCTTCTTGAAGATCTCCTGGCGTTTCCTCAGTTTCGTCTCTATCTGGGTACATCGAAGCTTTTTTATCTTGTTCTCTGCGCTTTTTGTTTCTTTGAGCGCCTCCCATTTGAATACTCTCGTTTCCAATGGATTCGACATTGGAGAATTCTTTTCTGATTTCTTCGGTTTGAGTCGAGAACATCATTTCTTCGCTTTCTTCTATTGGCTTCTCAAGGCTACTCTTCAGAGCTTCAACCTCAGCGGCGAGAGATCTGTTTTCCTCTTGAAGATTCGCTATTTGCTCCTCAAGGTTCTGGGTTTTCTTTAGCGAGAGTTGTTCAAGCTCCTCATATTGTTTTTCGTACTTTTCTGTTAGCGATTTCTGAATTGCACCATTTTCTTCGGTTAGCTCGGCGATCTTTGCTTGCAAATGAGCTTCTTTTTCTCGATACTTGTTTTGCAGGTCTTGGATCAGCTGTTTGCTCTTTCCAGCCGCTTGTTGAACCTTCTTTAGCTCAGCAAGTTCTTCTTGCAAATTTTCTTTTTCTTTCGTGAGTTTTGAGACGGTGTCATCCAGAGCAGCTATAGTCTCGCTTTGTGCTTGGACCTTTAAAGAGAGTTGGTTTGCTTCCTCTTGGAACTCGATTCTTTCTTGTCTCAGCTGCTGGATTATATTGCCTGATTCACTATAAATTTCTTCTTGTGTGCTTTTTGCTTGTTCTAACTCTCCGATCTGCTTCTCAACAGCGCTCAGTTTTTCTTGTAAACTGGTTCGTTCTTCCTCAAGTTTGCCTATTTTCTCCTCAGAATTCTTCGTGAGTTCAGCAATTTGAGTTTCAGTTGCTTTCAATTTCGCCTCTAATTCCTTCCTTGAAGTTTCAGTATCTATTATTTGTTTTTGGGCTAAATCAAGCTTACGACTGAGGTCGTTCCTGTCCCCTTGAATATCCTCGAGCTCTTGTCTGAGCTTTTCTAATTGTTGTTGCAGCTCTTCTTCTGAAGAGCTAGAAGATCGACTTTCACTTTGTACGGTCTCAAGCTTTTCAACAAGAGCGACTTTGGCTTTTTCTGCTTCACCGAGCTCGCTTTGAGCTTTCTCCAGCTGTTTGCGAAGCTCAATTTCGCCTTTCTCCAGTTCAGCGTTTTTGTTTTTAAAGTTCTCCAGGCTATTTTGGATCTCTTTTTGTTCTTTCTTTAGTTCTGCTCTCCTTTGATTACTAGTTTCAACAATGCCTTGAAGATTGATAATGATCTTTTCGGATTCAACGAAGCGGTGATTCGCGTCCATCAACTCTTGATGCAGCTTAAACCGTTCTTTTTCCGCCTCTTCGGTTGTTCTCTGGGCCAACTCTAATTGATTTTGGGACTCTACATACCTTTTTTCGGCGTCTCTAATAAGATTCGATAGGTCCCTCTCAGCATCAGCTGTTAGTTTTCCTGTTTCATTTATGTACGATTTCAAGCTTGCGATCTCTAGAGTCTGAGCTAACTCACAAGTTATTAGCGTCTTAATCTGCTCTTTCAAGGCAAGCTCAGTTCTCTTGTGCTCATCGATTTCAGATTGTAACGCTGCAATAGTTTCTTTATCAGCGGCTATTTCATTCTGCAGGGCATCAATTTGCTCGAGGAGTCTATCGATTTCTTTGTTCGCAACTTGATCTCCTGAATCTTTCAATGACTCTTGCAGTTGTCTCAAATGCTCCGCCAAACTTTCTTTAGACTCTTGAACCAAAGCCAATTCCTGTTCAAGTCCAGCAATCTTGACGAGGTATTGACCTCCAAGCTCCTTATGCAGTTCTTCTCGCTGCAGAAGGGCACTTTCCATGTCATCGCCAAGCTTTTCAAGGTCTTCATTATACTTTTGCTTTAGTTCCTCGTAATCTGCATTCATTTCTTCGAGTTTCGCTTGGTAGGCGTTCTCTTTTTCCTGCCAAGCATCCGATTGCTCCTTAATCTTCGCGTTTAAGTGCTTAAGCGAAGACTCTAACTGCTCGATCTGCTCGCGATCCCCAGCATCGTCCAGCAGCGATCTCAAAATCAGGATTTCCTCCTTCAGCTTTTGGTTCTCTTCGAGGAATTGCGTTTCTATCTTCTGCTTCTCAGCCAGCAGATGCAAATTCTCTTGACCTTGCAACTGCATTCTAACGTCGTCAAGTTGCTGAGGATGTTTCTTCGTGGGCGTACCGTCCTGGCTTTTGTTTAGATTACCTTTGGTTTGCTCAGGTTTAGTAGCTTGCTTCATCGATTGCAACTCTTCCTCGTGAATTGCTCTCAAGTTACTGATTTCCAAAATATGCTGTTTTGCCTGCGAATCGATAGTTTCTTGCAGCTTCTTGACTTCAAGCTCTAAATCTGAGGGCTGATCGTTTTTAAATTTTCGAATCACGTCGGGTGAGGGTGTTTCGCTCTTCTCACTCAGCTCATTTTCAAGTCTCGCGATAAAATCACTTTGTTGAATCAAGCGGAATTTCAAGCTTTCTTTTTCAGTTGTGACATGCTGGAGCTTGCGTGCTAAAGCTTCCAATGCCTCCTCGGACATGAGTTTGCATTGCTCCACTTCTTCTCTTAGAGACTGGTTTTCTTTTTCTAACATCATACAGGTGTTGAGTAAAGAATCTCTGTCCTTAGGAGAGCCTTGATTTGCGGTACCAGCTCTTGAAGGACTCGAAACCTGCTGAGATTTTTTCAGCAATTTATTTTCGTTCTCGAGTTTGCTATTGGCTCCTTCAAGTAGAGCGATATCCTTCTTCAGCTTCAAGGCTTGGGTCTCCAAACCATCGGCAAGAAGCTCTAAATTGGCTGTGTACTCTCTCTGTTCTTTAAAATCCATGATCATTTTCTTGTGACTTCCTGCTATGCTTTCAATAGCATTTTCCAAGTCTCTTAGCGATGCAGTCTTTTCCACGACCTCTCGCTCGAGTTTCTTAATTTGCTCGGCGAGATCGCCGTTGACAGTCTGAAGCCGCTTGATTTCATCCTTGCTTCCTTCTAATAAAAATCGAAGTGTTTTCACTTCATCGACATTACCCGGCTCTCCGATGGCCGCCTCTAATTTTTGGCTCAGAACTAAATTGCGATTTGACTGGTGATCCAGCTCTTTCTTCAGATCCACCACGACTTGGTTCAGATCTCTATTTTTAGAAGCAGAATCCTCGGCTTTTGGAGATCTACTCTGGTCCGAAGGAGAAAACGCTCGATTGCGTAGATGTTTCGGTGTTTTCATCACCTGCTCCCTTTCTTCGGTGAGGAAATTCGCCTTGAGTTTTTCAAAATTTTGCACAAGGTCCTCAGCCAGGAGCTGAGCTCTCTGTTTACTAGAGGATATTGTCCCCTCTTCAGTTTTCAACGCGTTTCTCAGCTCTTGGATGTTTCTCTCCAGGTCCAATACCTGCAGCATGCCACCGCTCGGCTTTTCTGCTGACCAAAGTTCTATCTCACCGCTGACCTCTTCTTCTCGCGAAGCCTCAGTCTTTATTTGCCTTGACCTCGAGGCTGCGTTCTTATTGTCGGTTCTGTTCTGCTTCTCAAGATTTCTATTCTCTTCAAGCAATGTGCTTAAAATCTTTTGATAAGCCTGAATTTTGTCCTCTAACTCAGCCTTGAGATCCCCTACGACATCGATTTTGTCTTTGGTAATATTCTTGATCAGATCCGAGTAATTCTTGAAAGTTTTCATTCGGTCTGGAGAGCGAGCGTTTCTGTTGTTCGGCGAGGCAAAGTCTTTTTGAGGAGTACCATAGTAGTCCTCTCCAGGTTTCGATATGAACCCAGAGTAGTCATTCTTTTCGATGGTATTTTTCAGTTGGGCCAATATGAGAAATGAATAGTCCTTCAAATACTCCTTAGATTTCGCGACACAGTTCTTAGCTTCCTTCTGGATGTCGTCCACTTGCTTTTTGAGTTTGTACTGTAGATCTTTGATCAACTTGAGCTGTGCTTTGAGTTTTTGCTCATCGAGATGGTAATCTAAGAGAAAAGAGGATTAGTCAATGAAGCGTTTAGGTTGAAAGAAAATCGGAAGACAGAGCAAAGACAAGGGAGTTTGAGCTCGAAAACCAAGGGATAGAAAGCCTACCTGATTTTTCTTGGGAACTGGTACTCAATTCCGCAGCTCTGAAATACCCTCTGTTTTGAGGACTTTGAGGCGTGTTTCCCTTAGCCAACTTTGAGCTCAGGACCCCTGGCTTCGGAGAAGCTGTCCGTTGTGCCTTTGGAGTGATCAACTGCTGCGATTTTGATGATGGCGTTCCACTCAACTGACTGTTTGATGGAGCATTCCCGACTCCTGCACCTGTTTCGATATGAGTAGGAGAGCGAACACCCTTTGACTGGAAGACTTTCGGGTTATTCGGACTAGCGGCAGGACTAAGCAGCTTATTTTTAGAAGAAACGTCAGATCTCTTCATCTGTGATTTTATTGTTAGCGATAATTTGGATAATCTTTTAAAAGTGATTTGTTTTAGAATAACCCTCTTCTATACACGTATTCACACATCATATTGGACTGAAGGCCCACACGCATGTGAGAAAATTCAATGACAATACACAGTATCAAGTAGGAGCAACAACAAAAAAAATTCTTATGGAATGCATTTGTTTTTTTTACAATTTATTGATTTTATTGAAACTGGCGTGGGTCGGTCGCGTTTCCCGCGAGGGAACAAGCCAATCTCGCCAGCAATTTTCTATAGCAATTATAAGTACGAACTTAATTCAACTCGAAAATCTGAAACGCTTTTAGGAAATCAGCAGTGTCCTCGTCCCGTCGTGCACTAAAACCCAACCGTTTCGCTTTACTAGGGCTTTGATTGGGTTTTTCGCAGGGCCTTTGCGGCTCCAAGTGATAGGTAATTCCGCAAAAACTTGATTAGTTGCAATTGATTGATACTTAATTCCGTTTAGTGTTGCATAAATAATCAAATCATCTTCCTCGTCATCTGACTGGCTCACCAACAAGAAGTTTCCGTGGCTATTCAAAGAGATCTTCTTGCGAAATTCGAAATCATGACCATCAGAGCTTTTCTTAATTATCCCCCAAAACTTGAGGATCCTTTGACTCGGAGTCATACAAGCAATCGTATTTCGCAGAGGCGCTGAAATTATCTGCTGGCCGGCGTCCATCGGCAATACTTTTACGAGTTTTTTGGTTTGAAGACTCACAATCCAAAGCGAGCTGGTCGTCTCTTCTGCGCATACAAGCACGAGTTTTTCTTCATATGGTGTAATAGCAGATATACTGACTGAATTCCAGCTGAAAGAAATATCATCAATGAAACCGCCGGTATGAATATCCCAAAACCGAATTTTACTCGAGGATCCAGCGGTAATAAGCAGATCTTGAAAGAGAGCGATTGCTTTCGTGGAGTTTGAGCATTCATATGGAATCGACGTGCTGTAATTGCTCCTGTAATTGGCTATAAACACTCGAGACTGAAAAGTTTTGTTCGCTTGGAGACAGCAAAATGTTCCGGAAGAGTCATGCACTTTGATTTTATTGAAATTATATGAGATTGTAGCTGGACTGAAGAGGCTGAACACTCTCACGGGGCGGAGGGTTTTGAGATTGAGCAGCTCGAATCTCCCAATGTGCTTTGTCAGGCAGAAAAGCAGCGAGACTCTGTCAAGTATCTCAAAGTCACAGACTTCGCCAATATTTTGAATCTTTCGCGTTACTCTCGGGTTCAGGGTGTTAACTGTCATCTTCAGAGGCGCAAGAGACATAAAAGGGGTTTTTCAAGACTGTGGCAGAATTTGATTACTTAATTTAAATTGAAGGTCCTTTTAAATCAAGTTTGCGTCTTTCGGTAGGTCTTAATTGAAATTTATGTTCTAAGAACACATTCTATTAGGAACTCAAATACTTTAAAATGCGCGGATTTATTCGAGACGACAATAGAATAAATAGAATAGAAGATTCAAGTGTTTTGTAGAAATTCTAAAAGTTTCTATCGACTCAGCTGAGTATATTATTCGTCGCTACGTTTATTTCAGGCACTTTGCCATGTTAAAAATATTTTAAAGAGTACGTCGTTGAGTATTGGCGACGAGAAGAACGATGTCTAGACAAAAGCAGCGTGTTTCGGAGAAGCCTAAATTGGGGAAGGAATGGAGGGAATACTACTCGGTAGGGAGGGGAGAGAGGATAGGAGTGAGGTATTACCTTTAAAAATTTGTGAAAATAGATATTGCCACATTCTCTAATTTCGTTTTCGTTCGAGATTGATAGAGGAACAATTTTTCAAAAATTCCAAGTCAAATAAATTAAAAAATCGGGATTTTTTGTTCCTTTGTTCCTGCTGTAATCTAATTTAGAATTTGGTGTATTATTATCGTATTGCGGTTGAATCAGGTTTCTTTAAGCAATCGTTTATGACTGGGTCGACTGTTGGAGTTATTCATGAGACTTAACAGCAGTCTCTCAGTGCGAATGGCAATATTAGATTCCTTACTCAATCTTTGATGAAGAAATTTGGAAATGATATTATGAAACTACAATGAATTGCGAGTTTCTCTTGCCTGTTTCGGGTTCTGTGGAATAGGTTGCTACAAAGACTGATACTGAGCTTAAAGAAATTAAATTAGAAGTTTCTGTGGAAAAAAAAAACAAACAAACATGAATTATTAGCAAAGAAATTTTTTTAGTTATACGTAAACCAAAAGTTTTCTGAAATATGGGCTGGCTCACAAAAGATTTGCTGTTGCTGTTCGAAGTGGGTGGGTGAGTCAATCGACCAGCATACAATTCAGCTGATGGGAATGACCTGGGAAAAACTGAGCTCTCACACCTATAAATTTGAAATTTCTAACTATTGAGCTTCTGGAAAATTATTTATGAGAAATGAAAACTTTGGTTGTTACTTCTCTGACAAAAGCGAAAATCACTTGCTCTTCAATCATACTCACTCATGAATCTGTTATGCTGGTATGATGGGATGATAGCCTTATAGCCATAATTTAGAAATTAGGTTCGGTATAACATCTTTGACTATTTGCGAAATCATTGCATTTTCTCAAGGAAATTTTCTTGATTTTAGGCTTATTGGTTATTCTACTGCGGATGAAGGTATGCATAGCTTGGACTGTTGAAGTTGAATTTCTACATTCAGCGAAAATGATATGCTTTATGGAGAAAGCTAGTAATTAGGTCCCTTAATGGAACCGAAGCCTGCTGCATTTAAAACTTACATACAGGCAATACTTTACTCGCTCCTTATTTCCTTTTTTTTCGCGATTGAGGCGAAACTCCTAATTCAATAGATCTATAATACATAAAACAAATAAAGAAATGCTTTTCATATTGAGGTTGAGGAATTTAGATTACGACACATGACAAAAATGTTACAGAAAAGCCTAACTTGATTTAGTGAGCCAAAATCTTACTGTTTTGAAAATTTATAAAACGAAATTGTTCAGTCCGAGCCAATAAGCATGAGTGTAGATTTTTACTCGTAAAATTTTAGTCCATTATAAAGGCGATCATTGTTTACTGGTTTTACCACTGAGAGCCAAAGAACTGCTCTAAAACTAAAGCATAGAAGAGAAGAGTCTCTTCAAAAGCGAAGTAACATATCAACTCACTCATTTATTATTTTTAATGAAGAGTTGATTCTGGCGTGGCACCATAACCAATATTTTCGATGCTTAAGAGTCAGGACTGAGCACCACATCTGAAGAAATTCAGTATAATCAAATGCACTAAAATTTAATCACTCGTAGTCTGAACTGTCCGTTAATTTAGTTACCTAAGAAATGCTCTTTGCTTCGTGACACTGCTATCTGTTAGGGCTTTTTTCTGCCACTCTCTTTCCTAGATGGCATTTAACTTTTAGAATATCAAACGATCGAGAGCGATCTTAAGTCAGGATGAAGCTTAGAAGAATAAAAAGTTTTGAGCAGGCACCAGCTCTAACAACCAGAAAAACGGATGAAAATGGCAGTCCAGGCCAGGATATTTTCAAATTAAACACAAGTTCCTCTCAAATACGATTGACTGCTTCATTACTTGCTTAAAACTTTTTTCTTAACTATTTTGCTTCGTCTCATATAAGATCAATAAAGGTTATTGTGGCTCCCTCTGCTAGGGTAGGTGAAATAGGACTCGCCCACGGGCAAAGTTCTTATATATTATAAGATTTTTCGCTGATATTCAGGATACGAAACTTTCCAATGATATTAAAAAAAAACGGAAAGTTAGCCCTCGGTATGTAAATCATAAAAACGAAACTAGTAATCAGAATTATTTTTCTTATAATTTGTAGACTAGGCTGACACATGAGCCCAGAATTCCTTAGATGAACAGCCTACCTTACGCTTAATGACACGCTTTCTCCGACTTAGAAAGATCGAGCCACCATCAGCTCCAAGAAAGCAGCCAATCCCTTCCAAATACTCAACAAATTTCTGCGAACGCGGCAACTCTCCATGCTCTGCCCCCTCTCTCGTACTATAAATCCCTTTCAAGCATCGGTCCTCTGCGTACTCAAATAGCCCCCAGACACGCTTGAAAGCGCTCCCTTTCATCTGACTCACGACGATACAAGAGATTTCCTTAGAACCAAGCATGTGGTTCAGCACCCACCCCTCAATCTCGTATTTCTTCAATAACTTAAGTTCAAAGGCCGGATCAGGCCTAATGAAGGTTATCACGCTCTTCTTCTGGATCAAATCGTTTTGGATGACCGAGATAGAGCCACTCTCAATGTTGAGTCCCCAAAATCGGTTTACAAACTTAAAATCAAGTTTGTAAGTGGAAAGTGGGATCAAATCCTCAAGATCGTAGAGAATTATCTCACAACACTCGTTTGTGAAGATATACTCGAGCATAATGAACAAGAGCTGCTTTTCAAAATCGCAATCAAAATCAGCGATTTTTTTATTCGAAGGGAAACTCAAAAATTCTGGAAGTTGTGAAACCGATCGGTCTTTTGAGAAATTCCATCGATGCAGTGACGAGCCTCTCGCTAACAAGATTTCCTCTGAATTAAGGACTCGGACTCTAGTCAGAGGCTGAGTGATCTTCACGTAAGGAAGAGGAAATGGTATTTCAGTGCTGTTAAAACTAAATTTACTGTGAATTTTGAAGGCTCGATCGATAGAATAAACTCGGATGGCAAAGTCATCACAAACAACAAGCATCTTCTCTGATTGGTCAGAGAGGAGAATATGTTGTTGAAGATTTGAAGGCGCTTGGTCAAGCGCTATAGTAAGCTTTTTGATAACCTTACTCGATTTAGTGTTGAAGAGTGCGACGTATGTAGACGCGTAGTTCGGAAGATGACCTTGGTAAATTTGCACTGCGAGTAATGAATTTCGAAGCAGTATCGCAGATCGACAAGCAGAGTGGAGAGGGAAATGGCCCAAGACGCAATCTCGACGAATCTGAACTTTATCGGCATTCGTCACTTTCATGGCAAATGAAGGAAGAAACTTTTCAATGAAATATCAAATATATATATAGCGATTCAATAGACGTTTCTCTAATTTTAAAGTATATTATTTCGAATCCTTTGCTGTAGCTTATCACAAAATCGTGGAAATTCAAAAATGAAACTCGGAAGTTACATACTCTAACCGAAAAAAGCTCTCTAGCTTGTCACGAGAAATGCTTGGATTGGGGGTCTCGTAAGATGCTTGAGCTTGGTGCTGTCGAGAAGAACTTAACAGAAGAAACACCCAGAACGGAATTTAAATTGCTTGATTAAAAACCAGTATTTATACCAAAAACGGACAGAATGAGGATGCTTCAGATTTGGCAACTCCCCCAACCAAAATAAATTGTTAGAAAGAAGGAGCCTGGAGAAGCAGATCCTTGATTGAGTTTCACCTACGAATGCTCAAGATAAAAAAAAAAGTAAAAAGGCCAACGAATACTGTTAGTTTTGGAATTCCTAAGAGCATGCCATAAACTCCTACTGCATTATCAACCCTTACATAAAACTCCCAAGACGTTGGTCGATATTTCTTTTCTACATCAAATTATTATTGTTTACTGCAGTATTGGATTGAGGCTGTGATTTTCAAATTTGAGAAATTTGATTTAAAAATGGACTCTTGAAAAACTCTAACTTATAAATTAACTAAATGCTTATTAATTAAATATTTTTCGAATTCCGTATATACATTAAAGTTGAGCGTTGAGAATTTAGTTTATGCCGACTGCCTATCAACCAGACGAGGGCTAGTAAAGGATAAGAAAATAGGTAATATACTCGTTGGTTCAATAGAGGGATCCAACTAGGATACAACTGAGATAGCAGCAATTCGATTTAAAAGCAGTTTGTTTGTATGGTAGCTTCTAAAAGTCGCAGCGGATAAAAACCTCGAAATACCATGATTTTTTAAATATTCCTTGACATTCGCGTTCCCAGCGTTTAGGAAAAGATGGATTAGATGGCCTTTGTTTCCAAGGGTAGTTTACTGGGTGATGCTTGAATTGGTTATTATTATATCTCGTGGTTGATTTGAGCATGCTGTCATACTGCTTTCTTACTTTGGAAGCTCTCTCTGGTCTGTCCTCTTCCATTTACTGAATAATCTCACATTTAATGACAGGAATGACATTTTCTTGGGTTCTCCATAATTCATCAAAAATACGTTGAACAATGAAGTCCCCGATTGAATTGCTATCTTGAGACAAAGTTAATTACCAATCATCATGAATGAAGTAGAAAAAGCAATTATTATTTGAGATCTGATTCATATGTATTTTACAAAGTCATTTATCATATTTCTCTATCGATTCTACTATTTCTAATTCAGAATCGGTCTGTAGGAGAGATATTTTACTTAACGATGCTCTTGTTTAGTATTGACATCAATGATTTTCAATGAAGGAGAAAATAACATGACGAAATGAAATCAATCAAGTCGATAAAAAATTCTCTTACTCTGGAAAATGACTAAAGATAATGTATTTAACTGCTTTTACTCAATTGTAGCCTGAGATACATGAGAATTCAACGTGAATTTAATCGGAGTCTAGGTTTTACTTGCATCTCAAAACGTAATTAATTCGACTGAGCCGTTAATCCCAAGCATGAAAAATCACTCCACTCACAAAATTGGGTCACATGGACCAGTAAAAGCCTTCGCCCAACTCTCACCTAAGTTCGACGAGAAACCTGATCGCAATTCTCGTTCAACCATATCTTCCAATCTTGACAAACAGAATAAAAATGAAGAACCGAGAAAAAAAAGTGCTGTGAGAATCATAGAGGAAGCTGAAACTCTCATTACCAATAACCAAAGCCTTGTAGTATCCAAAGGTCCAACCGGAAAGGTGGTTTACAATGCATCGCAAAGATCTAATTCAGCTTCAAAAGCCGATAAGATTAAAATCTTAAGCCAATCAAAAGGACCTTCCTCACACGCAGCGAATTCCCAGTCTTCCAGCAATTATGGGAACCAGAGCGGGCTTTCAAGCATGAACAGTGGTGCTTTAACTGAAGATTATCGTCAATCAAGATCAGATCACCCCGATTCAATGAGTAAAACTCTCCCTGAGAATGAAAGAGGAAGAAGCAAGGTTAGGATTCAGGACCAAGAAACTGAACCAAAAAAGAGCACCCCACTAGTCAACAAAACTGAATTCAACGCAAAGGTGAGACCATCTTCAGCAGAGAGGATCAAAATATTATCTGATTCAAATTCTACTACCTCCGAAAAAGCACTCTCATTCAATAGTTCTATTTCAAGATCTCAGAAGTCTGCACATGAAATTACTGCTGCCCTCAATGGTATTGAAGTAAAATTTAGCACCATCGAATCAACCTTCTTGCCATCAATGACCCAAAACCAAAGCAGCAGCGTGGACAGTAATCTCCTAAAGTTCTCGATGCAGTTGCTTGAGGAAATTAGAATCATTGAAGAGAAAAATAAACCGAAACTCACAATTATTTTTGGGCTAGACACGCTGGTTAAAGATCCTATCGTTTTAGATAAATCTACAGCATCTTATTTCGGAGAGAATTCGATCCTCAATCATAAGGTCATCAAGAAGATAGTTTTCGTTGAGAGAACTGATCTAGGTGAACCATACCTGGTGGTTTTTAATAATTTGAAGAAGGAGTATGTGATTATTACTGTGGGTTCGGGGAAGAGCAAGCTACTTAATCAAGACTTAATAAGGCAAAGAGCGTCAGAGTATCTCGTAAAAGAACTGAAGGACCGCGGAACGTTTAACTCTGATACGCTTGCGAAAATTTTCGTTTCGAAGTATAAAGAATGTCCTTCAATTCCATTCAGTGCTGGGAAAGCGGGGAAATATTCAGTGGTTTCCCAGTTGGTGTATTTGCTGTTCAAACTATCAGGGTCCAATGAGAGTGACGACATTGGTGAATTGCTGATGAGAAATAGGATTGATACAGAGATTGATTTTCTCAATGATGCAATCTATAATGCAGTGAGAAACAAAGAAATTGGGAATAATTCGATAGATACGCTGGGTCCGAACCTCAAAGTGCTAAGAAATTTTTATGTAAGGACTTAGAACCTGAGGACTTGTGAGATTTATAACGAAGTCAGCAATATTATTTTGCTTTGAAGACTGAAAAATGTTAAATATGGCCAATATATCTTGCGTCATATGATTAAGGAAAAAATTAATACAAATAGCGAATTATTCGGTTGGAAATTTATATTCTGATAATTGAAATGTAAAAAATAGATGGAAAGAATGGATCATGTACGAAGAAGTACAAGATGCGCTGAATGAATGAGTTAGTTCACGCGAAATTTAGTATTACCTTTCACAATTTACAACGAATTGAAAAATTAAATTATGACGTGTATAACTGTTACCCGTGAGAGTGAATAAAAACATAATCGAGGATCTAGAAATTAGAAAACGCGAATTCCATTAAAAGCACAGCGAGCTGGAACTCATCATACCTATATAATCTACAAAGCTGGGTGATGCGAGAAACTATGGCCTCAACCTGCTGCCTCGCTGTTTTTAGACTATTGAGAAAGTCCCGAGGAAGCATTTTAGACTTACATACTTTACACTTGCCGCAACACTCAAGCGCAAATTTTCCACTTCGATGATTGTAAAACTGAAAATACTCTGGTAAGAGGGCAAGAAGCACGAAATTGTCGAAAGTTTCAAGTTTTTGCAGAAACTCTGCGTGTAAGGTCTTCTCCCTGAGGATGGTGCACAGGATCATCATCTTATTAACACCAAATAGCAACCGAGCAAATATTTCAACAAACGCAGGATCTTGAAGGACAGCACGCACGTTCTCATCGTTGTATTTCATTGAAAGAGTTCTGCAAATCTCCTCAAAGTGCTTGACTGAAGTTACCTTGTCGAAGATCATGTTCCAGTATTCTTGCTTCACAATGCAAATCTTTTTGTTCGTGCTGTAGGAAAAAATATCTTTGGCTTCTTGCCAAAATTGGCGAAGGCAATTAGTCTGTAGGCTATTGATTTGGATAGTTTCGAGTGTATTAAGACCAAGGTTATTAATTAGGGTCGAAATTATACCCGAGTTCAAGCCTATCATCGCTTTCGTATTTTCACTTGGCGTTGAGAGCTGGCCGAGAGCAACGCTTGCTATCCTCCGGCAAAATTTTAGACAGTCTTTACTGTGGTTGTCTTTCAGCGTCTTCTCGGCTTTGGGAGCTTCAAGGCACTTTTCTTCCTCGAGACCTGACTTGGTCGCAGAGGAGGATTCGATATCCATGCTCGTCGAATCTTCAAAACGATCTATCACAAAATCGTTTGACAACGTCTCAAACCCGATAGTCCCAGCGCCTTTAGATTGCTGAAATTCTCCAAAAAAATCGATTTTGTATATCGGTTCATCGAGAAATTCCATCACTGTGTTAGCTTGTTGTATAGTCTCTCTTTTATGTTGGTATTATAAAATGCAGCGATCTGAAGTGCTAATAAAGATGATGCTGTTTTCTTAGAATTATTCTATCTATGTTCTGAGTTATAATTCGTTGACGTTGAGAAAAATATAATTAATAACTCAGATCTGTATTACTCAATTCATGTGCTTAGAAGCGTTCTGTTTG
>ENA-UOTZ01001194-UOTZ01001194.1-compost-metagenome-genome-assembly--contig:-NODE-1194-length-18869-cov-17.405438_pt1 | contig 18869 bp, 23 predicted proteins | sample MGYA00238144_ERZ746983 | MGnify/ENA primary metagenome ERZ746983 (study PRJEB28759, sample SAMN06268863) | compost metagenome | isolation source: single cell | place: USA: California, Emeryville, Joint...
TTCATGATTGCAGTTGAGTTGTAAACAAAACCTCATTTATCACTAAAATTCAATTTCTATCGCTCTCTAAGCAAACATTTAGAAGTTTTTGGTCCGTCGTGGAGAGATTCCTCAAAAATTAATTCAACATATCAAGCAGGTATGCGCATTTTTTTTTTACTGCTCATTATGTTAAACACGAAAGACAAGAATTACAAACTAAGCTTAGACTTCTTTCCCAGCTTTTCAAATTGCCTTTTTCGGTTAGTAACCAAACTTGGAGAGCTTTTCTCTGATGGCCTTGAGTTCAGGGAGTTCAGTAGCTTTTCTGGTTTTTCTGATTTTGTCGAGTTTTTTCTCATAGAAAGTGCGGGACTTGAGCTTTCTCTTCTCTTCGAGCTTTTCAACGAGGGCTTGCTTCTTCCAGCCAACGGCGTGGGCCAAGTCACCCAAGCAGCAGTATTTTCTGTGATTCTTCATTCTAATGACCTTGAGAGCATCAGGAATGACCTTTCTCTTCTTGTGGTCATATGGTGGTGGGACTCCCTCGAAAGTTTTTAGTCTAGCTGTAACAAATTATAAGGCAAACGAACTGACGATTAGAATACCCAAAGAGGCAGCACCTCTTGGAGTTTTGTGTGGCATCATGCCTCTGATGGCTCTCCAGACCAATCTGGAAGGAGCTTTCCAGTGGACGATACCTCTTCTTGGGTTGTGGAGCATTCTCTTCTTCAAAAACTCAGAGTACATAACTTTGTGTCTGTAGAGAGAGCCTGACATGAGGATTTTCTCGCATCTGACAATAACGACTCTCTGTCCGTTCAAAAGCTCCTTGGCAACGATCGAAGCGAGTCTACCAAGAAGGTGTCCTTTACCGTCAACCACGACTTCTTTTTCAAACATTGATTCCTATTCTATCTTTTTAACTTTGCGTGTTTTACTTAATCCAAATAAGTATTTGCCTTAAATAAGCATATTCGCTCTATTTAGACTGTTTTTGGATAAATAACGCGAATTTAAATACAGCAATGACCAAAATCCACAGCGTCAAGCCTCTTTTCTCAGCGTCCTTGATACTCGATCAAACGCTAAGATCCATCGCAATTTCTTTAACATTTTCCTCAAAATATGAATTCGATGTAATATTTAGGGGACTCAATCTGCTTTTTATCCGTTAAAACGTCATTTTCTTTATTGTATTTTGAGAGCTCTAACCCGAGGGAAATAATGCATGATATCAATATATTATAGATAAATGAAAGTTAAAGAGGTTTATTAATTGATCTAAGCGAGAGGCGTCCCTAGAAAAATTGAAAAAAAGAGAGAGAGGCAATTTATAGTTAAACTTTTGCCATCGCTTATTGAACAACTTTTCAATTTGGGAAAGCAGCTTTGCTTTTTCCATTTTGATGATTAGCCTCATTAGTATATTAAAATTAATATAATAAGTCAGAGTGGCTCAAGTCAAATGTCAAAGCTTCTTATCGCCTGCTTAGCTCTCGCAGCCTTGTCGGTCTGCGTGGAATCGAAGTTCTATCCTAAAAACTTCGACGTCAGATTCAACTGGCTCAACTGCACCTACAGCATCTATAATGAGGTTTGCTTTTCCACTTTCTTCTATTTTCAACCTTCAACACTAAAAACTCTAGGGTCTCTGCGTCGGAAACTGGGCTATCACCCTTGCTGATGTCCTCTCTGATCGCAGCTGCATCAAAGGAACCAAAGTCCAGACCTACTCCGCTCAACACTTCTTGGACTGCTACAATTCATCATACTTCTCATGCGCTGAATTCGCTGATCCAGCAAGAGTTACCGGCGCTCTTGAGTAACTGTTTTCAATTTCCCAGTCTTCTGACTCGCCGCGCATTATTCAGATGGTTAAAAACTAACCCAGTCACCGATTCAACCTGCTACCCTTATGACTCTTATATCAGCGGAACCCCAAACACCTGCAGAACCGCTTGCAAGGATACTACCCCTTTCAAGAATCAATACGCCATTCAAGGTTGGGAGCAACTTAATACCAATGAGAATATTAAGGACTCTCTTCTCAACGATGGTTCAGTCCTGGTCGTTTTCAAGGGTAAAATCAAAGATGATATGAGAACTCCTAAATCCTAATGAATGAATGAACTAGTGTATGAAGACTTTATTGGATATTCCACTGGATTGTACGTGAGAAACAACAACGAATACGTCCAAATGCACGCCTTGAAAGTAATTTTACATAATGGAAAGAAATATAAAAAATTTTTATAGCTTATCGGTTGGGGCACGAAGAAGGACGACAGCAACACCCAATACTGGATCATGCAAAACACCTGGGGTACTAACTGGGGCGCAAACGGACTTATTGAAATTCCAATGGACAGCCAAGATATTGCTGCTTTCTATGCAATTAACCTGTAAGTGCTTACTCAGTCTCGCACTTTCTGTATCGCGATTTAACAGTATATTTCGAAGTGAATTCAACAGTAATCAGTAAGGCTTTACATATTCATCCAATTTAACCTGATCAAATCAATCTCTTTTTTGATTTGCTCTAATGCCATTATTTAAGGCATGCGTTCATAGATAGAATTAGATTAGGAGGTTAGAACTGTCATAATAGGAGGTTTGGACAATATAGATATTAGAGAATATGGAATCGGTTCGTGAAAATGCATAATTGGAGTCACCGGTTTTTATTTCAGCTGAGTATTCAAAATCGAGTTAAAAAATTATTAGTTTTTTTCGCGCAACTTTACATTGTCCAATGCAGTTCGACCAGAACCATCTTCTTGAGGCGTTTCAAGCCTCCATGAGCAACAATCAAGCTTTAATCAACCAGGCTACCCTTTTCCTCTCCAAAGTACTAATATCGAAGTATGAAAGTAAATCTCACGTTTGCTTCTAGGCTTCGGAGCAGAAATTCTACCTACCAAGCTTGTTGCTGATTCTCGTTAATAAAGACGTACATAATTCACCGGTTTTTGCATGACAATAAACTTTCTTCGTTGCTAGGTCGATTTACACATCCGTCAGGCTGCGGCAGTCCAACTGTACAAAACCGTGCGAGAGAAATGGAAAGTCAAGAACGACACTTCTCTCATCCACAATGAAGATCGTGAGACTCTCAAGCAGAATATCCTTGATGCGCTTATCAAAGTTATTGATGTGAAAATTTTACAGTAAATTTCGCACTTAGCTGACGCTTGATCTTAACATACAACCAATTCTCAGCGTGCAATTAGAATTAACAATCCTCCATGTCGCAACCCATGATTTCCCGACTAACTGGACTTATATCTTTTCTTCAATCATCGACAAGCTAAAAAGTTCTTCAGATTTTACTGTGATTATGGGAAGCTTATATGCTTTATTGAATCTGGTAGAGAACTCATCACTATCTGGCTTAATTCACGATTTGTTCGCTTATTTTAGGTGAGAGCTTTCGAGTATCAATTGGAAGAGGCCAGAAAACCGCTAGATGAAATTGTTAATGCTGGATTCAGCACTCTTGAAGCATTCGGACAGCAACTCCTCAGTCATTATGATGAAATCCCTGCAGCCAAAGCAATGAGATTAATTCTTAAGATATTCTTCGCTGCAATTAATGTATTTTCACTTTACCAACCGCAGCTAATTAAGAAACAATAGCTCGAACTTCCGCACTATTTCAAGATCGAGCAGAACCTCGAAAAGTGGCTGACCTTTTTAAAAGCGATCTGCGACTCCCCAGTGCCTGCTGACGCTGAATCCGAGCCTAAATCAGATGAAGAAGTTCGTCTTAGAGAGAAGGTCGTTTATTGGAGCAACAAAAAGTGGTGCGGAGAAATCCTCAATAGATTCATGCAAAAATATGGCAATCCGAAAGCAGTCGCTGCAACCGAGATTGAATTCGCTCGCACTCTTCAAAGCAAATACCTTATTCTTTTCCTCGAAACTTTCGTGAAGGCTCTCCTCCGTCGAAAGACACATTTTGTAGCGAACAAATATACTTATTTCGCTTCCCAGTTCGTTTACCATGCGATCAAGCACGAAGAGATCTTCAACCGTCTGAATCCTTTACTTGAAGAGCTTCTGATGGATGTGTATTTCCCAATGGTGTTTTTAACTCAGAAAGACATACAAATTTGGAAAAGCGATCCAGTAGAGTACATCCGAAAGCAAGAGGATCAATCCAATACGCACATGGATATAAAACGAGAGGGACTTGACTGTATAGCGCACATCTGCAAGAAGCTTGCGCCTGATGGAAAGCGATATCTTTTTAAGTTTATGGAATTTATTGCGTATATCTTGGCTAACGGAGTGAACCCCCGTACGAATGCGAAGACAGACTTGGTCTGGAAGCAAGCGATTCTTCAATGTATCAATATTCTTGAGGGCCAGATCTCAAAGATAGACCTTATACAGTCCCAGATGGAGACGCTTCTTGAGCAGTATGTTATCCCGGAGTTCAAAAACGAGATTGGTTTTCTCCGCGCGGCTGCGTGTCAATTGTTCGGTGTGTACGGGCAGGTCGAGTTTAAGAAGCCTGAGAATGTCCAGGCTGCGACAGAAGGCATCTATAAATGTCTTCTTGACAGCGAGCTTCCTGTGCGAGTCTATGTAAGGAGTTGGTGAGGTTAATTTTAGTAATGATTGCATTTAGGCGGCTCAATCGCTTCAGTACTTGCTTGACCAAGAAATTGCTGAAAACCTCCTTCGGCCGCATATCCAAGATATCATTAAAATTTTTGTGAAGTTGATGGATGAGATCGATAACGAAGAAATAGTTACGTCACTTGAGGTATCAAATAAAAATAGCTCATCCCCTCTCATCATTTCCTTTCGAACTAAAGGGTGTCGTCGCTTGCTACCAAAATGAAGTCACACCATTTGCTCTTGATCTGATCCTCAAACTGGCCGATTCATTCTTTGTCTACGTTCACAATGATGATGAGGACAATGATGAGGCCGAGTTAGCCGCTGGTGGGTGCTTGGGCACAATCAAAAGAATCTTGGGGTCAAAGCTAAGCCCAGAAGGCTACCATAAAGCTCTGGATATCCTTCTTCCGCTTTTCAATTATTGCTTCTCAGAGAAAGCCGGTGATACCTTCATAGAAGAAGGAATGGGATGCTTCAACTGCATTTTGACGAACATGAACGAACTTTCTGAAAAAATATGGCATTATTATCTCGTATTCAATTACATCATTGCCGGGAAACCTAAAAACATCCCAATAAATATCGATTTGAGCTCTCTACCAGAGGAGAAGAAGCTCATCTATGAAGAAAACGACTCTGGCTGGGGTCCAGAGCATATTGAACATATGATAGGAGCATTACAAAATTACGTCTACAAAGGCAAAGGACTGCTTTTGCAGGCGAAAGACCCCGGTTTTGGATTGACTTACCTCGAGCTTCTCTTTAAATCGATCGAGAGAGTCTATGAGGTGAACAAAGAAGACGGAGATGACGTCCATGTTACGATTGCTAGCACCTTATTTATTGCGATCCTGGAAAATTGTGTTGGGCTTATTGACAATATTGTGCCTTTGATCATGGAGAAATGCGTCTTTCTATTAAACAGCAAGTTCCAGGAGAACACCTTTAAAAAAGTGTTGGTTCAAACGGTAGAGGCTGACTGTTTTCTCTTTTGAATGACTCATTTGATTTTGTTAGTTTGCGATGGGATTATGGTACAACCCTACGATAACACTCGCTTTCTTCGAGTCGAAGGGCTATACTCAGTTGGTTTTCAAGACTATCATGCAAATGCTGCCATCGATGAAATCAGATTTTGAGAAGAAGAGAATGATTTTCGGGCTCTCATCCATTTTGAAGCTTAACCCTTATCAAATCCCTCAGGTATCAGAGTCTTTTTTTTTAATCGGTCTAATTAGTTCCCTATTCAGCTCATTCAACAAAACTTCACGCAATTTTTCAAAGAGCTTATTGTATTGACAACCCAAGCACTCGAACTTCGAGAAAAAGATGATGATTCTGACCAAGGCGGAGAGGTAAACGAATTTCATTCACCTATTTTATCATCAATTAAATTAGGATATAGAAGCTGATCAGGACGAAGTATATTTTATCATGAGACCCTTTATCAAATGATGTATAGGTTCAAACTAACTCGAAAAGCCCGTTCGTTGATAAAGAAACTTTCAAAACCTCTGGAATGGCTCAGAAGAAATTAGCTGAAGAAGACGATGATGATGAAGACGATGAAGTGAGATCTTATTTGTTACTAAACTAACGGAATTTTTTTTTAACAGGACTATGAGTGGTCAGATAGTGCCGACCTCTACTACAAATCTCCTTTAGAAGACGAATGCGAAGTCCTGTACATGAGATCTTGCATGGAAAGTAACGAGATCCTTTAAAATTTACATTCTAAACATTTGTTTAAACCGCTTAGTAATGCAGAAGAACTTCCCCAATGAGTATGTTCAACTCGTCAACGGTTTGTCCTCAGAAGAGCAGGCTAAGCTGAAAGCGAACTTTGACCTTGCAGAGCAGCAGAAAATTGACTGTAAATTCCACTGTTATTTACACTTGAAATTGCTTACAATCTCTCTCCGATCAAGTTTTGAGACAACAACAAGAGCAGCTCGAGAAACAGCAGCAGCAACAGAATAAATTCACTTCATTCTAAAGAAACGAAAGTAGCAAATGTGATGTTTAGTCTTTCTTCATAATGAAGAATGTGTAGTAAGGCCTTTTTAGTTAGAATTGTGTAAGCTTTATTTGCGGTTTGTTGATTCATCCCTTTCCGTCTGTAATCATTGATGAATTCTTTCTAAAGCCCTAATGATTTCTTCTCTGTATTAAAAGGATAAATCGGCCATTCGACCATGATTGTGCTAGCAAAATCGGCAATAAAAACAGTCATATCTGTGCTTATAGTTGGGATATCAATAGTTATATCGGCTTTAAAAGCGCTGTTACAAAGAAGATCGATAGAGAGTTATATACAAGGGAAACATCTAGTCAAATTGTTTGAAGAAAAAAAAAATGTATCAGATGACAAAACTCTGAATTAAAGATCCGATTTGGGACCTAGAATGTCTAATTTATCGTTGAATTTCACGCTTTTTCCATGTTCTTTTTTAGGACTGCTTCTTCGAGCTGATTTGTCACGAGAGCTGGGATTTTTGTACATATCAGCGTTTTTCACAGTATTTTTGAAAGTTTCAACGAGAGCCTGGCGGTCTTCATCATCAAAGGTTTGAAACAAATCCATATTAGCGAACTGGAATCTCTTCCATAATCGTGTCTGCGTATCTCCTTGCAATCTTGATGGTTTTGATTTGAAATGTCGGTATATTGATCTGAAGAAAAAGATCACGACACACCATATGACGATTCTTGAAAGAAGCTCCCAGAGGTTTGATGTGGAAAGCATTTAGCTGCACCTTCTCTACGGACAGAATTTAATAATTTTAACTCTCTTCTAATTTAAGCTGCCAAATTAAATTGACAGGGTTGAGAAAATAGCTTTGTTTCACTTTTGTTTCCTAAAAAATAGTTTAAGTCAGTATTTCTGCTATTGATGCATGCTTGGTAATTGATTAGGTTTGTTAATTCTCTTTGGGGTCTCTTCAACTGCTTGTGTTCTAACTCCTTCAGTATCCGATTGTAAGTCTATATACTCAAATATGGTCGAGATAACCATACTGTTAAGGACTTCATCGTTAGCTATTGAATGCAACACCTTATCCTATCAGTCAGTTAATTCATTCAAGTCTGATCTGAGAGTCGATTTTACTATAACAGAGTGAAGTCATATTCAAATTTGAATTAATAGTTGCAGTAAACAGTCAATAGTACTATTTAGCCTTAAAGAACTATGGATTCCTTTAAGAAAACATTTTCGACGGAGAAACGCATTTGCAGTTATAATAATGTTAAGCCATTCTTTCTACCGATGTCACTACAAATAAAGCCTCCATTCTTCGTAATTATCTAAAGGAGGCGGTATCATCCTCTGAATGATTTTATGGATGATTACGAGTCAAAACTGAATTCATTCTTCAAGTTACCAATACTTCTTGATACCTACATTTTAGTTCAAAACATTCACGCAATAACCTAACAAGGCAGAGAAATACCATCACCTAAATACAAATTGAACCAACTTCTAAGCTATGATTAAACTTCAAACCGATTACAATGTGATAATTTCGTTTTATTTAATAATTATATAAATTCAAAGCTGATATTGATTAACTTCAAAGGGTAATTCGAAATTTTATATTAAAGATTCGCATTAGATCAGCCAAAGCTCAATATTCTCAGAAACGGCATTCAAAATGGCAAATGTTACAATTGATACTCAACACCCCGTAAAAGAATACGGTTTATTCAGCTGTCGCAGTCCCTGGGATTGTCTTCACTCAATTGTCCTCGTTTTAATAGCTGCTGCTTCTGTTTATTTGTTTATTCAAGCATATTCCATCATTTCCAAAGACCAATCGAAAAGACTCGACCGCATTGATTACATTCTTTTTATCCTCGCTTTTATACAAGTCGCACTCGTATTTTTAACAAAAACCCTATTCAATTCCACGCTCTGGATGTTCACTATCAACGCAATTTCATTAATCCAAAATATCTTTGTCTGCAGCATCTGCTCCTGCTATTGCTACGAGGAGGAGTACTACCCTATTATAGAGCGTGTAACAAACGTGGCTGTGACAGCGGCTGGGATAATCTGGTTCTTTTCATGGCTTAACGTGCAATCTGTGGATGATATTAATATTTGTCAAAGGGCGAACAATCTTCTTCTCTCAACGTTAAACCTCGGAATAAGTCTTCTCGGTTTGTGGTTCACATATCACGCAGTCAGGTTCATCGAGTCGTGGAATCAAGAAGTGTATAGGGTATCGGAAGGGACAGAAATCGAGATGAAATTCGTTAATTTGGCGAGGATAAAGAACCAAATCCTCGTTCTAACATTGAGTATGTTTGCTTCTACAGCGTTCCAATTTGTATGGGATTTCCATAAGCTTTCTGCAGGGAAGGATTCGGAAGGATGCGCTCAGATCTACCATCCTGGAAGTTTTGTCAGCTTTTTGCTCTTATTGATTCATGACATCACTTGCAAGCTAGTACCATCGTGGGCTATTTATTACATATATTATTGGCGTGATAGAAAATCGTTCGAACCGGTTTCGAACGAAAGGGAACTATTGCTAAGAAATTGATTAGCAGGACATCTCGTGGTGTCACATTTTTTCTTGTTGAAACTTTTTTTTATTCTACACAACATAGGTAAGATGAACTAAAGCCACTCTATCATATTTGCGTTTCCAACCATCAAATCTTCTCCATAAGCGCAGCTCAATTAATATTAACTTAAGACCTTAATGAGCGCAGGTATTTAGGATGAATCATTGTGAGAAAAATTGGAGAGCATGCATAATCATTGATCAAAGTTAAAGCAGCAAAGGCATATACAATAGCTATGTAAACTGAGGATTTTTCCAAAGTTTCGTCATAAATAAGAAAAAAAAAAAGCAGGATAAAATGAATTTTTTTATAATTCAGAGACTAGACGTATTCCATGAAAGGCTCTGGGCTCGATAAGTGCGATCTAACCGGATTTGTTAGCATTAAATCTCAGCTTGAAGAAATTTACTTGACATTATTCCCAGCGTTCTTAAGCAACGATTGTCTCCCTTTGCTCTCTGAGAACTCATTTTCGTTGATAGGCTGACCAACATACTTTGCCTCTCTGTAATCAGGCGAGAACGGCTGAGTCGTGTCATTATTGGTCGCATTCAACTCTCCTTGGAAATAATTTAAAATATCCTCAAGGAATTCTTTGCTCTGGTAGCTCAGCGGAATCTCATGATTAATGATTTCTCTGAGCGAGCAGATTATCGCCGGCTTTTGATGATGCTTATCGCGATATTCGTCAATGATTGCTTGAGGAGTGAAATATTTCTTCATCGCTGCCGCAGTAGCGCTATACAAAAAATGTTAGAGCTTGGGCCTCAAGGAGGTGGAAGTACTTTCTGACTGTATCTTCAACATCTCTGAGTCCAAAAATCATAGCTCTGAAAGTGTGTGGACCGAACAGCGCGAGTCCTTTAGCACATTCAGCTCTGATTTGAGGATTCTTGTCTTTAGTTAAACCTTCGATAAGCATTAGCTCTCCCTGAGGTCCAAACGAGTGAATGGACGACAGCGCCATCTATTTTATATTTGATAAGTATGTCTTTGGCAAGTAGAGTTGAAATTACTTCTCTTATCTGGTTAGAACCGTCTTGGAGGAAATAGTAAAACAGTGGGAGGATATTTTTCGGTTTAAGGTAAGTGATGTTATTGTTTTGGGCTTTAACACGAAGTTTTTCTAGAGTTGCGAGGCAGGCCTTTCTCACTTGTAGCATTTGATCGCTGAAGAATAGAGAAGATTAGATGGTGTAGATAAGTATTCAAATAGTTACCCAGAATTGCGGAAGAGCTCTTCGATCACAAAATCAATGGTTGGTTTTTCCACATCCGCCAGCTCTAAGCTTTGAATAATCGCAGCTTTCAAGACGTAATTCGAGTTGGGAGTGTTCTTCAGTATGTCCAAGAGTATCTGCTCTCCTTCAGAGCCAAGTCGAACCAAAGTATCGCAGACAGTGAGTTTATTGATAGTGCCATCCCTCAAAATTCTCACTAAACTCTGATAAAGTTGCGGGTCCTTTGGATTTCCGACATAACCCAGAGCTACGCAACTCGCTGTTCTAACTTTCCAGAACTGGTCTTTAAGAAGCTCCAAGAGTCTTTTATGAGCTCGTTGTGTTGAATGAGATCCCAATTTTCCAATCGCCCAAGCCGCTGTGGCTCGCACCTGCGCCTCTTGGTCATATAGCGCCTTGATTAGTCCTTCAACAGCATCACTGGCCTCGGGAAGTCCAATCAACCCAATAGCATTAACAGCCGCCTCTCGCACAGAAGCCACTTGATCTCCCAATGCGGCCATCAGCGCTTTCACAATTTGAGTCGGGATTTGCCCTGGTTGCTCAGGCTGTTTCTCAAGTTGTTGAGTCAAAAACTGGTAAATTGAGTATTCTGTTAAGATAGACTTGTCAAGGTTGGCTTCAGAGAACTGCCCCTCACTGAACGAAAAGTTCTTGTATTTCAGCGTAAGCAATCTTTGAAGAGCCGCGGTGAAATCTCTAGTATTGACTTCGATGACGTCCTTTATTTCTTGTTGAGGTCCTTCTTCGATTTCTACCTGAGATAGAGGCTTAAGGCTGCCGTAGTAGATGCACATTGTTCCGGGGTTATGTTGGTAGTGTTGGGAGACTTGGTAAGGAATCACAACAATTTTCAGCTTCACTTTGTCGAAGCCAGTGATCCTCCAAGGAAGGACTCCGCAGACAGCAGCTCTGATTTTAGGATTGGAGCTAGATTTGAGGAACTATAAGGAAAAACAATCAGTTTGAGTCGCAAGAAAAAAGAGTTTTACTTTCAAAAGGGCTTGTTCTCCTAACTCACCTGAGGCCAAGAGAGCACTGGCAATGAGAAGGCGATCTAAACTGCCTTCTTGCATCAGGTTGACGAGCGCTGGTACTGCTCCTCCTCGAGAAATAGCGCCGTACATTCTATTCATAGCGGCCAACGCGCTTGTTCTTCGTTTCGAGTCAATCGCAGAAAATTCATTTATCAGCGCTGGAACGATAATGCTGGCTTGGATTTCTGGACATTGAGCAAGCTTGTTCAAAATAAATAGCGGCAAGTCATTAAACTCCCTCGAGGTCAACTCCAACAAAGCTTGTAAGCCTGGGTAATCCAGACGCTGGAGAGCCTGGAACGCCTTTTCTTGAAGCAAAGGCTTTGTGTCATCGGCAAGGAGCGAAGAGAGCATTTTGATATTCGAGAACGAGACGCTATGAGGTCCAACGAAAGCAATGATTTCGATGCAGACCACCATTATCGCAGCCTCATCGGCTTCGTGATACACTGGCAAATTTTCAAAAATCTGAGAGAGGATATGCGCCATCTGATCATAGGTCACGTTATCGGCATTCTCGCTGATCAATTCAAAGAGATAGATCGCGGCACCAGCACGAATCTCCTCGTAAGAGTTTCTCAACTCATCGCATACTCTTAGAAGCAATTCGCTGAGACTCGCGTTATTTGTCTCTGGCATTCCCTTGAGGTAGTCAAGGAACGCTTGATAGCTTTTTTCTAAGAAGGGGAAATCGAGATGGGAGAGAATATCAAAATGGTCAATCTTTTCTAGGGTTTTCGAAAGCATTGGATCCTCTTGTATCAGAGATAACTTCTGCACTGTGAGGTGAGACTGATCGAAACCCTGAGCGTCTTTTTTTTCCTGTAAAGACATGTTGTGCATTTTCTTTTTGCTTGGAGAAGACGCAGAAAAATCAGTATCGAACACTTTCTGCATGATTGTTTTAGAGTTTTGCTTGAACTTGATTTGAGACTTGCCAGGAACTTCATAAAACACGTGGCGTGGGTCATATGCCTTGGTCTTAGAGCCTGGGCTCGAGGTTAATTTTTGATCGGTTGTCGGGGCGCTCGGTCGCTTGTTTAAGGTTCCTGAAGTGTTAAGGTCGCCTCCTTGTTTATGGTAGCCCTTTCCAGGTGTAGTGTCCTCCATATTAAAGCTTCTTGCTGAGAGAACGTTGCTTGTGCTGGGTTGCTTTTGAGTCTGGTTGTGGATTTGAGAGTACCCAGTGGGCTTAGTGTTTTCTTGTTGAGTCCTGGGTCGTGGAATAGGATCGTTGTAGGATTTGAAATCCATGTTTTTGTATGGAGAGGCGTCATTGGAGGTTCTTATAGCGGAAAAGTTTTCTTGAGGCTCGACGAAATCGTTGGAGTATCGTGATGACAAGCTTTCGCGATAAGGAGAAGGTCGATCGCCGAGTTTTTTGTCGCTAGGGTAGTTCATCATGGTGCTTTCGGTGTGTTTTGTTTTTTTCGGTTTATAATTAATAGAAATTAAATGAAATTCAAATTTTTGATTTCTTAACTGAGTTCAATGGGATCAAATCCAACGGATTTAATTCCGTTTAGATGCCTCAAGTTATCACATACGATCAATCTCACATGTTCTCACAAACATAAAAATCCTGAAGATTTGTTATCATCACATTCTTTTACCTCAGCTCTATTAGTTTGACATAAAAATTGCATACCTTGCCAAACCTACAATTTTTTTCTTCTGTAACACCACTAAAGCATCTGCAACTAGTAATATTACATCAAGAGATCTTTCAAGGTTTGATTGAAAGCTCAGTCTGGAACTCATCCCTATTAATGACAAAAAACCCATGTCTTCTCGAGCACTCTTCAAAGATGTTATTCGGATCGATCAGAAGCGATCAAACCGCAACAGCCATTCTGAGAGTATTCCGTCCTTAGGTTACATCGCTAGTTACCATTTCAATTTTGGTTTTAGACCAAGTCTTTAGGAGCCTGAAATTCATGAGGTTAATACTTCCAATAAAGTTAATTTTATCAAGATGATAGATGCATCTGCGAGAACCAGCACTTTCCTCAGACCGCCCGAAAGAGTCATTGGTAACTACGAAATCCTCAATAAGATCGGGAAAGGCGCTTATGGCACTGTCTATCGCGGTAAACACCGCGCAACAAAACAAGTCGTTGCAATTAAAGAGATATCCCGAGAACACAAAAAAGTTTCACTTGAAGCAATTAGAAAAGAAGCCCGCCTTCTGCTCAGATTACAGCATCCCAATATTGCCCAACTACTTGGATTCTACAACGATGAATCTAATTTTTATCTCATTTTAGAATACTGTCCTCATGGTGATCTTCTCGACTTTATTGCGAAGAATTTCCCAAAGAAATGCGTTCCTGAGTTCCAAGCAAGGAAACTCGCACAGCATATAGTTTCAGCAATAAGAGCAATGCATGAGCACAATGTCGTTCATCGTGATCTGAAATTGGAAAATATTTTAATTGGAGAAGACTACGTTGCAAAACTTGCAGATTTTGGCCTTGGACGCTCCGCTGAAGACTCTGATGTTTTAACAACGTATTGTGGAACGCCTCTCATGATGGCTCCTGAGGTCGTAGGAAGGGTTTATGATGCAAAATGTGATATTTGGTCTCTGGGAATTATGCTATATGAGATCCTCTACGGCAAAGTTCCCTTTCGCGGGCCTTTGAAAACCCGAGGAGATATATTGCGAGCGATTAGCGAACCTGATTGGCTGCAATTTCCAAAGACTGTGGCTGTTACAGAGGAGGCGAAGGATTTAATTTCAAAGATGCTCATTGTTGATCCGAAGGATCGGATTGATTTTGAAGATTTGTTTGCTCATCCCTGGATCACAGGACAGTCCAGCATTCCAGTGCCTGAAGAAGTGCTTCAATTAGAGGCTCAATTGAAGGAAAATCAGGAAGAGACAAAGATGGTACTAAATCAAATACGAGATGAGAGTAGAGAAAATTCACTTTTCTGGTATGAGAATGCATCAATTCTGAACGTAAGTCTCTTTTTTTTGGTTGGCAAATAGAGAATAATTGGCTTTTTTGGGATAGAAAAGGCAAAGCAAGCACCAACTTAAATTGTTCGAAGAGTTTTTCATTATTGGAGTCGATAAGGAGAGCGTCAATGCGCATGAAAAGGCAAATCCTAAGTATTTCACTGGCAATAGACTTTATTGGTAAAAAGATTAATTGGATAGGTCAGAGAAAGGAGTGCTGGAGCCAAAGATATTGTTTAACTATCCGACCGAGCCAAAGAAGCTAAAGTATTTATTTACTGAATTCGGTCAATTGATTGGCAAATTGCTTGACCTAGAGCTCCAAAAACTTATGTTCCAGAGCATTGTTTCCCTTCTGGAGTTGAAATAACCAAAGAGAAGATTGATAGTCTCACTGGACTATTTGAGTAACAAATCAGATTGAGTTTTTTCTTTACAATAACGGTTTGCTTTGCTCTGTACAGACGAGCTACGTTAAAGAATATTGAGGAGGTCTATCGGAGCCATTTCATGTTTAGAACGCTTCCTGAAGACTCTGATTCACCTGAACCAGTTACCGATGCAATGCTCGAAAAGCTCAATCCTGAGAAAGTTTTATATCAGATCTGTATACAAACAATCGATTACATCGAATTTGTACGTGAAACCCATATCAATTGCAACTAAAATCCTGTTCTCATCATAGGGCAAACCTGCGGACGACAATGCGAAAAAGAAGACTGGCCGTCTCGAAAGAAAGCATTGGAAAGCGAAAAGAATTTATTGCTTCATGACCTATTTCCCTTTCTCGAGATTATTTTTCGACGCTTGCTTTAGAATCATCGGTAAATCATCATCATCTCATTCAGTTCGTATTCATCATTAATCAATTTAGAGGTGTTCCGAGCTGACCGCATGAAATTTGCAATGCAGCTAGAAGAAAACTCTTATGAAAAAATTTCTGAAAATTTCGAGCAAGAAGTACATTCTGCCTAGTTGATTGATTATTTACCATCAGCTGCTTGTTTAGTTTTTCTTGAGAGATCGAATCAAACCTTATTTGGTAAAGCTACGAGAAATCTCGGTTCCTGAATTCGAAGAAACAATTGACCTTGAAATGGGCCGTTTTGGAGAAATGAAGTACCAGTTGCCGGCCGCAGAAAACGCGTCTGCCGTTGAGACGGAATGGGCTGCTCCAATCGTGTGTTCTTATATGCCCTTGAACGATCTCCTCCACTTAATGTCCTTGGTGATGTTGGAGAAAAGAGTTGTTTTCCTTAGTAGCAACTTGGCTCTTCTCTCAGCTACCTTGTAAGCTATCTGCTAATATTTCCAGTGCTAATTGCTCTTTTCTAAGGGTGACGATCCACAATCTCATTAAACGATTCCCTTACCCCGCTCCAATCGTATTCATTGATAAAACTCAGATCAGATCGATCATGGAAGACTCTATTCCCGTTCTCTGTGGTAATGACTTGTTGTAGAATTGGGTTTTGGACTTATCCAAATTGTGGTAGGAATAAATCAAGGATTCAAGTACTTCAGCACTGAAAAGCTGGCGAAAACGCATGAAAATGACATCTTTGTCATTTTGGAAGAAGACCAAATCTTTATCAGTGCCGATACGACTGAGATACCCGATGTAGAACTAGGCGATCTCCGTAGCTGCCTCCAAGAAGACTACAAAAAACTGAACAAGAATGCTCTGGATACGATAATCCAATACACGCTCTCAGACCCCCAACTTCTAACTGATACCCTTCAGCCTTCGAACTTTGAGAGCAAAAGAATCATCTACAAGCCGACGAATGAACAAAGCGATATTTGTAACAATATTATTAAGACAATTCAGAGAACTTTCAATGATTTCGTCCTAATGGTGCTTCCAGAAAAGCCAAAGAGACAGGACTTAACCAACGTAATATATTTACTTGTGGACTTGTGAATGTAACGCAATTTGTCTTGTAAATAATAGGAAATTGATGTCGAGGCACTTTTGAAGTTTATTAAGGAATCGTACGGCGAAGAAGACTTGTTCACTAACGAATTCGTGAAGACTCAAACATTCCGTGATTTCATTGAAAAACACTATCAAAATACTCAATCCGTTGAGGAAGAGCTTGGAAAGAAAGCGCTAGACAAGTCTGAGAAAATCCGACTCAAAACTGCTGAAGCGAGGCTAAAGATTCAGGAGATGCAAATCAAAAGGCTCAAGGCATCTTGGAGAGCCTCACAGAAGCAAGAACAAAATTTAGCGAACTTGCTAAAATCAACAGTAAATGGAAACTCACCTTCCTCCAAGAAATAGCTAAACATTAAGAAAATGCCATGTAGCTAAGACTTTAAGGGAATAAACTAGGGAGCTCGATGGACATCTGTCCAATGTTTATTTTCCGTGAGCAAAAATTATTTAACTCTTGATTTGTCGAGTAAATATGAGGCGATATCTATCAAACACACTGTTTCTTGTAAAATCAATAAATGCTTTATTCCTAATGGATTATTCTTTACGCGACTCCAATCACTATGATTACTTTGAAAACCTCTCATTTTTTCTGATGGATTTTCTACCTTAGCGAATATGCTGTTTGATTGATATATCATATCATCCACACCTGAATAAACACACGGAATGTTTTACACTTGATTCAAAAGCTAAATAGTCATTCTGTGGATCAGCTATAAAAGATTTTATTTCTTAAATAAGTCTCTAATCGCGATCTTCAAAAATGGCAAAATTGTAACCCTACCATCAGTGATCCCTTTTTTTCTGACCCATTTCCCTCTCTCAGCATTAAATACGGCAGAGTTGTCATTCTTCTCCACGGCAGACACGCTGGAAAGAAGGCTGTTGTTGTTAAAAGCTCAGATGAAGGCACCAAGGTACTTTCCCGAATTCCTCAGCCCAGCTCATCACTATGAACGTCACATTAGGAGAGAAAATTCGGCCATGCCCTCGTCGCCGGTATCGCCAAGTATCCTAGAAAGGTTACCAAGGTTATGGGAAGCAAGAAGATTCAGAAACGTACTAAAATCACCCCTTTCATTAAGCACGTTAACCTCAACCACATCTTGCCAACCAGGTAAGACGATTATTCTGAACCAACCCGGGTCTAATGATGTATTTGCTGTTTTTAGATACCAAATCAGTGGTGAGCTCGATTTGAAAGGTATTGTCACCGATGAAGCCCTCGAAACTAGAGATAAAAAGCAAGATACCAAGAAGAAGCTGAAACTCTACCTCCAAGATAGATACATCAATCTCCCTGAGGTTAAGGGACCAAATGACAAAACTTCCCATGTCAAATTCCTGTTCAAGAAGCTTAGATTCTAGGCGGCCGCGATAATAATTAGCAGCTGAATAATTTCACAATCCTCTGTTCTGATACCTGAGAATATATATTGCAAGTTGATTGACCTCTTGAATTGTCCGCTCCTTAAAATCTCAACGGCATCAACTTAAGAATGAATCAATAGCATACGAAAATTTAAGTCACTCTAAGTCCGACCCTATTGAAAGAACTGATAATGTAAGCGCAATCGATTGTGAATTGATACTTTCAAGCCGAACAAAGAGCAAAATAATCATTTAGATATGGGAAAATAGATTTAGATGAAATTCAGGGAAATGACTGAATGAGAGGCCTAGGAACCAAGTAAAAGAAGCAATTGTGATTTTATTTGAGGATATTGTTCCTGTGGAAAGCAAGCTAATTTTGCGAATACCGACCGACGCTTTATTAAAATTTATTTCATTCAAAGTGGTACCAGATCTAATTGTATGTTCTGAGATATTTCGTAGTATTTGAACGAGTTTTAATTGATCCAGGCTCGAAGAACACATTTGCTTACTGGCCTTGACTCTAAACCTAAACTAAAACGAAAGCCAGCCAATACAATGGTCTTATTATGATTCTAAGTCAAATAACAAGAAAATTTGAGAAAAGCGAGAGTATTCTCTCTTCGGAAGATTCTCTATTGAATGGATTCTTGAGTTTCATCAATGTATATCTGCTAATCGATGAAACTTGGCTAAATACTAAAGTTACCTCCACCAAGAGAAGTATTTTGTCCCTTTTTTTTACAATATGTAACAAAAAACACTCGATTTTAGTTTCATTTTGTGACTAAGCGCATTAACGGTGTGATGTGCTTATTCAAAAGGAGCTCTAACATAAATTTTACGCCAATCAGAGCGACCGAGTTCACTCCTGATAGACCTAAAACATTTTTTATTGAAGGGATGACTGAATATGAATATTTTCAGGCAATATGAAGACTTATACGAGAATTTATTTAGTAGCCAGCATCCTTGAGCATCTTGGCAAGAGCTTCAACGGCCTTGTTGCAATCTCCAGGGTTTTGTGGGAGGGTCTTTCCGTCCTTAGTGAAGTTGATTCCTCCGTTCCAAGTTCCGAAAACGATGACCTTGTTGGTTCTGACAGCGCAGGCACCGCCACCTTC
>ENA-UOTZ01001195-UOTZ01001195.1-compost-metagenome-genome-assembly--contig:-NODE-1195-length-18868-cov-18.331755_pt1 | contig 18868 bp, 13 predicted proteins | sample MGYA00238144_ERZ746983 | MGnify/ENA primary metagenome ERZ746983 (study PRJEB28759, sample SAMN06268863) | compost metagenome | isolation source: single cell | place: USA: California, Emeryville, Joint...
TCTGGAAAACCTGAGCGAGTTTCAAACACCCAACAGCCAAATGTAGCTACAAACCTCAGATACTATAACCCGAATGAAAGGAAACCGACAACACAGCAGCCAACTACAGGAGCCGACTTTGGTAATCTCCAGCAGAAAGAGAGACCGGAATCTGTCGAAGGCGGCTCTAGCTCATATCCTAGAAGAATCGGTGACGCAGGTTATTCATCATATGGAAGACCCGATCAAGGATCAAACTTGCAACCAACAGGAACTGCAGGAGAAGGCGCATACAACAGCTCCTACAAGCCCGTTCAATATTCTCAAGGACTACAAACCAATAAGGGAGATCAGCCTACACGAGAAGGAGGAGGAGAACCTATCCACGATAAGGGACATTTGGACAGCTCTCCAGGCACTCAAGGAATCAGACGGGGCGATTCTGGTTTTCAATATACAGGCAAACCTCAGTACACTAGCGCTATGCAGCCAATTCGTTCAGGAGGCCCTGGAGAAAGACAAGGCTATACTCCAGGTCAAAACGTTCAAAATTTGCAGCCAAAAAGAACAGTAGAAAACGAGGCGGGTCCTACTTCGATAACACAACAACAACCTATTCGAGGCTCTGAGACCGGATACAAATCATCCGGTCGACCAGAACAGGGTTCCGACGCTCAAGAAGGCAGAACTGGGACTCAAGGACCTCAAAATCAATATAATCCTCAGGGAACCGCTAATACATACCAGCCAAGAGCATCTTATACATCAAAATACCAGCCTACTCAAGGTACTGATAAAGGTCAAAACATTGGCACAGCTCAACCCGGGGCTTATGGAGGTTCCGCTTATAGACAACCAGACAAAACTAATCAGAGCCAAGACATACAACCAAATAAAACTGGAAATCTACCGGGCAACTACTCAAAAACACAAGGTCAATATCAGCCTTATAAAACAGGAGAGCCTGGTTCTCAAGGGTCGTTAGGTCCTGATCAAACGAGCAGACTCAATGAGTCGGGATCCCAATTTGATAAAAAATCACCGAGTGAAGCTCGACCAAGCTATGAATACAAATCATATCAACAAACACCCAAAAACACTCAAGCCAGCCAATATACTTCCAATCCTACTGTTAATTATCGACCTTATGGCGGGACACAAGGTACTGAATACCGTCAGCCACAGCCAAACACTCAAGCCACAGGTCCACAGTCCAATCAGAACCAAACAATGCAACAGCCATCATATCCATCATTAACAAACACAGAAAATCAACCATTAGTTCAGAGTCAGTATCAACCTGACACATTTTTGTCACCTGACGGAAGAGACTTAAATCCATTGAATTTGCAAACTTCTGAAGGCCAGCAAAAACAGCACCCGACTTATGACACAGCCACAGGCAAGCTCATATCTCCGCCTCAGGGATCGTACACTTCTCCAACTGATACCAGAGGAATGTATGCTGGTCCAAACAAAGCGACCACGCCTTTCTCAGCTTCTCTAAATGCCAATACACCAAATCAACTCAACTATCAAAGTCCTACAGGAATATCACCAACCAACCAAGGGTACACCTCAGGAGCTGGCGCTTACGCAAAACCTCAGTTGATAAACCCATCGGATCCTAACGTTACCCAATTTAGCCCAGAGCAGCAAATCTCAAGTAACATCAACGATCAGAATAACAAACCCTTAGCCACGTCAACATACACTGAAAGTGGGCCATTCACAAGAGAAGGAAGATCTCTGCCTCCAACCGGAAACGAGCGTACTAGGCTTGCCAAATCAATAGACCCAATGAAGGAAATGGGCACAGGCGCCATGGGTCGAGGGCCAGGATATAATTCCACTATGCCCACTGACCACGGAGGAATCGCGAGGTCATATCTCCCTTCCCCGCAGGTTACAGAAAGAATTCCGCAATCGATTACCAACGTAGGTGCGATGAAAGATAAGCTATCTAAACCCGATAACTATATGTTCAAGTCTCTAGAGCCAACTGGAACGCAAGATTCAGCCATGAAGAATACCACAGGTCCAATGTATTACAGTCAAGTTGATCCTCATGGTGGTCTAAGGAATAGTATGCTCGCGCTCGTCGGAGTCCAAGATCTGGCAGGACTGTGCGACGAACTTGCAGCAGAAAACGAACGGTTAAGGGCCCTCGCCGCTCAGAATGAAGAGACCATTCGTAACTACAGCGACGTTTTTAATAAGTTCGAGGTTCGGAACGAGTCCCAAATGGAGGCAATCAGAGCTCAATACCAGGAAAAAATTAAGCAAAGAGAAAGAGAAATTAATGAAATCAAAAAGAAATTAGGAGAGGACGTCTAGAATGTGGGATAAAGCTCTACCGGTGGGTGGAATCACCACCGGAAGACTGAACTTTTCATAGAATTTTTGAGTACTTTTTGCTATTTTACATATCTCCTCGTTCTAACTACCTTCAGAAGCTGTCATTTTATTCGAGAGATGTACAACAATAATGGAAGCTGTCTCTTCTTTTCTGCTTTTGCATTAAATAATTCCTCTTTATAATGTAATCAGATTTTGCATGAATAAGTTTTATGAATCATTGCAAAGGGAATTAGATAATGAATGGGATACAACGATAGATAGTGAAAACATCGCAAAGCATAAGCAATATGATGGGAGAAAATAGATTAACCCCAAGCAATGCTGCTCGCGCAACTTAATATTAGCTCACCTCCTCTGCCATAACACTAGCACTGTATTAGAATGTGAGTTCACAAGAATTGTATTACTCTAAACAGATCCACGAGAAGCATATTGGGTGCCGGGGAGAATGCGCTCATACAAAACATATACTAAAAAAAAAAGATCAGCAAAGCACACACTGAGATGGTCGAACCATTGATTCTTCGGGTTTCATGCCCTGTCTTTTACGGAGCCAGGTCAAAAAGTATCCTAATGAAAATTTCCCTGGGAATTCTACCGTTAAATCATCTTTTAAGGGTGCATCTTTGCCGACCGGCTTAACTGTTATTTTGATTTTCTCTTCAGTTTTGTAACCTGTTTTTGACGATGAAAGGAATGCCATGCCAGCCTAAATCAATGAGTACCTGTTAAATCAATGGGATTCGAGTCCATTGCTCTTAGTGTTCTTGATCAAATAATTTATCCTTTAATACAATAGCTATTTTCTGATGATAATACATCTCATTTTTATATTCAAGTCTTAATGATTGAATTGCATTTTCTGCAACCTGAGGCGAGGCCTAATCTCGAAAACTGTCTAGTATTATTGAATGATTTCCAGGTTCGTTAAGGGTTCCCATACGCAGGTGTTACTGGTCGTATGGTCATGGAAATAGATAGTACTTTGGAGTCTTTAACATAAATACAACCCTTGATCGTATTTAGCTACTAATACTAAGCTCTACGAAACAAGACATAACTATTGCGCTCAAACTATGAAAACATGTTCATGTAGACCATGAATTCGTGTCTTATCTCTTCTTCATCCTCAAGATCCTTTAGTCGCTTTTCTCTTCGCTTGCGTTCCATGAATGCTTTGAAATTAGATTTATCGACAATTTCGGGCTCCAGCTTCGCCAATTCTATGATCTAACACACAATTCTTTGATTATTTAGAGGCAATATGCAAGCTTACTCTAGCTTCTCGGTCATTTAGGTACATGCTGAAATTGAAAACAACATACGCGACGACTGGACATAGAAGCAAGGCAGTTATATTAAGTCTTTGATCTTGACTGATTGATCTCCAATATCTGACTGGCCTTTCCATAAATTTTAGTCTAATTCTTCTGCTACTGTATTCATCGTCCGTTTTCGTGTATTTTCGTAGATATCCGTGCTTGTCGTAGTAGTGAACAGTGTTTCCTTCTTCTTTTATAATTCTAGCCGCTCGCGAGCGTAAATGGTCTTTATTGAATGGCGCATTTGGATCAGGCTTGTTCATTGGAAGTTGATTCTATTTCCTTTAATTCCTACCTCAATAATAATTTAAATGCTAAATAACTTAGTGCATTGCACAGTCCCTCTCATATATGAAACCTAAATTGATTATTTCTTCGTTCATAAAAAGATTACCCGTTCTGGCTTGAGCTCATACTATTTCTTAGTAGATTCGATGCATTTAGCCGCCGAGATACTCAAAAAGTTGTTTCGAATAAAAAAAAAGTGTTGCTCTCCGTACTAAATCGATGATTGATTAAAAAAATTCTCTAAATAAAGCTTAATTTTCACGCATATGAAACCGAATTATACAGCCAATGAAGGCACCTTTTCAAAAAAGCTTCAACAATCTATCTGGGAATCAATTGGGTCGGTAGAAGACAACGACAAAATGGTTCAAATCACTTAGTATCTCCGCTCTAACCTGCTTCTTATAGGGCTGGCATAGCCAAGCGTTGAATGGGCTCATAGAATTGATACCCGAAATCAAAAGCTTTGGAATTTCAAACATTACGGATCCAGAAACCATAAAGCTGTTGATTAGAATGTGCAATAAGTACGCATGCAGCTTGCTTAGACAAGGTTTCTTCTATCAAATTGCTCATGAGGAATTATATCGATGGAACTAGGCCGCAATGACAAAGCCCTTGACCTCTTAGAATGTGCAAAATTATTAGCGAGCTCTGCGCAGATGAAAAACCAAACTGATCTCGACTACCTCAAAGCGACGACCTATAATAATCTTGCAATTTATTGTCATCAGTAATCCTCTTTTCGGCCTCTCAGAAATCGAATTGTTTGCTTAGGATTGAGAATCGCGTACTGGCTGTGAAATTCCTGAAGAATGCTATGCAACATGATTCCGCATTGCCTTCGAATGCACGTGCAATCTGCTACAATAACATCGCTTCTCTCAATTTAAAGATCTTGGTCTTTGATAAAGCGCTTAAATACAGTAGAGCGGCCGTTAGCCTCGTGGAGGAAGATGTAAATGATTAACATTGGAGAGTTCAGAGACGAACTAATTCAACTAGGTCTATACGAATATTAAAACAGCTGGCTCGCAAAATATGAGACTCAAAGAAAACCCAGAATTTATGAGAAATCTTCAAGTGTTGCTTTTGGGATATTTAATTAGCGCGAAAAGCCTCGAAGAGATGAAACAATCGAATGATCTGAGCAACGTACCTGATGGCATGCCTGATGAACGAACGCTCTACTCTAATGGAGAGAAGATTTCGAAGAAATTCAATGGGACTCATCACTTGCTCACACTAAAATTTCAAAAATGTCTTCAAAGATTCGAGGACAAAACTTCCACACGCTCATCGGTCAGAGTGAATGCCATGGAAAAAGCAACAAGATTATCAAATCTTCAGGAATCTTCGATTGATAAAGGCAATGGAATCGAACTTGAACAGGCTCTTCATGAAATGAGTCCAGCTCACATTAAAAAAACTTATTCAAGGGAATATATTATTAAGAAAGGAAGCCATTCAAATTTCAAGTCAATGAGGGTATAATGAATAATTATTTGAATGAGCAATACTTATTTTATTTTATTTTTTTCTTTTAACAGCATAACAAGGCTGAAACTGGTCAATCCGAATCCGCTGCAGACACCGAGGGTTCAGAGTTCGATAACTACCGATTCATGGCGTCCTCTCTTGGAAGGAAGCCACCTTCACGAAAAACAAGAGTTTCTTATAGAAAATTTAACTCCAGCCTTGACAGACCAAAAAGCAAAGGCTCAGAGTTCGAGGGAGCGATTAAAGCTTTTCTCAAAACGCAATTGAAACTTGAAGATCGCATCACAAAGAGACTTGAAGAGAAGTTTAAACTTCTCCAAAAAATCGACCAAGATCACCAACCCCATAAATACCAAGAACTTGAAGAACAAATTCTTAGGCTCAAAGCTGAAAACGAACTAAACCAAAAGATTAAATTCGAGAAAGAGCTCGAGCTCGAAAGACTTCGTTTAAGAAAGGCGTCAGAATCCTCATTGCCATTCATTCCAAGCTATTCTCATGTAATGGGGGCTCCACAATTTTATAATCCCGCATATCTCCCTTATCCTCCAAATTTCCAATATCCACAAGTTCAGCCAACAGATGACGGCAACAATGTGAACGGCATGCCTTTAAATATTCTTCAAGGCCAACAACCGATGCTCGGCGGGGTGTCACATCCAGGAAATCTCAATCAGTTCCCTCAACGATCCCGAAGCGCCAATCCCAGCACGAATATAACACAAAACGAATTGTTCGATCAGGAGGAGAAGAAAACCGAGCAAAACGGGAATGGTTTAAATAAAGAAACAAACGGAGGTGCAAATAATTCTATCTCTTCGAAGCCCAAACCATTGAGAATCGACATGAGTCCGATTTTAAATGAAAGCCCCCCGAAAAACCAGACGTCAGCACCTTTGTCACATCATGAAAACGGAGTCAAAGTATTCAAAGAGCCAAGAGACAACGATGGCGGGAGCCTCACAAATATAAATACCCCTAAGCTGTCAAACGGATTAAATACCAGTATCGTCAACCAATTAGGTGGCAGACCGCAGTCAAGAACCCATCTTGACGACTCTGAAATCCACAGCCCATTCCCCATTTATAAAACTGACACTTTTGGTCCTGGGGGGCTGAAGAATCTCATGTCTGATCTGAAAAGACCCAGCGTCACTCAGCCTCAATCAACAAATGCAACTGGAGGAGGCATACCAGCCACCAATTTCATTGGAGAAAACGAGGCCCCTCTGATTCAACACAAAAATAAGACCGAAAATACCTCATTAAATGAGCTAAAAGGACCATCTTCAGCGTTTTCAGGTGCGCTACAGCTCATTGTCGAAGAGTCTCCTAATAAAGCACAAAAAGGCTACCTTTCCCCCACCGGCGAAGAGACTGAATCCCATGAACTCTCTCATTCAGGCCGTTTGGGAACTAATAATTTCGATGACGCTGCTAAGAAAGAGAGTATTAAGTCTTTAACGTCTCAGATCGCTGATCCGAAGCAAGCCCCTCAGCAGCAGAATAAATTGAATACGACTTTGCAGAAATTGGTTCTTGATTTTGAAGAGGACAGTGGCGATGAGAAAAACTTTATCAAAAGAGATGACAGTTTCCTGCTTCTAAATCCTACAGATGATGTCTTAGAGTCACCGAAACCTTGTGATTTGCTTGATCATCCAGAGCTGCTACTTTTACCAAACACAGCATCGATTACGAAAAAATGTTTTGAGTTTTCCAGCAGTCAAGTCTATAAATTAGAATGCATTCTTGAAAGGTTTGGATTCGACATGAGGATTAAGGTGATTTTGTCGACAGTGACTCCAGGGAAAACTCCTGACACTGAAATCGCGACAGAAGTAATCAAAATGAAAGATATCCGCAAGGTTCTGAAGCATGTCGAGTACCAAGACGTGATGCCGCTGACTACGAGTCTCAAATCGATTAAATCATTTTCTAGTTTTATGAAATATTGCTTTGTTCCATTTGTCTGGGTAAGGATCGCACTTTACCATTGCCCTTACAAATTTTTTAGATTTGTCAAGACAAACCGATTGAGTTGAGAGCAAAAGCAAAGGGTCTGCTAGATGATGAACTTACTCACCTGTTTTTCGGAGAAGGCTGCATTGTGGGGTTATATTACCTCTCTGAAACAAACTTTAGGGTCGTTCTAACAAATTTAAACACGTAATAAATCAACTTACTTGCTATTTACTAATTTTTGTTATAATTTAGAGGAGTAAGCTTCAGGATCGAAGTCAATCTTGACGACAGCTCGTTTAACAAATTTTTCGAGCTGCACTCAGACACGCCAGTTGAGAATTACAGTGAAGTGATCCTACAGACTACTGATATTCTTGAAGATGAAGATGCTGATGCAGATGAGCTAAAAGAAGTTGAAGCTATTGTAAAAAGAGCCGAAAATGTTGACGAAGTGAGGGAAGAAATCCAAGTTTGCAAGTTTAAAGGTCAGAACGAAGAGAAAGCGTTCGTGGATTCTCTGATGGATACGCTGATCGAGATCGAAACCTTTTTGGGAGCATTAGGCTACGATTCTTTTGATAAAATAACCGCGCCTCAAACGACCAAGTTCACGAAGCTCCGCTACTTCCAAGAAGGTAAAAAAAGAAATGTCGCCTTCATGGCAGAACAACCTGAGACGGAAAAATACAGAGTCCACATGAAAAATTTCTTCCAAACCTATGGTATTCAGACTTACCTTTCATAATCTAACAAAAACGCTTTTATAGCTCCTGACGGCGTTAAAATTCAAGCTGAGGGATATTTCGAGTACAACATCGACAGCTTCTGCCACGAGTTTGGCGTTGATTACTACAAAATGGACCTCGAAGACCGAATGGCTTTCTGCTCGCTAGTGACAGACTGCTTTGAGCTCAAAACCCACGATAAACGTAAACAATTTCGTTCATTAGTTCGTTAGTCTTCTAACATTTCCTTTCCTCTGAAGCGATTGACGAGGAAGACAGAGACTCCTATGAAGCCAACCCCATCATACATACGACAGTCGATAATGGGTGTTTCTATAGAATCTTCAAAGGTAATGTTACTGGAGCCACTGAAGTTAATTGTATATTGGCAGGTACCCAATACAAGTTTCCGGCTACTTTCACGCTTGTGGGAGTGAGAGGATACCCAGTGGGTGTGAGAGCGACGATCTTCAACCCGGATTCCTGCAAGGAAAGCGGTGTGTTCATGTTCCTGGAACCGTCATGCTGGAAGAAAGTGCCGAAACAATTGAAGCCTGGCGAGAAGAAAAAGAGGACAAAGAAATACGTGGGTCTTCCAATGATCGAGGAATACAATCTAGCTCCGATCCTCAAGGGCTATGGATTTAAAATAATCGACGATTATGTAGCGTTTGAAAGCAGCGCCAGCAGAGTGAGAGTGGCAGGAGTACGCTCGATGAGAGGGTACTCCTACGTTGATAGTCTTGAAAACGCTATTACGATTCAGGGTGTGATTAGATATCTGAAGAAAAACACTGATCTTTTCGAAGGGCTTCTGAAGTAATTAAAACAAAAAATTATATCGAATGGTAGATTTTTCAGTGTTTTTTTGTTTTTTTGAATTTAAGGCGAATTGTGAGTATTTATTGTGCATTAATTTTTTTTATAATGAGTGTGGTTGCCATGATCAAGTGAGCGGGCGAGTGTTGTTTTCTACAATTATGTGTGCTTCCAACTTCATAGTCACCTCAGTTGAATATGTGTGTCTAAAAATTTTTTTGAAATTATGCAGATTCTGCTGGTGTTTCCCAAGTTAATTTGTATGTATCTTTTATTTTTTCGTTCTCATGTCTAAATTCACTTAAAGCCTTAACAAAATTCAATTTATCGGTGTTATAGATGTGGAAAAATGTACAGTAATTAGGATTCGATCAGCACAAAAATGATTAAATTGATATATACAAAAGATAGCATAACGATCCTCTCCACTTATTAATTTAATGTCATTACACTCTTCAAGGCTGCTATCTCTCCTTCGTTGGATTCTACCTTCTTCTGGAGCTTCGTAAGCGACCTATCGCAAGATATTTAGTATTGCCTTGGAATAAAAGAATTTGTTATTACTTCGATAATGTATTGATCTTAGAGTCCATGGTCGTTCCCGCCGTCGACAGTTTCTCAGCGCTCGAATGCTCCATTGACTTCTGTAGATATATTGCATTAATAGCATTCTATTACATTGGCTTACCTCCTGCTCATCGTTCAAATTGCCAAGGGTTCCTTGCTTTTCCTCTTCAAATTGTGGCTCCTCTTTTTCTGACATTCGGAATATCGAGCTGCCCTTATTATCATCAGACAATATTTTTGACTCTGGAATATTCCCTAGAGAAGTTTTAGTCTGAGTCCTCTCAGAGATCATTGTGCTCTCTCGGCTAATCTCGCGAGAAACAATAAGTTTCTTTCGCTCTTTTTCCAAAGTTGACACTTCAGGTTTTTCCTTCAACTCATGCTCTGCCCTTTCAATCACTCGGGGCTGCCTAATCGTGTTATAATCCACTAATTCTTCTCTTTGAGGTCCTCCGAAACCAGCTTCCCAGACCAACACATTGCCATCCTCATCTCCACTCGCAAAATAATCACCCTTAGGTGAAAACCGTGCCACTGTGCAAGCTCCCTCATGCCCAACGAGCGTCCTGCCAAGCTTCAAATACCTTAAATCCCAGACTCTAAGCTTGGAGTCGTCTGAGGCCGATAGGAGGAAACTCCCAGAAGGATGAAATGAAAGGCTGTTAATACTGCCTGAATTAGCCTCAAGACTGTGAATTAGTTTCTTATTCCTGATATCATACAGCCTAATCTTCATATCTTCTCCAGCTGAAGCAACATAAGGATAGAACGGATGAAAGACCACTGAATTAACAGGACCAGTGTTATCCAAAAACCCAAGAATCTGTTGCTTGTGGGCAATGTCCCAAATTCGTATCGAGCTATCCTTCGAACCAGAAACGATAAAGTAGTTGAGTGGATCAATATCTGTGCAAGTAACAGGACCATCGTGACCTTCGAAGGTCTGTTTGAGTTTGTGTGAATCTGAATCCCATATCTTGACCGTTTTATCGTCGGAAGCAGTCACGAAAAATTGTCCATCAGAGTTGTACTTGATCGATCTTACAGCTGCGTCATGTCCCTTGAAAGCATATGAAGGACCATTTCTATTAAGTATTATGAGTGGTCAATTGATGTTGTTGAAGAAAAATTTACTGAGCGTTGAACCAGAGATGTATTGTTGAATCTTCGAAAGCCGAAGCTAATATTCTTCCATTCGGAGAAAAGCTTAAGTCGCATACAGCCGCCTGTTAACAAACGATTATGTTAAGAAGGCAAGTTAAGATGAAGAGATACTCTGTGGCCAGCAAACTTGAGTTCTTTTCTGTTAGGATTCATGTTCCACACGTAAATGACGTACTCACTAGAGCATGAGGCGAGCTGCCTCCTAAAATTACGATTTTTCATGAGATTCCGAAAGGTATGTTCGGAGATTACATGCTTTTGCTAAAAGCGAGAGAACGAATCGGTGCTTTGTGGCCTCGAAACGATCGCTTGAGTTTTGGGTTCACCGAAGTGAGGTTTTGCTTAAACGACTGGCTGCTTTGACTCATTTGTTAATGCTTTGTGATAAGACATGATCGATTGGAATAAGAATCTCGAGACTGATTTCTAGAAAATGTTTAATTCAGTATTTTTCAGATCGTAGTCTAATTGTTGAACTCACTTAAAGTCACAATTCAATGACTTGTTTCTTCTTGAAGTGAAGGTAATTTGTTGAAGATATTGAAGCTATTCTTCTTCGTTATAAAATATCAATGTGATCCACCAGAGAAACCCTTTTTTGTTATATAAGGTCTGAATTTAACATCTAATAGTACACCATGAACTTCTCAGCATTACTATCACTTTAATAAGAAATCTTCTCTCAAGAGGCTTGTGTTGCAACTGAACATTGGAAGTTCTATTAGAGATTGCTTTGATAATTCCATTTCATGTTCTACCATGATTTGACCCTGAAGATAATGATACATACAACTATTGCATATTCGTTGATCAAGTACCCATTTATATTGTCAAATTTTGTCTTCGAATTTGAATCATAACGAAAATCCTCGAGAAATTGCTCACAATTTACAAATCCTTCTGAAATATTATCTGATTGAGAAAGTAATTCTTGCTCTGATTTATCTTGGAGGGAATGAACTAATGCACATTGTCGGCTGTAAGTGATATCAAGTCGAAACGTATCGCTTCTGAAAAATTCTCAGCAGTATTGCTTTTGTTTTTTTCACAATCAAAATTTATTCACTTTCGATTAATTTTCAAAACGATAGATACCGAATATATGTTTAATTCATTCCTTTGAAATCTTCCGACTACCTCATTCTTTAACTTCCCACCAATTCCGAAACTGGACTCCCTCTTTTTGACTCAAAAGGAGTATCTCTGTCGATTTTTTTTAGAAAATTGCCCATTAATGACGTTTTTTTTTTTGTAAATGCTTAACAACACAGGTAATTTGAAACCCACCGAGGATACTTTATTTTCCATTTCTTTACTAATCGCCAGAGTTGTTGAAGCTCGTCTTGTCTTCAGCTACCATCCTTAAAAAATATCAAAGAGGTGCAATCCTTTTCCTTGACTTTAACTCTGCAGATCAAAATTATAAATTCTTATTTGAGTGCAAAAAATCTGTCAGATCCTTCTTCATCACAGGTTTTTTAAATGAAAAATTTTAAGAAAATTGCGACTGCACTCAAGTTCATCCGGGAAGTACGAAGACGTAAATGATATTGATGAGAACAATTTACTAAATTTCAATTCCAAATTTTCCAGCCAATGAAGAAAGTGAAAATGGTTCTAGCTCTACTCAGAGAATTGATGCAGCAAATCATGAAGCAAACAAATCAAAATCACCTATTAAAGATCAGAAATTTGGAAAGAGAAACAATTTCAAAGGAGATGGAAGTGGCAGAAAACAGCAGCAGCACGCATTGAAACTCGAAGAGTTCGAGAAACCATTATTTGATTATAAAAAACATCCGAGGAAGCTGCTACTTAGAGTTGACACTGATGAGGTTGATACATTTGTTCTTAGGAAAAAAGGCATTGAAATTGAAAGTCCTACTATTCAAATGGAGAAAAATGAAGACAGCAGCGAGCATAGCCTTGAGAAATTATCAGAAGTTGATGAAGAGGAAGAAAAGTCTATTCATGATCATCATAGCCCGGAATCAATAGAAAAACTTCGCAGACAACAAATTTCGAAAACTGAAGGAAATTTTATAATTAATCGGCAGCAAGGCACTTTCTCAAGCGCACAAAAACCGGTTAATCTAAATTACTCAGAATCTTTGCCTGCCATCGAAAGGAAGGCGACTCAAAAATACCAAAGAGGGAGTTCGATCAAAAAAAGGATAGAACTTTCTGAATATGAAAAACAGCCCTTCTCCGACAAAGAGAGAAATACACCTGCAAAAGAAGCAGAGAATCATGTGGATGATCATGCAACCGATCAATTATCGAAAGAAGAACACGAAAATCAGGCCAATTCTGAGGAAAGAGACGAAGGAAAAGATTTTGGATTGGGAATTCCAGTGATAAATTTATCAAAGATCATTACATATAACTTACCTCTGGATCGGTAGGAAGTTGTTGAACATGAAACCATCAGTTATCGAGAAGATCCAAGATATGCAAAAGTGAAATGGCTTATATTTCCTGACGACCCATTCATGGCGCTTTGGGACTTAATTCTCATGCTGTAAGCGTTAATATCTGATTTAAGATCCAAAGACTAAATTCTCTCTCTCTTCTAGGAATCTGATTTACACGGCGCTGATTACACCATATGATGTAGCATTTATTAGAAATAACTCACCAACTACCCTTCAAGTCGCAAACTATATCTCGAACGTGGTTTTCTGGATAGATATCGTCGTCAATTTTTTCAGCGCATATTTCGACAGCGAAGAAAATCTTGTCGTCTCTAGAAAGGTACTGTCTTAAACTTCCTATTTTTCCCTTATTTAGTAATGACTTATATTCCTCTAGAAAATTATCCTGAAGTATATTTTTGGCTGGTTCATTCCCGATGTGGTTTCAGTCTTTCCCTTCGACATCATCTTCGAGTCTTCGAACAACTACAATAAGATTCTGAGAGTGACACAAATTCCACGTCTCTACCGCTTCCTTCGACTTGCAAGGTGATATATAAAATATATAGCAGCCATGATTTACTTGAATCCACTCTATTATTAATAGGTTAGCAAGGATGTTCAGGTTGGTGAAAGAAAAAAGCACAATTTTAAAATACCTACAAGAATGGTTTCACGTTCGAGCAGGAATAGAAAGATTTTTTTTCGCAGTTCTCTCAATCTTTATTTTCTGTCACATCACTGCGTGTATTTGGTACCTCATCTCCACTTTCAATGACGGAGACACTTGGCTTGCTATGATGATTGCGAATAACAAACTCCCATCAGATCCTGCAAATTTCGATGTAATCATTGCTCTTCGGTGACTTTTATCGTTCATCTTATTCAAAGATTTATGTCGCGTCCTTCTATTGGGTGGCTCAGACGGTCGTTACCGTTGGGTATGGAGATGTATCTCCAGTAAATTCAATTGAGAGGTAAGCCAATGAAGCCACAAAGAGCAGCTCTGACTATCTCCTTATATTTGTTAGACTCATTGGCATTATGTTGATGCTGTTTGGTGCTTTCATCTACTCATTAACTGTCGGCTCTCTCTCCTCGCTATTGGCTAATCTCGACTCTAAAAACCAAGCGTTCCAAGAAAAAATGGACACACTTATCAGACTGAAGCAGCAGTATGATCTTGATAATCTCATGTACAACAGGATTAGAAAAGCGCTGAAATATGGTCTTAGCAAGTAATAAAATACGAGCGAATTTACCTAAAGATGTTTCAAATTTGTTTCAAGCCATGATGACGATCGAAACGAATTCTTGAACGAGCTTCCAGTCCACTTGCGGATAGAACTCTCAATGATTATGCACAAGAATCTCGTTAATAATATTCAATTTTTCAAATATAAATCCCCTCGCTTCATCGCCTTTATTGGACCGCTTCTCAAACCCACAAAAATAGGGAAAAACGAATACATTTGCACAGAAGGAGAATATGCCAATGAGAGTAAATTCATGTTCTCTAAACTGTCACAACTCCTTTTTTTTTCTCATAGTGTATTTTATCAAAAAAGGGACGGTGTCGGTTGTATTGAAAGAATACAACAATTTTCCTTTCCTGAGCATTACAGAGGGATATTACTTTGGAGAGGTCGATTTGCTCTTTAGTGAGACCCGTAGGCATAGCTACATGGCTGAGACCGAGTGCGAGTTGCTGAGCATCTCCAAGAAAAATTTTACAAAGATATTCTTTTACGAGTTCAGAGAGATCGGAGGGGAAATCTACAATACAGCACTGAAAAGAAGAGTGAGAAATCATAAAGCATATAAAGAGGCTCTTGCGTACTGCAAATCTGAAGCAAAAGCGCAAGCTCTTATTTTAAAGAATAGCAACATGCCCAAAAAGAAATTACTCAGGCAGGTATTAATTGATAATGGGACGAGTTTAATGTCTTTTAGATAACAATGCCGCGAGAAGCAATTAACGAAGCTGGAGCTGATAAAGGAAGAGAAGCAGATGAGAGAAGACTTGCGGGTGGTTCAGAACACGATATTGAAGAGAATAAAGGTCCTGAGAGTTTGGAAGTCCTCAAGACATCTCAACACATCGTTAATCAATCACAAGAGAACGCGGCTTTCTTTAAACAAATGGAAAAGTTAAATGAAGATGTACAAAATGAGGAACATATTTCAAGGGAAAGCTCTTCATCGAGTTCAAACTCCCCGAGCGGTCTTAACTCGTCTCGAGACAACAACTTTGGGGAAAAAAGCAACCACAAGCAAAAACGGTGGAACAGGATACAGGGAGTTTTAGATTCAGTGAATGATGAGCGTGACGAGGGTAGTAGTTTTCTTTTGTTTGAATGGAAAAAATTAATCGTCTCGTAGTTTCTATCTCATCGAAACTTCAAAATACAAAAGGATCTCGTGGATCAATTCTCCAGCGTAGATCATTCCTTCAGCGCGGATCAATTCTAGCTGGAAATAAACCTCAATTAGATTCGGTTCAGGACCACAGTTCCGTAAATTTTGGATATTAATAACTTATTAGCTAAATCTTCCCCAGGTCAAAACGTTAAATATTCGAATAGAGGATATGGAAAGCAACCTTAACAAAATATTTACGATATATTCGGAGCTCGGCTTAACAACTCCAAACACTGCTACAGAGGTCAATTCGCATACACATATCCCATCGACGGAAAGGAGCTTATTGAAGAGTGATATCCGAGAAGAGGAAGAGGATGAAGACAACGAAGAAGAGAAAGAACAATTGTAAGAGGAAAATATTCATCGTAAATGTCTTAGAAAATAGCTAAGAGGCTCCTCATATTTTAATTATACTTTTCAAATTTGTAATTTAATTTTTTTTGGTAGTAAATTTTGTATCTACTATATGATGATAGTAACTCCCAATCGGGTTTCTAAACTAATTTCTGATTTCTATTTGAAAACCATGGGCACCCACATCATATTTATTTAGAATTATATAACTATAATCAGCACAAAATCATAATTTAATGTTTATTATGAAAAAATTCATTTATGGAATGTTGACCGGATAGTCGTTAGTTTTCAGGACTTTAAGAGTTTTTGAGTAATAATTGCATACGAATCCAATTTACTTTATATCGCATGCTTACTTAAAATTAAAAGGTTAAAGTTCTAAAGGTAATTTGACCACCAAGTTTTGAATATATTAATTGTATAATATATAGTGCTCGACTACTTCGGTAATTCTCCGATAATCGATGCTTCCAAGGACAGTGGTGAGATCGACTGTACCGTTCCTTCGCTTTCCAGCCTCGGCCTTTTATCTTTAGCGCGACTGCAGCGCTTCTTCGCCTCACTGACAATGCTCTTTGAAAGCCCATATGCAAATGCATTGAGAAAGCCTTGTGTGTAGAACAGTATCGTGCAGATGAGGATAGAACTATAACTCAGTGCAAATTTAAACTGATTGAGAAGTCCTAGGATGGTATATGGGACGTCGCATACAATAAGGATCAATGGGTAAAGCAATAGCTCGAGATGCAAACCACCACGAAGCCTCTTTATCTCGTTGATTACAGCCATGTAGCAGCACAGGCAATACACAATTGCACAAGAGACCGGTATAGCCAACGCGACAATATCAGAGTAGTGGAAATCATGGAGTTCGATGAGATGAGCACACAATCCAATGTGCTCGTCGATATGGTTATAGCCTGTCAGAACAGAAGCGACTGCGATGAAAGACGCAGTGGAGAGCGCAATGAGCACATAGCTTTTCCAATAAGACTCCAGAATTTCTATGTTCTGGGTTTTCATTGTGGTGGCCAGAGCATGTGAAAAACAACAGATAAGCCCTAGGGAACCTCCGAAACCAAACTGCATGGCCACTGTCATTGAATCACAAAAGAATTCGCTATCAGTTGGTTCATGGGTGTGTAATGTTGCCACAGCCAGCATCAAATCAGCGATGCAGATGCCAATGACCATTTTTCCGACGGTATTACGGTGAGTTTTTAACACTATAGAGATGAATAAATTAAATATGCATCCGAAGATTGACAAATAATTCATCACTTTGACCCAGAGGAATACTGTAAGGTAATCCTCATCGCTAATGTGGTCAGTTCCTGAGAGTGTAGCGGAATCATGGGCAGAATGCATTTTCTGACTCGGGAGTTTGGATTCGTTTATCTTTTTTATAATTTAATTCAAGTGATTTTAAATTTTAGAACTAACGTAGAACTAATCGAAGCATTAATCCTTAAGAAATGAGTGCCTGCGGAATCAGGACAGAGGTGTCCTAATATGTAACCAATATTCTTGAAAACGGGTTGAGCCAAGAGCGATATCACATAAAACCATTGAGTTTGTAGATGGCTTTTGTTCCCGCGAGAAAGTGACTTGATGAAAATTCCCAAGTTATTGATTCAGGAGTCTTATATTTTGAAAAACAGGGGAAAAAAATTACCAAAAGCAAAGATGACAACCTTTGACTGAGGAAAATTGGGTTTAAACTAGGTTGTAATTCATATTAGAGCTCATAATTCATAAAAACCAACTTTCTGTCATTCGGAGTGTATTTTGAGAATTGTGAAGTTAGGAGTTGTCTCAGAACATGAGCAACATTCTCAGCAATACAATGGTTTGTTAATGACCATTTGTCTGTTCTGGGCTGAATATTGCTTTCTACTCAGAGATCACAGATCAAATAAACTAATACGATACTATTCTCTCGATATATAGTTTCTCTTAATATTTTCTTAATTGATATAGAATTATTATCAGTCGTAGCACTCACTTAGTTTCTCAATTCTATCGTTTCTTTTTGTGAGATCAGTTTAGAATTTGTCATCGAAAGTTTGTTGTCTGTTTCTCTGTCACAGAGATCTGTTTTATCGACTCATCTAACTTCATCATCATCAAATCCCGAGGCTCAAGTTTTTAAAGGCGGTTTGAACGAATTCTGTTAGAGGATTGAACATATCTGAGGGAAGCAGATGATTGTCGTTCTTTGCAAAACATTTTTAAATTTTTCAATGAGGATAATGCAAAACTTCTGTTAAAATCATAAATAGGTTCATTATTGTAGGTATCCATCAGTGTTGGGAGAAAAACCTTGGTTGAGTCGTTTTCATTGGGCAGGGCTTGCTCAACTAACTTCTTTTGTTTATCCAACTTATAATATTGATAATTCTTGAATCTAATTGTTATAAAATTTCTTTAATGCGACTTTCAGAGAAACAAACTCATTGCCGTTTCTCACAGAAATGTACAGTAATAAATGGTGAACGAAAAGATTGAGATACCAAACACATCTGTTCTTTTGGTTTTTTTTTTTTGGTGCGTGCAGGCTAGCTATATAATTTTTTTCTCATGCTAACAAGAAAAACTTTGCCGAAAAATTGAATGTATCAAAGGTAGGTGAGGTAGTTCTAATTGTATTGGATTTTAGGTTCGAGATTTTACAGAAACCGAGCTATTTGTTCTAAAAAGCATGATAACTGAAAGCTTTTTTCGCGAATTAAATCCAATTCTTTCAGCCAGGAACTTGAACTTAAGGCTCATCTGCATATCATAGCAATTTAAGTCTTTTTCCAAGAAATTTCTAATGTTTTTTGTTCATGAATAGTTAGAGCATGAAATAATTATAAATTGATATGAGGATTTCAATACTTTGAAAGTACTCCAAACACTAAAGTTTCTAATTCTGTCCTTTCTGTGAGATCAGTTTGGACTTTGCCTTCAAAAGTTTGTCGCCTGTTTCTTTGTCACAAAA